>OGYW01001563.1_pt1 | contig 19629 bp, 17 predicted proteins | sample 1576621 | NCBI WGS metagenome assembly OGYW01 (sample SAMEA3541528, study PRJEB24748) | human gut metagenome | biome: human gut; feature: human-associated habitat; material: faeces | place: China | collected 2012 | reverse complement strand
ACCTTGTGCCCAAGCAGGCCTACACCATGGGCATCAAGACCATCATGCAGGCCCGTAAGGTGCTGATGGTGGTCAACGGCACCGGCAAGGCCGAGATCGTGAAGAAAGCCTTCTTCGGCCCGGTCACCCCGGAAGTGCCCGCCAGCATCCTGCAGATGCACCCCGACTTCATCCTCGTGGGCGACGAAGAGGCCCTGAGCCTGATCTGATCGGTTCCCCAAAGCATGTTTCTGCCGCCGCACGGCCCTGCCACCGTGCGGCGGCTTTTTTCTGAGCAGGGGAATTGTAACGCGGCAAAAAATACAGTATACTGGAACAAAAACCACCACGAGGGAGGGGCGGCCGATGTTCAGCGAAGAGATGATCTGCAGCCTGAATGATCTGGAGCTGGAAGTTTATAAGTATGTTGTGCGGAACGCGGACAAGGTGTGCTATATGCGCATCCGGGAGTTTGCGGATGCCGCCCATGTGTCTACCTCCACCATCCTCCGGTTCTGCAAAAAGGCGGGCTGCGACGGCTACGCGGAGTTCAAGATCCGGCTGCGCCAGCATCTGGAACAGGCAAAGCAGCCGCCGGTCAAGGACGATGTGTCGGAGGTCATCGACTTTTTGAAAAAGACCTGCTCGGCGGAGTTTGAGCAGAAGCTGGACATGCTGACCAGGGTCATCTTTCAGGCCCGGCACATCTTTTTTGTGGGCAGCGGCATGTCTGGCATCGTGGCCAAGTACGGGGCACGCTATTTTTCCAGCATGGGCAAGTTCTGCCTGTACATCGACGAGCCCCATTACCCCACCGAGAGCCGATTCGTGGAAAATTCGCTGGTGATCGTGTTTTCGGTGTCCGGCGAGTCCCGCGACACCATCGGCCATGTGATGCGCTTCAAGGAGCAGAACTGCCAGATCCTCAGCGTGACCAACACGGAAAACTGCACCATCGCAAAACTCTCGGACTATAATCTGGCCTATTATGTCACCTACGAGCGGCTGGGAGTCTACGATGTGACGACCCAGCTCCCGGCCATGAGCATCGTGGAACGGCTGGGCAAAAAGCTCTACCGCTACACCTCCGAGGGCCCGGCGGCCATCTGAAAAAAGTCCAAAATAAAAAACAGGGTGTTACCTGGAAAAAACAAGTGCGAAAAAACGGCACTTGTTTTTTTATGCCCGAAAACTGCTGACAAATCACCTGCCTGCGTCTATAATGGACGCATCAGAAGTACTTCGACCGGAAATTGGATGACTTGAAAAGGTAAAGGAGAAACAATCATGGCAAAAGATTATGCTGCGATCTCCAAAAAGATCGTGGAGAACATCGGCGGTGTGGAGAACATTGCCAGCGTGACCCACTGCATGACCCGCCTTCGCTTCGTGGTGAAGGACGAGGGCAAGATCAACGACGCAGCCGTCAAGGCGCCCGACAGCACCGAGGGCATGTCCACCCTGACCAAGGACAAACAGAGCTTGGAAGCCATGTACCGCAAGGGCTGGCAGGACGCCGAAAAGCTGGTACAGTGGTACCGCGCTGCCAAAGCGGAAGCATAAGCCGAACACAACACGAAAGGGCCTCCCCGGAATGGGGAGGCCCTTTCTATGCGTTTACGACTTGACGTGGATCACGTTGGAAGGGAAAAGCATCAGTGCTTTTCCTTGTACTTGAGGCTGGCGAATGCGCCTGCGATGGTCAGCAGCATGCCGCTGAATGCCATGCCCAGAGCGGCCATCCAGTTCACGCCGGTCTGCGGCAGTGCATCCTGCACAGCGGGCAGGACCGGAGCGTCCGGGGTGGCATCCTGCACGGGCGGCAGCTCGGGGGTCTCCGGGGTCATGACCACTTCGTCCGGGGTCTCGTCCTCCACGGGCGTTTCCGGCGGGGTGACGGGCGGGACGATGACCGTCTCTTCGCCGTTCACGGTGACCGTGCGGGTCTCGATGGAGGTATAGTTGTAGCCCACATGGGCGTCGGTGGTGGTCACGGTCTCCTTGGACACTGGCGTGGTGTCCACCTTTTCCGTGGTGCGGTGGGTGTAGGAAACTTTGCCCTCATCGTAGCTGGTCTCGCCCTTGCCGGAGAACATCTTCTTTACCAGCTGGGTAAAGGTCTTGTACTTGCCGGTGCCGGTACCCTGGACGCCCTGGCTTTCGGAGGAGGTGTAGTTGTCGGTGTGCTGGTAGGAAACGTTGTAGGTAAAGCTGCCTTCCTCCTCGTAGCCGCTGCCCAGATTCTGGGTCGTGGTCACAGGGGTGCTGGTGTGCTTGGCGTCCAGCTGCAGGCTCTTGTTCTCCAGGCTCTGGGTGGAGCGGACGGCCAAAGGAGCCCAAAGGGTCTTGATGCTGGACTGGGTCTGGCCAACCACCTTGCCCTCGCTGACCTGCACCAGGTCGCTGATCATCAGATCGTAGCCGCCCACATAGCCCCAGGTGCCATTCTGACGCTTGTAGGTGCTGTTGACGCAGGTGTTGGCGTCTCGGGTCATGTAGCCGTAGGAGGTCATCTCGGCAGTCTTGGTGTAGACCTGGTAGCTGGTGTAATCCACAAAGGTGCCGGGGGAGGTGATGGGCACCACATAGGTGCCGAGGATCTCCTCCCTTTGCTTCTTGTTGAGGGTCTGGTAGCTTTCGTTAGTGCGTCCAACAGCCTTTAAGTAGGCGTTAACGGCTTCTTCCTCGGCAAACCAACCGGAAAACTCGGTAATGGTGCCATCGTCATTCTTGAGCGCATCATAGGCCACGGTGCCGGTGAGCTTGTAGAAGGCACTCTTCTCGGGGTTATTGTTTTTGCCATCGAGGCGGTCATACTCGTAGTGATAGCCCTTGCCGTCCTCAGTGTCCTTGGAGATGTGCTTCTTCAGGCCCACGGTCGTGTTGCCATCGCCCTTTACCAGTTTATCAGCGTCGTAGTTCCATTCCAGCTTCTGGTTCTTGGCAAGAAGCACGCAGTCGGTCTGGGTCACGTTGCCGTTCTTATCCGGCAGTTTGTCCATCTTGGCACCGGAGGCCAGGTCCAGGTGGGTGATGTCGTCTCTCTGCTCCAAGTCTTTTGGCTTTCCATTCCAGTACGTGGGAGGCTCCTTGGGGTTGTGCGTGAGAGACTCGCCAGAGTAGTAGTTGTTCAGTGTCTCCTCATACTTGGTGCCCTGGTTCACGGTCACTTTTGTCGTTTTTGCCTCATCAGCCTGGGCGTTCAGGGCTTTGATGAGGGCCTCCTTAGACATATTTTCGTGGGACACAGCCGTGGTAAAGTGCTTGATGATCTCCTCTTTCTGGGTCCCGATGTCCGTGATCTTCAGGTCGCCGATCCAAAGCTCCTCGCCGTCCTTCAGCTGAATGGATTCTACCTTCTTCTTCAGCTCTTGGTACAGCTTTTCCTGTGCTTCCTTTAGGTCGGCGTCGGTCTTTATGGTCTCTGTCACAGAGACGGCGTCACTGACCGATTTGTCGATCTTCAGGGTCTTTTTGCTCAGGTTGCTGTAGTCGATGGTAACGGTGCTGCCATCCGCCTTCTTGTAGGTGGCGGTATTGGTCGTGGTATCCAAAGTGATCTGGCCATTAGATTCCGGGAATTCCTTAGCCAGCATAGCCTTGATGGTATCGTCGTCCAGAGACTTATCTTCCCCAAGGGTAAAGGTGTAGGTGACGGTCTTGCCGTTCTCCTCCTTGGTGGCGGTGTAGGTGCCGTCGGCGTTCTGCTTTAGGTTCTTGTAGATTTGGCCGTCCTTGGTCTTGAGGGTAGTGCCCTCCAGGGTCCAGGTGTCGTCTACTAGAGTTTGGTTAAGGGTTTCCTTCGTCGTCTCGGTCTTGGAGGTCTTGGTCTCCACGGTCCAGGTGGTTTTGGTAATCTCGTTGAAGGTGGAGCTGTTGATCTTGTAGCCCTCTTTCTGCAACTCCTCGACCGATTTGTGCTCTGCCTCGGCAAGAGCCTTCCAAGCGGCGGCTTCCTTTTCTGCATCGGTGAGGGTGACAGCTTCGTTCTTGAAGGTGTAGATGGTCTCGGTGGTGCTGCCGTCGGGGTTCTTGGTGGTCACGGTGTAGACCTTGTCACCATTGGCATTGGTGGATTCCACTGCGCCTTCGGGGATATCGGGCCTCTTGGCAGCGTGTTCACCGGGCTGGATGGTCCCGGAGGCCGTATAGTTGCCCTTCTCGTCCTGCTTGGACCAGGAGATGGTGCCCTTAGTGACGTAGGCGGTGCCGGTCACGGTGGTCTCCTTCACGTCCTCGGCGTCCTTGCCGTCCACGGTGGTATCGGAGGGCTTCGAAACGGTCTGGCTGCTAGTGATCTCGGCTCCCTTATACTGGAAGGCATAGGTGGTGGTCTGGCCGTCTTTTTCCCGGGTAACGGTCAGAGTACCGCCGTTAAGAGCAACGTTTGCCAGCTCGGCATCGGTGAGCGTAATGCCTTCTTTCTGGGCAGCATTCCGCAGGGCGTCCTTGATGGCGTCGGTCTTGGCGGCGGTTTCGGCTTCCGTCTTTCCGCTCACCTGGTCGAAGGTCTTGTGGGTCTCCTTGATCTGGACCTGATAGCGCAGGGCGTGACGCTTGGCCTCCATCTGCTCAAAGGTCAGTTTTTCGCCTTTGTAGTACACGCCATCTTGGTCGGCGGTAAAGCCTTCGCCCAGACGCTCAGCCAGCTCCTGGTAGGTAAGGTCCCGGGCCTCATCGGTCTTGGTGATGGTGTATTCCCGGATGGTGATGCCGTCCTCATTGGGGATGGTCTCGGTATAGGTGTAGGTGTTGTCGTCCTTTTTAATGGAGTCCTCGAGGATGCTTTCCAGCTTCCCGGAGGGGAGAAGGACATTTTTGGCCTCCTCGTCATTGATGTCCGGCTGCTGGATCGGGGTGTCCAGGATCTCGGTGCGCTTGTCGGTGCCCTTTTCCACCTTGAGCTTCAGCGTGGTCTCGGTGCGGGTCTTGACCGAGGTGCCGGTGATCTTGTAGTAGGTGACGCGGGTGACGGTGTTGCCGTTCTCGTCGGTGGAGGTCTCTTCCTTTTTCAGGGTATAGGTGGTGTTGCCCTCGTCGTCGGTCTTTTTCTCCAGGCCGTCCTCGGGGACATCCAGCAGCTTGGCGATATCCTCAGCGGCCATCTCCTTTTCCGCGTTCTCGGTCTTTTTCAGGGTCAGCTCCTTGGAATTGCCGTCCTTAGAATTCTCGACCTTGTCCACGGTGTAGTCGCCCAGCTTGGCATCCTTATCGGTTTTCCAGTCCGGACGCACATCCTTGCCAAGCTCGTCGTCGAGGTTGATCTCTTCGCCCTTCTTGGTGTCGGTGATGGTGGTGGAGGAATCGGCCTTGCCGGTGCCGGTGGTAGTGGTGGTCTCGGTGCCGGTGGTCTCGGTGGGGGTGGTGATGGTGGTGTTGCCGTCCTCGTCCTTGCCCACCACGGGGTCGCCCTTCTTCACCTCGGCGTCAGGGTCCACAACGGTGGTGCTGGAAGAGCTGTCGGGGGTCTCTTCCTTGGTGGCCTCGCCGATCTTGCCGTCCTCGCCGGTGGCTTCGTCCTTCTTGCTGTTGTCGATCACGTCACCCTTCAGGTGGGTGTCGCCCGGGGTCTCAGGTTCATCGGTCTCGCCGGGCTCTTCCGGCTTCTCAGCAGGTTTATAGTCGATGGTGATGTCATCGGTCTTGGTGCCGGGGCCGAACGCGGGGGCCTGATCATCTTTCTTGGCCTCTTCGTTCATCCGGGGGGGGTAAACTCCTCCTGCTCTCCGGCTTCCTCCTGCTTTTCCCCTTCCTCAGCGACGGGGGCGGGCGTGGAACTCTCGACTACAGGTTCGGCCTGCGGGGCAGCGTTATCCTCGACAGAGTCGGGGCCTTCCACAGCATGGGCAGCCATGGGCTGTGCAGCGACACAGGCGGTCAGGGCTACGGACATGGCAGCAAATTTCAGTTTTTTATTCGTCATGATTGATGGCTCCTTTCAAATGGTGTCAAGTCTTTTACGCATTACAACTGTCCCATAGGATGGACATATTTCGAGGCTTGCTATCCTGCTTCCTTTATACCATTTTCTGGTGCGGGTTGTCAAGAAAAAATGTGTAGAAACGCATGATTTGTGAAAATATTCCAAAGTCTGAATTGGATATTTTGCACAAATCACAAGAATTTGTTGCAGAAAAAAGAGAAACTGTTGCGGACGTGAAATGATGCAGTTACGGTACTGGTGCAGAGTGTGCGGATTGTTGCGGAAAACCACTTTTTGAGGGACGGAATTTCTGGCAAAGAACCGGCTGGAATTTCTCCTGCCGCTCTGCTGCAGACGAAAAAGGCCCCCGGAAACCTGCGTCTCCGGGGGCCTTGCCCTCTTACCTTATATAGGGCAGTCGGCGATCACTGCTTCTGCTTCAGCCGGGCCATGTAGCTGTCGGCGGCCACGGCGGCAGCGGTGAAGGAGTTGTTCTTCCACCAGTTGATCAATGCGGCCACGGTGGTGATGCCGGCGGTGACCAGCTGCTCCACAGTGGTGCTCTCGATGGGCAGCACGGGCTTGCCCATTGCGCTCAGCACCTGATTGGTCAGGGCCAGCAGGAGCACAGCGGTGCGGGCCAGGGTAGCGGCGGAGATCTTGTTGCTCAGTTCCATAAATCAGTTCCTCTCTTTCATTCGTTCGTGGTTCTCAAGGTCGGCGATGCGGTGGTTGGCCACCTTCATCTGCTCTTCCAGAATGGGCACGCGGCGGGCGAAATTGTTGTGCTCGCGCACCTCGCGGGTCAGTTCTTCCAGTTTGGTGTCGGTCACGGCCTGACTGCGGCTGTTGGCGATCAGCACCCCGATCAGGGTCACGGCACCGGCGATCAGGGCGGACAGGATGCTTTCCATTGGGTTCACCTCCTTCTTAACCTGTCCAGCGGCTTTTGGCGGGGCGGGTGTCCACATGAACCCAGCCCACAGCCCGTCCGGCCCGGGGCGGGTACCGGCCGATGCCGCCGGTGCCGGGCAGGCAGGTCTCTGCATAGGCGGCCAGCTGCTCCACCGGGATGCCCTGCACCCGGATGTCGGCAGCGCGCCCATACAGATGCTGGCTGTAGGCGGCCCCGCCCACGGATTTGTTGTGGGCGGCGGTGCGGTAGCCGCTGGTGATGACTACGGGGCGGCCGAAGTGGTCGCGGATCTTCTGCAGCAGGGCGGCAAGGCTGCTGTCCACGAACACAGGGTCCGAGCCATCTTTGCAGGCAAACTCAGCCACGGTGAAGTTTGCGCTCAGCTTCCGGGTGCCGTCCCGCGTGCGGGACCAGGCTTCAAGCATCGGCTTCCACCTCCGCCAGCAGGGCTTCCACGGTGCTGCGCAGACGGGCGGGCACCTCGTCCAGCGTCTTGATACCCTTGCGGATCAGGGCTGCATAAATTTTCGCCATCAATTTTCCTCCTTTTCTTCGTACAGCTCGCACAGGGCCACCTGAAGATCGGTGACACTGCTCTCCACGGCGGTCACCTGCGTCAGAAGGTCGGCAAGGGTGGGGTAGTGGTAGCCGTCAATCCAGAGTTCCAAAGGGAACACTGTTTTGTATGGAGAAACAACATGAAGGATGCCGTTTGTTTGGAATGTGATTGTAAAATTGATGTCACAGTCATAAGTTGTCGTGCCACCGCGTGCAATGCTTTTTTCAGTGTTATTACCGTAGCTGTTGTACTTGCCTTTGGTAATGCATATCTTATCAACATTGCCTGGAATCTGAACATCCCAAGTTGTGAATTTGTTAGGAGACGTCACATGGGTGTTCCACACCAGTCGCGCCTCCGACTTGACCGCCACGGCGGCAGCGATCTTATCATTGAGGGTCTTGCCGCTGAGGGTGCCGTCCGGGGCAATGTCCAGATAGTCGCCCACCTTCACGCCGCCCAGCTGGTCTGCCGTAGCGGGCGGCAGGGTGTACGGCGTGCCGAACTTGGCGTCGGCCTCCAGCCGGGTATAGTAGGCGGTCAGGTCGGCACCCAGCGTGCGCAGGGCGGCCGTCTTTTCCGCACCGGTCCACCCGGCGGCAGTGCTGGCGGTGGTGAGCGCTTTTTTCACGCCGTAGGGCAGCAGGGCCGGGGTGAGCGGCGCAAAGCCGTCGGTCATGCTGTCCAGCTGTTCGGCGGAGGCAGGCACAAGGGTCAGGGTGGCGTCCTCCCGCACAGCCACGCCGTATTGCGGGTCGATGCGCACCGGGCCGGGGGTCTTTGCGTCCGGCAGGGTGCTGCTGCGCACATAGGGCGTCAGGTCGGGCGGGGGCGTAGTGTCGGTGAGCAGGGCACCGGTGTCGGGGTTCACGCTCAGAACCCGCAGCAGGGAGCCGGCTGCCGGCTGCGCAGGCCGGGGCAGGGCACCCACGTCCTGCGCACGCAGGACCACTACACCGCTTTTGCCGTTCACGCTCAGTACCTGACCGTCTGCCGGGGCCAGCTCTTCGGCGCGGGCGGCAGCAGCCTCGGCCCGGGATGCACACCCGGCCGCCGCGGTGCTGCTGGTGCTGGCCTGCCGGGCAGCAGTCTGTGCCTGTGCGGCACTGGAAGTGCAGCGTTCGGCGCTGGCCGAGGCGCTCTGGGCCGCCGTGGCGGCTGTGCTGGCACTTTCCAGCACGCGGGCCACGAACTGCTCGTACAGGGTGGGCGGCAGGTCCTCGGAGCCGCCGTCGGTGGGCAGGGTGGCATAGGTGTCGTACCGGCCGGGGCGGGTGTAGGCGGTGTAGCCGGAGCCGCTCACGGCGGCCAGCATCCACTGCCCACCGGTGCAGCCGGTGAGGCGGCGGTCCACCGTCACGCAGGCATCGCCGTCCAGCGGCACCGGGGCCAGCTGGGTGCCGTCGCTGCGGCGCAGGTACAGGGCAATGGCGCAGTCGGCCCAGCTTTCGGGCAGCTGGAACTGCAGCCGGTCCACGCCTTCTGCATTCTGTGCGCCCAGGTGCAGGCGGCTGGGCTGCGGCAGGAATTCGGTGCCGCCGCAGGCTCGATGAATGATTTGGATCTTCATGGTTTTGACCTTCCTTTCCGGTTTTTTTATTTGATTGTACGCCGGGGCGCGCGGCAGCAGAAGTGTGTTCTTTTTCTCCGCAGATTTCTGGGATTCGGCATTTTGCCGGAGGGGTGTTTTTGGGGGTAATTCGGGGGCAATTCCGGGTGCGGAAAATGCCCGGCGGCGGGCCTGGTTTTGTGCAGAAAACTGCGGTATTTGGCCGCTTGTTTCCGTGCGGGAGGGCCGGAAACGGGTCGTTCCGGGGCGTCCGGGACGGATACAAATGTTAAAAATTCATGAACAGAACAAAGACGAAAAAAGGCGAAAAATCCGGAGGAAATAACTTAAAAAACAATATTTTGCAGGAAACACTGTTAAAATTGCACAAAAAAGAATGTCAAGTATCTAACAAAGTAGAGGCGCCCGATTTGACAAATCGGCTCCGGTCTGGTAAGATAATACCGCGCAACGGAGCAACGGACGTTGCAGCGTTTAAATTTTATCTGGATGAAGTGAAATGCCGTCTGAGCGGACGGTACGGTGCAGGCAATGGGGGCCTGTGCCGGGGGACGGAGCAATGTCCCGTTGGAACGGATTCCGACGCAATACGATGCTTGGCTTCCACAGCCGGAAAAGCATCGTATTTGATTGTGGAGCCCCTGGTGCTCCGCAGTCCCGGCGGCCGGGGTGCAATGCAGCATCCGCGGCCGCACCAAAAACAAGAAGAGAGGAGTTGTCTCGTATCGCTTCCGTAAACTTGAAAAAAGCATCCTCGGGCTGCAGATCTGCAGTCTCTTCCCGCGTGCTGGCGTTTTGTGTCATGGTCGTGTGCCTTGTGGCTACCCTTGGTGTGACCGCTGCGAATCTGCGGCTGACCTACGTCACCGACTCCAATGGGGCCAAGCAGGTGATCCTCACCTCTGCCACCGACCCCGCAAAGGTCATGAGCCTCTCCGGCATCCAGTCCGAAGAGGGCGACCAGGTCTATTACACGGCGTTCAGCGGCAACCTTGCCACCCTGAACATTGAGCGCGCATTCTCGGTGAACATCCAGGCCGACGGCCAGACCTACCCGGTGAAGATGGTGTACGGCACTGTGGCCGATGCCTTGCAGCGCGCCGGCATCACCCTGGAGGGCGATGACTACACCGAGCCTGCCCTGGACCGCCTGGTGACCGCAGGCACCCCGATCGTGGTGCACCGCGTGGACTATCAGGACCGCGTGGAAACGCAGGCCATCCCCTATGATACCGAGTATGTCTATACCAGCCTGTACTTCCGCAACACCGGGCGCACCACCACCGTGCAGCACGGTGCCGAGGGCCAGCAGACCGTGACCACCCGCGACCGCTATGTGGACGGTGAGCTGGAGAACAGCATCGTGGTGGATTCCACCACCACCGTGCAGCCCACGAACCATGTCATCAAGACCTACGGCGCGGGCGCACCCGTCTCGCCCCTGACCGGCCCGGACGGCACCACCAATGCCCCTGCTTCCTACAGCAAGGTGCTCACCGGCAAGGCCACCGGTTATTATTCTAAAACCGGCAAGGGCTCTTCCGGTCTTGGCCTTGGCTACGGCACCGTGGCCGTGGACCCGGATGTGATCCCCTACGGCACCAAGCTGTACATCACTTCTACGGACGGAAAGTTCGTGTACGGCTACGCGGTGGCCACCGACACCGGCATCGCGGTGCAGAAGGGCCAGATCCTTGTGGATCTGTTCTATGAGACCTACGCCGAGAGCGTGATCAACGGTGCCATTCAGGTGAATGTGTATGTGGTGGGCTGACCGGTCCGCCGCATGACCCCCATAACAGAAAAGGACCCCGCAGAGCGGAGCATTTGTACGTTTCTCCCAAAAGAGAGAGGTGCAGAGGCTCCGCTTTTTTCATTGCATTGGTAAGATTCACGATAAATTTTGCAAAAAATTGGCGGGTGTGTATATAAGGGAGAAATATTGAAGAAAAGATTATGGGTATTTTTCCAGAAAAGGCCTTGAAAAACCGGTCGGAATTCTTTAATATAAAAGAGTAAAAAGCTACAGGTGCGCGTATGCGGATCTGTACGGGGAGGAGCAGTCTATGAAACCGACCGAAGAAAAGATTCAGGGCAATGCATCGGATCTGCCGGTGTATCTGTTCAAGCAGGGCAACAACTGCGAGGCCTATCGTTACTTCGGCGCACATCTGGAAACACGCGCAGGCGAGCCCGGCGTCGTGTTCCGCGTATGGGCACCGCACGCTGTGGCCATCAGCGTGGTAGGCGACTTCAACAGCTGGAAGCCCGGCAGCCACCCCATGCACAAGGTGGATGGGGATTCTGTGTGGGAATTGTTTATTCCTGGCATGAAGGAATTCGACGTTTACAAATACTGCGTGACTACGCGTGCAGGCGACCTTGTCTACAAGGCTGACCCCTATGCGTTCCACGCAGAGACCCGGCCGTCCAACGGCAGCAAGGTCTATGATATCTCCGGCTTTGCCTGGCACGATGAGGCCTGGCAGGCCGCCCAGAAGAAGGCCGATGTGATCAACGGCCCCATGAACATCTACGAGATGCACGTCGGCAGCTGGAAGATGAAGGAGGGCAACAAGCCCTACAACTACGCAGAGCTGGCCGACCAGCTGATTCCCTACATCACCGAGATGGGTTATACCCATGTGGAGCTGCTGCCCGTGATGGAATATCCCTTCGACGGCAGCTGGGGTTATCAGGTCACCGGCTATTTTGCCCCCACCAGCCGCTACGGCACCCCCAAGGACTTTATGGCCTTTGTGGATAAGCTGCACGCAGCCGGCATCGGCGTGATCATGGACTGGGTGCCTGCCCACTTCCCCAAGGACGAGTTCGGCCTGTACAACTTTGACGGTGAGCCCTGTTATGAGGACCCCAATCCCAAGCGCGGTGAGCACAAGGAGTGGGGCACCATGGTGTTCGACTTCGGCCGCAACGAGGTGCAGAGCTTCCTGATCTCCAGCGCCCTGTACTGGCTGGAGCAGTACCACATCGACGGCCTGCGGGTGGACGCCGTGGCCTCGATGCTGTATCTGGATTACAACCGCAAGCAGGGCGAGTGGGAGCCCAACAAGGACGGCGGCAAGGAGAACCTGGAGGCCGTGGCCTTCCTGCGCAAGCTCAACAACACCGTGCTGGGCCGTCACCCCCACAAGTACATGATCGCGGAGGAGTCCACCGCATGGCCTATGGTCACAAAGCCCGCTTCGGACGGCGGCCTGGGCTTCAACTTCAAGTGGAACATGGGCTGGATGAACGACATGCTCAGCTACATGAAGACCGACCCGCTCTTCCGCGCCGGCAACCACAACAAAGTCACCTTCAGCTTCTTCTATGCCTTCAGCGAGAACTTCGTGCTGCCCATCAGCCACGACGAAGTCGTCCACGGCAAGGGGAGCCTCATCAATAAAATGCCCGGTGAGTACGAGGCCAAGTTCGCCAACCTGCGCACCTTCTTCGGCTACATGATGGCCCACCCCGGTAAGAAGCTGCTGTTCATGGGCCAGGAGTTCGGCCAGTTCGCCGAGTGGAACGAGAACAAGCAGCTGGACTGGATGCTGCTGGGCTACGACAAGCACACCGAGCTGCAGAACTACGTCAAGACCCTGAACGCCTTCTACAAAGAGCATCCGGCGTTCTGGCAGATCGATTACAGCTGGGAAGGCTTCCAGTGGATCGTGCCGGACGACTCGCAGCAGAGCGTGGTCGCCTTCCTGCGCAAGGATGCAGCGGGCAAGCAGATCCTGATCGTCTGCAACTTCAACCCCGTCCTGCGTGAGGGCTACACCCTGGGCGCACCGGTGGCGGGCACCTACAGGGAAGTGCTGAACAGCGACGACGAAGCCTTCGGCGGTTCGGGCGCGGTCCACAACAAGGCCGTCCGCACCCACAAGAAGCCGCTGCACGGCTTTGAACAGAGCATCACCATCACCCTGCCGCCCATGAGCACCCTCTACTTCGAGGTGCCCACCAAGCGCACCCGCAAGGCGGCAGACCCGGCCAAGGCCGACGAAAAGGCAGCCTCCAAAAAGACCACTGCCAAGACCGAAAAGGCCCCCAAAAAGACCACCCGCGCCACCAAGGCGAAGACGGAGAAGGCCGCGGAGGAAAAGCCCGCAAAGGCCGAAAAGCCCGCCAAGGCAGAGAAACCGGCTAAGGCCGCAAAACCCAGAAAGACCTCCGCAAAGGCCGAACCGGCCGAGAAGGCTGCGCCTGCGGAAAAGCCCAAGCGCACCCGCAAGACCAAAGCAGAAGCTGCCCCTGCGGCAGACGCTGCACCGGCAAAGCCCACCCGCAAGCCCCGCGCCAAAAAGGCAGCAGAGCCCAAAGAGTGAGCCGTGCGCACAGACCATTCACATCGTTAGACCATTTCCAATTCCAAACCAACTCGGAAATGTGTAAAAGGGGAGAATAAAGCTATGGCAAAAGAAATTGTGGCAATGATCCTTGCCGGCGGACGTGGTTCGCGCTTGTATGCGCTGACACAGAAAACGGCAAAACCGGCGGTCGGTTTCGGCGGCAAATACCGCATCGTGGACTTCCCGCTGTCCAACTGCGTCAACTCCAACATTGATACCGTTGGCATCGCGACCCAGTATCAGCCCCAGAAGTTGAACGAGTACATCGGCAACGGCCAGCCCTGGGACCTCGACCGCCTGCACGGCGGTGTGCACACCCTGCCGCCGTATGAGCAGGCAAAGGGCACCGACTGGTACAAGGGCACCGCAAACGCCATCTACCAGAACATCAGCTTCATCGACAATTATGACCCGGAGTATGTCATCATCCTGTCCGGTGACCAGATCTGCAAGCAGGACTATGCAGACTTCCTCCGCTTCCACAAAGAGAAGGGCGCAGAGTTCTCGGTCGCCGTCATGGAAGTCGATTGGAAGGAAGCTTCCCGCTTCGGCCTGATGGTCGCAGACGAGAACGACAAGATCACCGAGTTCCAGGAGAAGCCCCCGGTCCCGAAGTCCAACCTGGCTTCCATGGGCATCTACATCTTCAACTGGGACGTCCTGAAGAAGTATCTGGAAGAGGACGAGGCAGACCCCAACTCCAAGAACGACTTCGGCATGAACATCATCCCGGCCCTGCTGCGTGACGGCCGCAGGATGTATGCGTACCGCTTTGCAGGCTACTGGCGCGACGTCGGCACCATCGACAGCCTGTGGGAGGCCAATATGGAGGTCCTCGACCCGGAGAACTCCGGCATCGACATCTTCGATAAGACCTGGAAGATCTACAGCCGCAACCCCGTTCTGCCGGCCCAGAAGATCGGCCCCCGCGCCGTCGTGCAGGACTCCCTCGTCACAGAGGGCTGCAAGATCTACGGCAATGTCCGGCACTCGGTCCTGAGCGCAGGCGTCGTCGTGGAAGAGGGCGCTACCGTGGAAGATGCTGTTCTGATGGACGGCGTCGTGGTCAAGGCGGGCGCTGTGGTCAAGCGCTGCATCCTCGCTGAGGATGTCGTCGTGGGTGCCGGTGCAAAGATCGGCGGCGACGGCGCCATCGCACATGTGGGCACCGGCCTGACCGTCGGTGCAGGCGCGACCGTCAAAGAGGGCGCCAAAGTATTTGATTCCGTCAAGGAGGGCGAGGAAGTATGCTGAGCCAGAACAACAATGCGTTGGGTATCATTTTCCCCAACAGCTATGACACCACCGTGCCTGAACTCGTGACCGAGCGCGCGATGGCATCCATCCCGTTTGCAGGCCGTTACCGCATGGTGGACTTCGTGCTGTCCAGCATGGCGAACTGCGGCATTTCCAACGTGTCCATCGTCGTGCGCAAGAACTACCACTCTCTGATGGACCATCTGGGCACCGGCCGTGAGTGGGATATGGCCCGCCGTCACGGCGGCCTGAACATTGTGCCTCCCTTTGCAGAAAAGGGTGTGCGCATCTATTCCGGCCGTGTCGAGGCTCTGGGCTCCATCCTGAACTTCCTGGAGAATCAGAAGGAGCGCTACGTCGTCATGAGCGATGCCAACATTGCCATCAACTACGACTTCAACGCTCTGCTGGCCGCTCATCAGGCCAGCGGTGCCGATGTGACCATCGCATACCAGAAGACCGAGATCCCCGAAGGCCGCAAGAACGACAACTACACCCTGACCGTTGATGCCGACGGCCGCGTGACCGAGCTGCTGTTCAACGATTACCGCTCCGGCATCCAGAATCTGGACCTGAACATCTACGTTCTGGAGCGCGAGACCCTGATCAAGCTGGTCAAGGACGCCACCGCCCGCGGCCTGATCTACTTTGAGCGCGACATCCTGGCACACAACGTCAACATCCTGAACATCCGCGCTGTGGAGTACACCGGCTATGTGGCCCACATTTGCGATATGAAGAGCTACTTCGACGAGAATCTGAAGCTCATCGACGAGAAGAACCTGAACGCTCTGTTCCCCAAGGAGAGCCCCATCTACACCAAGATCCGCGATGACAACCCCGTCCGCTACGTCAACGGTTCCTGCGTGGAGAACTCTCTGCTGGCCGACGGCTGCGTCATCGAGGGCACGGTCGAGAACTGTGTGCTTTTCCGCGGCGTCAAGGTCAAGAAGGGTGCGGTCGTCAAGAACTGCGTCCTGATGCAGGACACCATCGTGGAAGCCAATGCGCAGCTGGAGTGCGTCGTCACCGACAAGAATGTCCGCGTGACCGCTGGTAAGAAGCTGTCCGGCACCGAGAGCTTCCCTGTTTACGTGCAGAAGAACCACATGGTCTGATGCGCTTCCTTTGATTTTTTCACAGGGGCGGCTCCCTCCCCGGTAGCCCCTCTCGGAAAGAGGGGCGGGGGCAGCTTTGCCCCCGCCCACTCTTTGTTTCAACCGCTTTTCTGAAAGGAGCGATCTTATGAAAATCCTCTATGCTGCTTCGGAAGCAACTCCCTTTGCGAAATCCGGCGGTCTGGCTGATGTTGCAGGCTCTCTGCCCAAGGCTCTGGTCAAGGACGGCGTGGACGCCCGCGTCATCATGCCGCTGTACGGCGACCTGAAGATGCGTGACCGGCTGGAATACGTCACCAACTACTCGGTGCCGGTGGGCTGGCGCAGCCAGTACTGCGGCCTGTTCAAGGCCGAAGTGAACGGCGTGACCTACTACTTCCTCGACAACGAGTATTACTTCCGCCGCCGCGGTCTGTACGGCTTCTACGATGACGGTGAGCGCTTCGCCTTCTTCTCCCGCGCCGTGCTGGAGACCCTGTTCTACATCGACTTCACCCCGGACATCATCAACTGCAACGACTGGCAGACCGCGCTGGTGCCCGTTTACCTGAATCTGTACTACCGTCATCTGGACAAGTTCAACCGGATCAAGACCATCTTCACCATCCACAACATCGCCTATCAGGGCAAGTATGGTACCGACATTCTGGAGGACACCTGCGGCATCGGCCGCCGCGACCAGCACATCGTCGAGTACGATGGCTGCGCCAACTTCATGAAGGGTGCCTTCGAGACGGCTGACAAGATCACCACCGTCAGCCCCACCTATGCACAGGAGATCCTGGACCCCTGGTTCAGCTACGGTCTGGATGCCCTGCTGCGCGAAAAGCAGTATAAGCTGTGCGGCATCCTGAACGGCATTGACATGGAGGCGAATGATCCCGCCACCGACCCGAAGATCCCCTTCAACTACGACATCACCAACTTTGAAGAGGGCAAGGCAAAGTGCAAGGAAGCATTGCAGGACAAGTTCGGCCTGAACAAGGACGGCAGCCCCGTCTTCGCCATGGTCAGCCGCATGGTCGGCATGAAGGGCTTCGACCTGGTGCAGAGCATTGCCGACGGTCTGGTGGACCGCGGCATCGAGCTGGTCATCCTGGGCAGCGGCGAGAGCCAGTATGAGAACTTCTTCTCCGAGCTGTGCGCCCGCCACCCCGGCCGCGTCGGCACCTATATCGGCTTCGAGCCGGCACTGTCGCAGGAGATCTACGCCGGTGCAGACGTCTTCATCATGCCGTCCAAGAGCGAGCCCTGCGGTCTGGCCCAGATGGTCGCCTGCCGTTACGGCACGCCTCCCATCGTCCGCGAGACCGGCGGCCTGCGCGACTCCATTCACGACTGCACCCTCGGCGAGGGCAACGGCTTCACCTTTGCAGGCTACAGCGCCCACGAGCTGTATGACGCCTGCTGCCGTGCACAGGACCGCTACTACAACAAGGAAGACTGGCACAACCTCGTCAAGCACGACATGGAATGCGACTTCAGCTGGGACCTCTCGGCCAAGAGCTACGAGGGTCTGTACAACGAGACCGCAAACCTCTGGTAAATTCGACCAATTCCATACACTCCAGCCCTGCCGGGCCTCTGTACTGCACAGGGGCCCGGCGGGGCTTTTTGCTGTCAAGGGGCAGACTGAACAAAGACGCTATCACTTTTTTGTGGAGGATGCGATGAACGGCGGACAAAAATCCACCGGGGGAGGACAGTTGTGAAGTAAGTATAAACAAACTATGAAGATTTCACAGAATTTGGTGGAGAATTGATTGAAAAAACCGACGGTTTGAATTATACTATCCCTATGAGGGTCTTGCATGGAAGAGATCCTTTGCGAAAGAGCCGCCGCATGGGGTGCCTGCGGCGGGCAGACCAGAAGGAGGAACGCCGTTGAAGGGCTTATACAAAGCACTGGAGGATATCGTGTGGCTGACGCAGCTGGGTTTGTCCATGCTGCTGCCGCTGCTGCTCTGTCTGGGCGGCTGCTGGTGGGCAGTGAACCGCTGGGGCTGGCCGGAGTGGGTGTATCTTCCGGGCGTTTTTCTGGGGCTGGCCGCAGGGGCACAAAATTTCTGGGTCTTTGCCAGGGAGCGGATGGAACGCGCCAAAAAGGAGAAGACTTCTCGTGTCGGCTTCAATTCGCATCAATGAACGTTGGAGGGTTTGCTATGAAATTGCAGCCGGAGTCCAAAAAGGAACTGCTGCGCATCGCCTGCGGCACCGCCATCTGTACGGCGGCCATGTGGGTGCTCTTTGCAGCGCTGCACCTGGTGGGCTGGGTCCGGTTCGACTACACGGTCGTGCTGGGCGGTCTGGTGGGTGCAGCCGTCGCCATCGCAAACTTTGCGGGCATCTGCTTCGTGGTGCAGAAGATCATCGACGAGCAGGATGAGAAGCGCCGCAAAGCCAAACTACAGCTTTCCCACAACAGCCGGATGCTGCTGCAGGCCGTCTGGGTCATCGTGGCCATCGCCGCGCCCTGCTTCCAGCCGTTTGCCAGTGTCCTGCCGCTGTTTTTCCCGCGGATCACCATTTATTACCTGCAAATAACGGGCAAGTACAAGCCCCTTGCGCAGGCAGCCCCCGCACAGGACGTCTCGGTGGAAGACGAACCGGTGCAGGCCGCCGCGCAGGCCGAAGCTCCCGGCGAAAAAGGGGGTGAAACCTAACAAATGGAACTGAACGGCGCAAAGATCCTGTATACCATCCATACGGATATCCCCATTCTGGGCGATTTCAAGATCACCCAGACCCTTGTGACTACCTGGATCGTGATGGCGCTGCTGACGGCGCTGGCCTTCTGGCTGGGGCATGACCTGAAACTGGAAAATGTCTCCAAGCGGCAGGCCGCTGCCGAGTTCATCGTGGAACGGCTCGATCAGTTCGTGCACGAAAACATGGGCACACACTTTGACCGGTATATCCCGCTGGTCGGCGCGATCTTCGCGCTGAGCATCGGGTGCAACCTGATCAGCGTGGTGGGCCTGTGGAGCCCCACGGCCGACCTCAATACCGAGGCTGCGTGGGCCATCGTCGTCTTCGTCCTCATCATGTACTACAAGATCACGACGAACGGCATCCTCTCGTATCTGAAGGGCCTGCTCGACCCCATCTTCATCATGGCACCCATCAACGTCCTGTCGGAGCTTTCGACCCCCGTCAGCATGGCGTTCCGTCACTTTGGCAACATCCTGTCCGTGCTATACTTCACCCTGTGCGAGTGCTTCGGTGCCCAATAGGGTAAGGCGGAGTCCCTGCCGGGTTTTCCCTACTGATATGTAGCCGGACTCCGCCAGTCGGCGAATTCTTAATTTCAGCTTGGCCTCGGTAAAACCCGCCGCCAACAAAGGCGAAAGGCGAAGCAGGGAACCGCGGCCTGCAGGGCGCCCGGCGGCGGTAAGCTCCTGAATGGAGTTCAAAAGGAGGCGGTCTTCCTGGGACAGTGGTTCAGAACAGTCGGTGAACGCAGAAATTCGGTGGCCAAAAAAGTTGCGAATTAAATCATTTAAAAGCGATTGCTGCTGATCAGGGGCAATATCCTGCTGATAAAAAATAGTCAGGTTACTAGAAAAAGCCCGCAGCTCGCGGACGTTCCCGGGCCATGTATAATGTAAAAGTCTGTGCTCTAATTGTGCTGGAAGTCGCGCACCCTCGGCCATGGAATGGAGAAGTTCCGGGATATCCTCCACGCGTTCGCGGAGCGGAGGGATAACTAGGGGCAGGATCTTGAGTCGATAATAGAGATCCTCACGGAAGGTACCCTGCCGGACCATATCGTTCAAATTCCGGTTGGTTGCGCAGATAACCCGTACGTCAATAGGGATCACACTGGTGGAGCCAACCGGCATCACTTCCCGCTCTTCCAGAACCCGTAGAAGGCGACTTTGAAGAGAGAGGGGATTTCGATGAAAAGCATCGCTGAAAGAGAGTCTGTTGACCGCGCGTATGGAATGTC
>OGYW01001554.1_pt1 | contig 19698 bp, 20 predicted proteins | sample 1576621 | NCBI WGS metagenome assembly OGYW01 (sample SAMEA3541528, study PRJEB24748) | human gut metagenome | biome: human gut; feature: human-associated habitat; material: faeces | place: China | collected 2012 | reverse complement strand
CACGGACTTCCATGCCATGTATCTTTCACGGCATGGGCCGGATCTCGATAAAGGAAAGGAACACGACCATGGCATCCGATTACGTGGACGACTTCCTGCGCGACGAACGCGAGTCGTTCAAGCGCAAGGAGGTGGCGGCGAAGAAGTTCGACAGCCGTCTCGACAATTTCCGCAAAAGCGCGCAGGTGCTGCGCGACGCGGCGAGGCAATTCGAGGAGGCGTTCCCCGGCATGAGCCGGACGATGATCGCGGACAAGCTGGCGATGACCGGAACGGAGAAGAACGTCGCGTTCGATGCTAAGGGCGAGCTCGTCGCCGCGCCGGCCGGAAGGAAAACCCCGCCCGCCGAACCCGAACGGGAAACCGTCGCCGAATCGGATCCGGAGACGACCGGATCCGACGTCCAGGCGGCGGACGACGAGACCGCCCCGCAGGAGGCCGCAGCCGAACCCGACACCTCGGACGACGGACGGCCCGCATGGGCGTCCGGCAACTACTGATGATCGGACGTGATGCGAGATGCGACTGATCATCGCCGAGAAGCATTCGGTCGGCCAGGCGATCGCCCAGGCGGTCGGCGGGCACGCGGAAAAACACGACGGCTACATCCAGGTCGGCGGCGACCTGGTCACCTGGGCGCAGGGCCACCTCGTCGACCTGGCCGCGCCCGACGAATACAAGAATCACGATTGGGGAAAGTGGAGCCTCGACACGCTGCCCATCGACCCGACACCCGACTGGCAATGGAAGGTCAGCCGGGACAAGGGCGCGGACCGCCAGTACAAGGTCGTCGCGGGACTGATGCGCCGCGGCGATATCGACATGCTTGTCGACGCGTGCGATCCCGACCGCGAGGGCGAGGCCATCTTCCGCAGGATCGTGGCGCATGTAGGAGTCTCCAAGCCGATGCGACGCCTGTGGGTCGCGAGCCTGGAGGAGGACGCCATCCGCGGCGCCCTCGCGTCCATGAAGGACGAGATGGAATACCAGGGACTCGCCGATTCGGCGATGATCCGCGCGAAGGCCGACTGGCTGATCGGGATGAACGCGTCGCGCGCCTATTCGCTCGTCTACAACGCGAGATTCACCGTCGGCCGCGTGCAGACGCCCACGCTCGCCATGATCGTGGACCGCGACCGGCAAATCGCCGGCCACGTGGCCCGACCGTACTGGAAGGTCGTCGCCCCGATGGGCGGATGGAAGCTGACCGGCGAACGTTTGGACAAGGGGGAGAACGCCGAGACGCTGCTGCGGATCGTCAACTCGGACGATTTCGCCTTCCAGATCCTCAAGGCCGAACGCAAGCAGCAGCACGACGCCCCACCGAGCCTGTACGACCTGACCGGATTGCAGAAGGACATGAGCAGACTGCACGGCCTGACCGCCGCCCGCACCCTCACGGCGCTCCAGTCGCTCTACGAGAAGCGTCTGACCACGTATCCCCGCACCGACTCGCGGTACATCACCCACGACGACCTGGACACGCTGCGCGGCCTCGCCGAAGGCGACCGGCTCGTCACCGGCTTCATCGAACCGTCCGCGAAACCGGAACGGCCGCGACTCGAACTGACCGTGAACGACGCGAAGGTCGCCGGACACACCGCCATCCTTCCCACCATGCAGGCCGACAAGGCGGCGCTCGACGAACTCGGCGATGACGAACGCCTCGTGCTGACGCGCGTGGCACGCCGCATGTGGGAGGCCGTGGGCGACGACTACGTGCACGACGTGACGAACGTCGTCGCGAACATCGACCCGCATTGGTGCGAAAAGCATCCGGACGAAGGCCGCCTTCTGCCCGAAGGCGAATGCCGCTTCACCAGCCGTTCCGACCAGCCCGTCTCGCCCGGATGGCACGCCATCGAGCATGCCGCCCCGCAGGAAGACCAGGATGACACCGACGAGACCGCGGGCAACATCATCCCTGTCAACCTCACCGACGGGGTCTTCATCGCGCCGGTCCCGCAGGACGGTGCGACACTGTCCGAGGGAAAGACGAAGCCGCCGAAGCCGTTCACCGAGGCGACGCTGCTCGCCGCGATGGAGCACGCCAGCCGCTGGGTGGAGGACAAGGAACTCAAGGCCGCCCTGGATGACGACGAATCCCACTCGGGAGGCATCGGCACGCCCGCCACCAGGGCGAACATCATCGAACAGCTCGTCCACTCCGGATACGTGGACCGCAAGGGCAAGCAGCTTCGCTCCACCGAACAGGGACGATCCCTGATCGACGTGGTCGCCACGAAGCTCAAGGACGTGGCATTGACCGCCGGCATGGAACGACGACTCTCGGAGGTCGAGCACAACCACGCTGACCCCGCGCAGGTCGAAACGGAGTTCCGCGACCTCGCCGTGCGCATCCCGGCCGACGCGCGGTCCGCCGTCCGGCAGGACCATGTGCAGACGAAGACGCGGAACACGGAGTCGTTCGGCCCATGCCCACGCTGTGGCAAGCCCGTCATCAAAACGGGCAAGGTGTTCCAATGCTCCACCAACCGGCGCGAGAAACAATCCGACGGCACATGGAGGACCACGGAAGGATGCGGCTGGCGCGCCTGGACGACCGTAGCCGGCAAAACCGTCACCGACTCCGCCATACGCCGGCTGCTCGCCGGCCGGAAGGTCAGCCTGAAGGGCTTCACCTCGAAGAAGGGCAGCAAATTCGACGCCTCGCTCGTCGTCGACAAGGATCGCGGCGTCATCTTCGACTTCGGCAATAAACACTAGAGAAAGGAGACTAAAGAGACCAACATCACCGGCGACCGGTTCAGTCCGTCGGTGATCCTGTTCTGGTTCAAGACCAGCATCGCCGCGAGCAGCATGCGAGTGCAGTGCAAGAGCCCGAACACCCTCCTGGGCGTAATCCCGCTCGGCTCGTCCACACAGACGATCCCGTTGCGCAACATCGCGTCCGTGGACACCAACATCTTCCTCATCGCGGGTCTCGCCTGCATGAAGGACAGCGCGCTTGTGGGGATCCTGTTCCTCGTGCTCGCCGCCGCGAACCTGGCGAACACGATGAACGCGCAGCTTGACTTCGTCAACCAGGCCGGCGGCCGCAACACCGTCAAGGTGTCCATCCTGAAGAAGGCCAAGCTCATGCAGCTCGCGCAGGCGATCCAGCAGCTCGTCTTCGCCGACGTCGAAGGGCAACGCCACCAGGAGAGCATGGACATGACCCAGAAGCAGTACGCGGCCCAGACCAACAGCGTCCTGATCCAGCAGCAAATGCTCGACCAGCAGCGTAAGGCCAACGCCGGCGACAACCCGCCGACCCCGACCGAGTGACGAAACCGGGAAACGCCGGGTCCGCCCTGCCGAAAACACCGATTATACTAAAAGTATAATCGAGGTTCGCGCGGGCGAACCCGGCTTTCTAATATCCAGGAGGGATCATGGCGGAAGGGGATTGGAGCGAGTCCAAGGCGTGGATGCGCGCGACGCGCGAACGCATCGGCATGACCCAGCACGACGTGGCCGTGCTCGCGAACCTCACCGTGGACATGGTCAAGAAATACGAGTCGGAGAAATACCGGATCCAACCCTCGGAAAGGATGCGGGAGATGCTCGAACACTATCTCGCCGAACACAGGCGCGCCGTCGCGGCCATCGTGGAACGGCACAGAGGAGAGGAGCGGGCCACGCTTTCGTTCTCGCGCGTCTCCGACCTGCCCGACTGGATCAAGGCCGAGGCGTCCGCGAAACGGCATGCCGCCGCCGTGCGCGAGGCGGCCGTGCTGCTCGAGGCGGCGGGCGTCGCTGTCGACTACACCTACATGCCCGAAGGAACGAAATAGGAGAGGGAAGGAAGGCCGATCATGTTCGGACTCTATATGCTCGCAGTATACCTGGGCATCGCCATCATCGCCGCGGGCTTCGTCGCACTGCTCGTCGTCGTCGCGCTGGCGGTGGGACTGGTCACGCATCCCATCCGCACGCTCGCCCTCGTGTTCCACAAGCTCGCCGCCCTGGCCGCCGGCCTGGCATTGATGCTCGCTTTGATCGCCTGGTTCTGGACCGACCACTCTAAATCGGACTTCGTCCCGTGCTTCTGGGGATCCATCGGCGTGATCGTCGCATCCATCCTCATCCGTATGCTCGCCGAGTGGATTCTCGAGCGGCCAACCAGGGCCGAGCGCCGCGCCATGAAACGGGCCGCCGCACCCACGTTCGATTCGCGCCTGTAGAATTTATTTTCTGAAACGCCGAGTCAGAAAGGAAGGGGGAGCATGCCACGCAAGCTGATCATGTGCGGGGACCATCCGGTCCTTGCGTTCGAATACGATCCCGAGTCCGGTCGCGCGTGCTCCTCTGGCGAGGTCCTTGACCATGATCGTCTGCCCCTGGAGTTCACCACGCACGGCAAGAGCGCGCTGTATGCCAAGAGGATCGACGAATGGTGGAGGTCCCGCGCCATTCCCTCCACCCGTGACGGAATTCGCCGTGTGCTCGAATCGCTTGGTGCGTCATCGACCGGGGAGCTGCTCGATCGGACCTACGGTTTGAGCCTGTCGGACCAGTACTGGGTCAGACGTGAGGACGATCCGGTCGAATGGAAGGACATCAATTTCTTCGACAATCCCTTCGACGAGGCGCTGGGCGAGATCCTGCTCACCTCGTACTCGTCGTCCCATGACATCAGCCTCAACGCTCCCGACGTGTCCACTGGCGGCGATCTTCCCAAACGCTGGACGATCGACAGGGCCACCGGCAGGAGGCTGCTCGTCAAGTCGGGCCGTACTGGCCAGGAGCCGATGAACGAGGTCATCGCCTCGAAGCTCTGCATGCGATTGGGCGTTCCCGCCGTCCGGTATTCCCTGGCACGCAACGGCAACCGTCTGGTGTCCACATGCGCGGACATGCTCTCCAATCATGAGGAGCTGGTCTCCGCCTGGCAGGTGCTCCAATCCGTCAAAACCACCAATGGACTCAACTCGCATGACCAGTGGATCCACGCCGCAGTCGGCTTCGGAGTCGGCGAACGGGAGATCCGTGACGCCACGGACGATTGGCTTGTGGCCGACTACCTCATGCGCAACACAGATAGGCACTACAACAATTTCGGTCTGATCCGGAACATCGAGACCCTTGCGGTCCGTCCGGCCCCGATCTACGACACCGGCGCGAGCCTGTGGAGCGGCGAGCTCGACGTGGATGGCCGGGACTGGTTCGCCAAGCCGTTCTACACCGCGACCGGCCGCCCCTCGGCCTTGCGGCAGCTCAGACTGGTGGAGGACTGGAGCCGGTTCGACCTGGACGCCCTGTCGGACTGGCCCGACGAGGCGGCGCACGAACTGTCGCGCATGCGCATGTTCGCTCCCGAACGCCTCGACGCCATCCGGGACCAGCTCGCGAAGCGCATCGGCATGATTCGCAGGATCAGGGATGACAAGTCCCTTCGCGCGTCCGGTCCGATCCGCAACAGAGCGGATCTGCTGGACAGATTCGGCGACACGCTGCGGAAGAACCTTGCCCGGCAAGACGGGGATGGCAAGAGCGCCGGGATTGATTACAAAGGTCCTAGGCACCATATGGGTCATTAGTCCGAAGGCCCTGGGCCACGAAATGAGAATCAGGGAGAAAGGGAATCGGGCGCGTCCGGTGCACGCACACCATGGAACCACCGTCCGGGGGGCGTCGGTTTGGACATCCGCCGGGGATGGGAAGGGCCCCGCGACGGATGCCGCGGGGCCCTGAAAGAGGAGAGGGGACGGGAGGGAATCAGCCGATGGGGCAGAAGCCTCCGGAAGCGCATGATTCGTTTGTAGTGACTCGGTCTTCCCAGTCGTAGTGGATGCTGCCTCCGGTGGAGCCCGAGGAAGATGCCCCGGGCGAGCCGACACTCGGTGTGGACGTGTTGCCGGAATAACCGTTGCCGGTGTAGCCGGTGTGGCCTGAACCGGACGAGGGCCATGACTGCCGCGCCTGCGCCTTCTGCGCGGCGGCAGCCGCGGCCTCCTGTTCGGCCCTGGCCTTCGCCTCCGCGTCGGCCTTCTCCTTCGCCGCCTTCGATTCGTTGACCTCCTTCACGGCCTTCGCGATGGCGTCCGCGTCGCGTTTTCTGATGGCGTCCATCAGGCTTGCGCGGGTCTTGTCGTCCGCCACCCTGCCGTCCGTCTCCTTGTACAGCGTGTTCGCGTCGTCCACGGTCTTGTCGAGTTTGGACGTTTCGACCGCGTTCGCCAGCCCGTTCAGGGACTTCGTGTGGGCCTTGTACCATGATGCGTTCGCGGTGACGCCCTTCGTGGCATCCTGCACGCCGGGCCTCGAATCCGCTTTGCAGGACACGGTCTTCGGCGTGGGCGCCTTCATGGCCTTGGACAGGACGTCAAGGGTCTTCGCGTCCTTCACGCTTTTCACGTCGGTCTTCGCCATGCTGGCGGCCTTGCCGTCCAATAGCGCGTCGTACGCGGTCGTCGCGACGCGGAGACGTTCGCTCTCGGCCGCGCAGTCCGCCCTGGCCTCGGCCATGAGGCGGTCCTCGTGCGTCCTCCAGGCGATGCCTCCCGCCGCAAGCAGCGCGAGTGCGGCGACGGTGATGACGACGATCCTTCCGCGATGCGGCTTTTTCTTTTCCGCGGGCCCGGTCGGAAGTTCGATGGTCTCGTCTTCGATGGCCTTTTCCTTCTCTGTCATTTGTTCTCCTTGTCCATAGGTTCACAGCTTATTTCAAGCCCAGGTACGTTTCGAGGGCGGCATCGACCACTTCCTGGATGCGCATGTCATGCTCGGCGGCCCAGGCCTTGAGCCGGCGTCGGGTCGAGGCGCGAAGGCTCACGCTGGTCTTCACCCAGCCCTCCGCGTCGTTCGGTTTCACGGCCCTCCGGTTTTTCGGTATCTCGGTATCCACCGATTCCGGTCTTCCGGTATCCGCCGGTTCCGTCCGGTCGCTGTCGAGCAGCGCGGTCAGGTCGCGCGGGCGGGGCGTCAGGTTCATGTTCCTCACAGGTCCTCCTCCTCGTCCTTGAGCTGTCGCATGGTCTGCTTGAGTTCGGCGGCCAGGTCGCGGTACTCGTGCAGGCGGGACCCGCGGGGACGGGTGGATTTCGCGTTGAGGATGTCCTGCCGTTTCGGGATCAGCGTCTCGAAGCACGCGATGCCCGCGTCGTCGATCCATGCCAGCGCGTCGCGCAGGGCGGTCGTGTTGGCCTCGGTGCGGCACAGGAGGATCGCGGCGGGGACGCCGCGCCGGTCGCACAGGTCCTTCACCCCGGCGGCCTGATCGAGGTCGATGCGGCTGGGGCTCGACGGGATGACCACGAGGTCGGCGTTGTTCACCGATTCGTCCAACGCGCGCCCGTACGGGGCGGAGTCGATCAGCACCCAGTCGACGGGGTCGTCGAGACGGCCGTTGATCCCGTGCAGGTGCGCGATGTCGGCCGGCGCGGCGGACATCACGTCGAACGGCAGCGGGTCGTCCAGCTCGGCGGCCCTGTACCACCAGTCCTTCGCGTCGCCCTGCACGTCCGCGTCGGCGACGAGCGCGCGCTGCCCGCCCCGGGACTGGTCCACGAGGGCGCAGGCCAGGAACACGGCGCTGGTGGTCTTCATGCTGCCGCCCTTGCCCGTCGCCAACGCGATCACCATCGGCTCGCGGTTCTTCTTGTCGTTCATCGGTTTCTCCTTATCTCGGTATGTCGGTATCCGGTTTTTCGGCATTCCGGTTAGTTGGTTTTTCGGTATTGCGGTTTGTGCCGCGTCCCACGCGGATCGCGACGGGAAGCGGTCAGAAGAGGCTGCCTTGGACCAGGCCCTTCGGTACGGGTTCGGTCGGGAGGAACAGCGGATCGTCGGGCGTGTATTCGCGGCGCGAGCGTTGGCGGCGTTTGGTCCGTCGCCAGTAGTCGCGGCCATCACGGCGCATGCGTTCGGCCCAGTCTGGGTGGTCGGCCAGCCAGTCACGGACCCGACTCTGTGGGATCCGGTGCAGGCCGCCGTCGGCGATGTGGAGGTCACGGGCGATCAGTCGGGCGAGGGTCCAGCGGCTCGCATAGTCGAGCCCGCCGTACACGGCCTTGTCCTTCCAACCGTTGACGAGAGCGCGGCTGATGCAGTCGAGGCGCATGGGGCACGCGGCACACAGCACGCGGCCCTTGCCGCGCATCCGTTCGTCGACCAGGTCCCGGCCATCGTCGTCGGTCGTCGTGTTCCACATGCGATCCGCCATGGCCGGGTCGACCGCGGCGATTCTCGCGCAGGCCGGCATCATGTCCCGCCCGTTCATGGCCGCCGTCCTTGCGTCGTCGGCGTCTTGTGGGCCTGGAGGCGTCCTATGGCGGTTTCGCCGGGATTGCGGGCGGCCCATGCCCGGGCGTATTGGATCAGCAGGCCGACGGCCTTGGGATGGCCGAGGCGCTTGTTGCGCCAGTAGACGGCGTGCAGCTGCCAGATCAGGTCCGCGTGCCCGTCGAGCTGCGGGTTGGCGAGGAGGAATTCGCTGAAGCCCGCCTCGGAACAGTCGATGCGCGTGGTCATGCCGTCGCCTCCCCTCCGGCCGTCGCGTCCTGGCCGTCCAATTCGGCCAGCGTCTCCACGGCCCAGTCGGGCAGCCATGGCGCAGCATCCGGTTCTGGCACGGCCGCCGGAACCGTCTGCGCGTGTGCGTCGCCGTCTGTGCGGCCGGCTGCGAGGATCATGTCGTCGTTGAGTTCGTCCCAGTGTCTGGCGAGGGCCCGGCCGGTGCGGATGCGTTTGGGCCACCAATCGCCGTTCATGGCGAAGCCGATCGCGTCGACCATCACGAGGGTGGGCCATTGCGCTCCCTGGTCGACGAGCCTGCGGTACAGGCCGATGATGGCCTTGCGGTCGGCTTTGGTCGGTGAGGGCGTGGTCAGGCCGAGCATCGAGCGCTGCTCGCCGAGCGAGGCGAGGACCCGTCCGGCCGCTTCGGCGATCTCGGTGTCGTCCTCGTCGGATTGTTCGGTTTCTGTTTTTTCGGCGGCGGTCGCCCCGCTTGCGGGGAGATGCCCCGTAGGGGCAGAGGGGAAGGAGGGTTTACTCGGAGGGTTTACCTGGAGGGTTTTATCCTTATATAGCAGCCCTGCGGCATTTGCAGTGCTGGGGGTGCAGCTCTCGCAGTGCTGGAGGTGCGAGATTTGCAGTGCCGTTTCCGAATCGTTTTCCAGCCCTGCGAGATTTGCAGTGCTGGGAATCGGCTTCGTTCCAACGTTTTCCGGAGTCACGTCCTTGGATTCGCCGTTTTCCGTCACGGTCGAGGAGGCGGGGTCCACGGTATTGCCCATGGTCATGGGGTCGTGTTCCGCCGTGTGCGTCTCCTTGATCCATGTGAGGGTCGTCGGGTCGGTCTCCACCGCGAGGTCCCACACGATCTGGCAGTACTGTGGCAGACGGTTCCTGCCGCCCTTGCCGAGGCGCGCGTACCGTTGGTCGCCGCGGCGGATGAATCCGCGCTCCTGGAGCGTCTTCAAAGCGGTGCGCACGGTGCGTTCCGAGAGTTCGGTGACGTTGACGATGGTCGCGATCTTCGGATAGGCTGTGGTGCCGTCGTCGTCCGCGCGGTCCGCGAGGTAGACGAGCACGGCCTTCGCGCTGGCGTTGCCGACATGGCATTTGAAGGCCCATGACAGTGCGATGTTGCTCACGGTCGGCCCTCCTCACGTTGCTGGGCGGCGCGTCGCCCGTCGGCCAATCTGGCGTGCATCTCGTCGCCGAGACGTGCCGCCCGGCACAGGGCCAGCGTCATCAGCCATGAGAACGCGACGAACATGATCAATATGATTGCAAGCCAGTTCACGCGAGTCTCCCTTCCATGGACGGGTGCGCCATCATCGACGCGAGGCGACGGGAATCGGCCGAATCATCACGGCGGGCGAATGCCACCGCGGCCGGGGCCGTCCAAACCGGCTTGCGGAAATCCCGTTTACACTCGGGAGACATAGAGCAAGACATGCGGAAGGCTTTAGTAAAGTCGTTCATGTGTGATCACTACTCCAAGACAATGCATTGGGCGGCCACGGACCAGGATCCGGCAAGATACGGGATCCGCGGCCGCTCGGAATATTGGTTGCACCGCCCGTCCCCGACGCTCCAACATCGGGAACGGGCATTTCTTTTATCGATTGCAGAGAAGAGAGAAAACCAAATGAAATCAGACCATCGCACCACCTCCCCCGCCGTCGACGGGCCACGCGCCGCCGCAACGGATGGCGAGGCAAAGGCAATCAAGAGCCTGCTCGTCAGGGACATCAAAGACTTCGATCAAAGCGTCCCAGCAGTCGTCAGACACGATGATGGAACGATCAGGCCTACGTACATAGGCGTATGGGGACAGGACCGTCTGATAGGCGCGGCCCTCATCCAGCCAGCCCTTTGCGTAGCCGAGACGCTCATATACCGCACCGGGACGAGCGGGGTCCATGCCACACAGATACGAGAGGCTTTCGCCGAGCATGCAGCCATCATCGAAGGGATCTCGATCGTCAGGAAGCATCGGCGCGAAGGCTTCGGATCGCAGATCAAGGCGTTCTGCGACTCCTGGGCGGCAGACCACGGCGCTGAACTGATACTCAGCATCCCCACCAACGAGGGCGCGCGCCTGCTCAACGAGAAAGCCGGATACACGGTCGTACCGCCCGACGGATATCTCACCATCAAGGTATTTGACGCTCAGGGACAGCCTCTTCACATTCCCTACGCCGACCAGCGGACCCAGGACAGAGGCACTAGCATGTGGGCGTACAAGCTCGTAGGGCAACGCACACAGCACTTCAAGATTGGCGTTCTCACCGCCTCCTGAAGTTCCGAAGACCATACCGTCGATGAATGTTCCCGACGGGTCGCGGGAGAAGACGAGTCTTCCGGCTTCGTCGCTCATGCCACCGGCACCGGAATCCATGGCCAGTACCCCTACACCGTCAATCGCCATCAGACCAACACCTCCTTTATCGATTCAGAGAAAGAGAAAACCAAATGAAATCAACCCCTCGCACCACCTCCCTCAACGAACCTGATATTCGTCCGGCGCGAAACCACGCCGAGGCAGAGGAAATCGGAAGTCTCCTGCTCGAAGAAATCGCGCATCCAGGATTCATTCCTGGACCAGAGTTCGTCTGGCAGGGTCAAGGCTTTCTCAGGCCGACGCTCATAGGCGCATGGTCCCAGAACCGCTTGGTAGGTGGTGCCTCGCTCAGTCCATACATGGAACACACCAAGGCCTTTTTGGGGATTGGTCGAGCAGACGCAGCGAAGGCGGTCACACGGCTGGTAGCTGAAACTGACGGCATTGCCGTCAGACCCGACCATCGGCGTGAAGGCGTCGGACGAAAGATCAAGCTGTTCTGCGACTCCTTCGCGGCACAGCACCACGCTGCGATCATGGTCTCCGTCACCACCAACGAAGCAGCGGCAGGCCTCAACAACAAAACGAAACACATCGTGTTTAGACGATGCGACGGCCTCGTCATCAAATACGTAGACACGGTCGGCAAGCCACTCATATGGCTTCATGACCTGGATGGGACGATCCCCGAAGCGGCATGGTCCGTCTCCGTACTCGGCAAAACGTATGGACCGACCATAGTCGTCGGTGAGCAACGGGCCATACGGAGTAAAAACACCTCCCAAGACAACGGCGTGCAATGGATCCTTGCCGTTGATGCATTTGGCAGCGACATCAACGCCTAGCTTCTCCGGGTCGATGACAATCGGCTCGTCAAAGGCGAAGTCGTCCGCCTTCCTCACCTTCACATCGAAGGACTTGCCACCGCCGGACGTGCCGAGTACATAGCCATTGAATAACTTCATGCCGCCCTCCCCTCGGTCAACAGCAGGTTCGCCACCACCCGTTCGCGGGCGGAGAGCTGTGCATCGACCTCCCGGAAGGCATGCGTGTAGGCATGCGTGGGGCGGAGCCAGGAGTCGGCCAGCCCGCAGGTCTCGCCAAGGCGCAGGGCGCGCACGGCGCAGGCCGGGCAGAGCTCCAAAATCTCCGTGTCGCCCGGGACGCAGTAGTTGCGCCAGCCGTTACGGGCGAAATAAGCGTCGCGGGCGGCCGAATCGTAGTCGTCCCAGAACGTGCCCCAGACCACTGTGTGGCAGCCATCGCACACCTCCACATAATCGCTCCGGCCCTCCGGCCAGTTATACTGCTCGAAAATTCCACCAGCCATCACATAACCTCCTGTACACCATTGGGGAAAGCTGTCTCATATGGAATGAGATCCTGAACGAAATCGGCTGAGAGACCATACTGTTCGCGGAGAACGGCACAGTCTCTGCGCTGCCAATGTGTATGCAGATTGACTTTCTGAGTCACGCTGGCCGGCGACTGATGGAGCTGAACAGCAAGCTGGCGATGAGTTAATCCCACCTCCGCCATCCACCTCTTCATATTCGACATCGTTAACCCCATTTCAGCTAAGTTAAAATTTCTAACCTCAGTATATGGGTTGGTTTTTTTAACCTCAAGTTAGGTTAATTTACGGCGTGTCGAAATTTAAAAACCGCATCTCCACAATGCGGTTTCAGCACTAGAGAAAGGAAACTTTTAAATCAAAGATAAAATTGAGCCACCATGACGGCCCATTCCTGCAAAGGTCTTTTCACAGAAGCAATCAGACGAGGCTTTTGTCCATCCAGAATATCCTCATCTATACAAAAGTTTCCGAATAACGCATCACAATATGCGCAACCATTTGACATATAACGCCCCGCCCTACGCGAAGATCGATATTTAATTTGCTTCGCGGCGGGATGCCCAGCAATTTCCAAAAGCTCCTTAGCATAACACATATCTATGCTTTCCCAAGCTTCCACCAAGGAAATACCACTTTCGCAGTCAAGGGGACAAAGATTAGTAATTGCCACAGAGGTCCGTCCACATCTCCAACAGGATCGATCAATGCCATATATCCCTATATCTACGACCTCCCCCAAACGATGCAACGTTTTTTGAGCAGCAGGAAGAAAAACATTCGACAACATGAGTTCGCCCATGCAGACATTTTTTCGCCCCGTAAATGCAAACATGCCCAATAGGTTAGCAATATTAAACATTGTTTGATATAGTTATCTTTATTTGGAAAGGATTAACCGATGGAAGTCACGGAAACTTCAGAACAGGTGAAGATAGAAGCGCAACGTTTTGAAGACGTAGCGCGTTACAACATTCGCCGCTATATGCGATTGACCGGCAAGATTCAGAAAGACTTAGCCCACGCCTTAGGAGTTTCGAGGCCTACTATCACCCTGATGCTTAAAGGAGAAACAAAACTTAATTTGCGGCAAGTGTTCCTTATTGCCAAAGCTCTTGGCGTGACAGTCGAAGATCTCATCGATGATACTTATTATTGCCAAGATGAAGAGTTTATGAAAAAGCTGAAACCGACGACTGATGCCGAGAAGCCAGGTGCTTTGGTAGGTGCTGGCTCCCCCAGGTTCCTTGTCAGTCCCTTCAACCCCGACGCCCCGATCGAGGGCAGAATCTCGGGTGCTGCTAAAGGCGCCTTGGCTGGTTTCGTGCCATCCGGGGTCCCGTCCGGCTCGAGTTCCCCGTCCACGCCCTCAAAGCATGACGGGATTGGGGTTCCCGGCCGGTCTCAAGCCCATGAGACACTTGGGACCATGACTACCATCATCATGCGCACCTCCGAAGGTGACATCACCATCAACCTGTTCGACGATCAGACGCCCGTGACCGTGAAGAACTTCCTCGGTCTGGCGACCGGCGAGAAGGAATGGACGGACCCGTTCACCGGCCAACCGTCCCATGAGCCGTTCTATAACGGCCTGACCTTCCACCGCATCATCAAGGACTTCATGATCCAGGGCGGCTGCCCGCTGGGCAATGGCACCGGTGGCCCCGGCTACGACTTCGACGACGAGATCGTCCCCGAACTCACGTTCGACCGGCCGTATCTGCTGGCCATGGCGAACGCCGGCCTGCGTCGCGGCCGCGACGGCAAGGCGCATGGCACCAACGGCTCCCAGTTCTTCATCACCACCGTGCCGACCCCGTGGCTCGACGGACACCACACGATCTTCGGCGAGGTCGCCGACGACGAGTCCAAGGCCGTGGTCGACAAGCTTGAGGCCGTGCCGACCGACCGTTCCGACGCGCCGCTCGAACCTGCCGGCATCATGTCCATCGAAGTGGTGAAGTAAGCGCGGCGGCAATTCGAAGCCGACGCTCCGATACACATGGAAGAGCCCTGAACCCTCGTCGGGTCAGGGCTCTTCGTATGCGTGCCGGGTCTGCTACCACCCTCCGGCGCTGCGCGCCACCTCCCGCCAGCGGGAGGGGAGGGGGCTACAGGACGTTGAAGTGCTTGAGCGCGTTCATGATGCCGTCGTGGTCGACGTCATCGGTGATGTAGTCGGCCGCGGCCTTCGCCGGTTCGGTCGCATTGCCCATCGCCACGCCGATGCCGGCGAAGGCGAGCATGTCGGCGTCGTTGCCGCCGTCTCCGAACGCGATGGTCTGCTCACGCGTCCAGCCGTAATGCCGCATGAACCGCTTCATTCCCTCGGGTTTGCCGCCGTCGGCAGGAATCAGGTCGGTGAAGTCCGGATGCCAGCGCACGCCTCTGACATTGCGACACATGCCGGACAGCTTCGCTTCATCTTCAAAGCTGATGTACGGGCTGATCTGGAACGTCTCATACTTCAGCGCCCTCTCGTGCGGATCGTCGATGTTCACGGTCGGTGCGGTCTTGCCGAGTTGGCGCCACGTGGCCTGCATCGCGTCGGTGATCTGGTTGAAGTAGACGTAATCCTTTTCGCAGTAGTTCGCCACCACGTCGGGGTGCTCGTCAAGCCAGCGGGTGATGGTGACGATGTCCTCGGGCAGCAGCGACTCCTTCTCCAGGAGCCCGTGGTCGTCGAAGCAGTACTGCCCGTTCAGCGCGATGATGCCGTCGAAGTGCACCGGCATCATGTCGAGCACGACGGTCATGTGCGACGGCGCCCGACCGGAGCAGATGAACACCTTCACCCCGCGATCCTGCAGCTCGTGCAGCGCGTCGATGGAGGACTGCGGGATCACATGCGTCACGAAACTCGTCAGCGTGCCGTCGATGTCGAAGAACGCCGCCTTGATGTCGGCTCGCACGGTGGCCGTCGCGCCTCCGGCGCCCGCTGTCATGATGTCGTCCGATGCCATGTACGCAACCTCCGCGATACGAAATTCGGTCATCCCCAGTGTATGAACAGCGCTGGATGGCATCCCGTAACGCGTTATCAGACCCGCCCCGCGACTGCCGCCGTCGCTGCCGTATGGTGGGCGTTGTCAACCAATCAGAGGGGGAACGAACATGACAGCAGCAACACAACAGGCGGGCTCTCCCGACAATGAGCCGGTGCGCGTCAACCATACCGTGCGCAACATCGTCATCGCCCTCATCGTGGTCGCCGTGATGAGCGCCGGCCGGGTCGTGGAGCGCGGAGATGTGTGCAACGTGTTCGCGGCACCCCAGCAGGCGGTGACCAAGCGGTTCATCGACACGGTATCCGGTTCGGCCATCGGCTCGATCACCTACGAGTTCTCGGGCGACGATGCGCTGGTGCGCGACTTTCTCGGGGGGAGCTGTCACGTTCCAGCGATGTCATCGACTTCGGCACGGCGGCGGACCCCATAGGCTACGAGGACGCCATCGCCGCAGCCGTCCGCGGCAGACAAGGAGGAGACGCGATGAGTCCCTGGTCCCATGCGTACGACATCGCCGGCCACCAGACCGACTGGACGGTTATCAGAAAGTCGACCAGACGGTGACCTGGACGGCCGTGATCATCATGATCGTGCTGGTCCAGATCGTGCAGGGCATCGCGAACGCCATCGCCAAGCGTATATTGAAGCTACAGAGGTAACATGGCATGACATCTCGCGGGGAAGGAACGTAAATCATGGTCGAACATGTCGGGGTCACGGACGAGCTGATCGGCATACGGCATTATCTGCATCAGCATCCCGAACGCAGCTTCAAGGAGGTCGAGACCAGCGCGTATCTGGCCCGTCTGCTGCGCGGGCATGGCATAGACGTGCTCGACACGACGTTGGAGACCGGCGTCGTCGCGCTCATCGAGGGAGAGGTGCCGGGACCGCGCATCGCGCTGCGCGCCGACATCGACGGCCTGCCGATCACCGAGGACACCGGCCTGCCGTTCAGCTCGCTGAACCCCGGCGTGATGCACGGCTGCGGCCATGACCTGCACATGACCGGGCTTTTGGGCGCGGCGTTCTGGCTGGCCGATCACCGCGACCGCATCGCAGGCAGCGTGAAGATCGTCTTCCAGCCGGCCGAGGAGGTGGGCCTGGGCGCCCGCACGGTCGTGGAATCCGGCGCGACGGATGATGTGAAGGCCATCATCGGCACGCATAACAACCCGAACTACGCCCCCGGACAGATCGCCATCGGCCCTCAGCCGATGATGGCCGGCTGCGTGAAGTTCAAGGTCACGCTGCACGCCCAGGGCACCCATGCCGGGTACCCGCAGAAGGGCACCGGCCCCATCGAGGCGCTCGCCTCGATGATCCTCGCCCTGCAGACCATCGTGAGCCGCAACATCTCGCCGTTCCACGCCGTGGTGCTGTCCATCACCGAAGTGCATGGCGGGCACGTGTGGAACGTCGTGCCCGCCGAAGCGGGATTCCAGGGCACCGTGCGCTTCTTCGACCAGGACGACGAACGGCTGGTCCACCGGCGTTTCGTGGCGGAGGTCGAGCACACGGCCGAAGCGTACGGGATCGCGGCCGACGTGGACTGGGACTGCATCCAGGTGCCGCTGGTCGGCGACGAGGAGCTGTCCGAGGCGGTCGCGGCCGACGTGCCCTCCTACGCGGCGCTCAAGCCGATACATCCCAGCATGGCGGGGGAGGATTTCGTGGAGTTCTCGGGATGCGGGGCCCGTCTGGTGTTCGCGTTCATCGGCTCGAACGGGGAACCGGGGTGCGCCGACTGGCACAGTCCGCACTTTGTCGGCGTGGACGGCGCGATCGGGCCCGCCGTTGACTTCTACGTCAACGCCTCGCTGCGGGTGCTCGCCGAGCTTCGCTGACGGGCGGTGGGACGGATCATCCCGCGTGACGGCATGTGCCGCCCCTGTCGTCCGTCATCTCGGCTGGGTACTATAGGACACTATGACCCATCTTCGTTTTGCCCTTGCCCAGATCGACACCTGCGTCGGCGACCTCGACGGCAACGCCGACAAAATCATGCACTACGCGCATCTCGCCGCGCATGAAGGCGCCCACGTCGTCGTCTTCCCGGAAATGACGCTGACCGGATACCCCATCGAGGATCTGGCGTTGCGCCGCACGTTCCGCAAGGCGGCGTGGGACAAGGCGAACTGGCTGGCGACCGAGCTGGAGGCCGACGGATTGGGCGACCTGTATGTCGCCGTCGGCACGGTCGGCACCGACCACGCGTCCGACAAACCTCGCAACCGCATGGTCGTGCTGCACGACGGCATGGTCTGGGCCGGCTACGACAAGCATTTCCTGCCGAACTACGGCGTGTTCGACGAGTTCCGCATCTTCGCGGCCGGCGACCGCACCGTCGTGCTCGACATCGACGGCGTGCGCATCGGCGTGGCGATCTGCGAGGACATCTGGCAGGACGGCGGGCCGGTCGCCCGGCTCGCCGACGAGCATATCGACGTGCTGATGACGATGAACGGCTCGCCGTACGAGGAGGGCAAGACCCATACGCGTTACGACCTTGCGGTCAGGCGTGCGGCCGAGGTCGGCGCCCCGATGATCTACGTGAACCAGGTCGGCGGTCAGGATGACCTGGTGTTCGACGGCGGCAGCTTCGTTGTCGACCGCGACGGCACGCTGCTGGAACGTTCCCCGATGTTCATGGAGCATCTGGGACTCTTCGACCTCGACACGGACGCCGAGCATCAGACGACGGGCGACATCGCGGACCTTCCCGACCCGGACGAGGAGGTGTACACCGCCTGCGTGCTGGGCCTGAAGGACTACATGGCGAAGAACCGGTTCTCCGGCGTGTGCCTGGGCCTGTCCGGCGGCATCGACTCCGCGCTGGTGGCGGCGATGGCCGCCGACGCCTGCGGCGGACACAATGTGCATGGCATCTCGATGCCGAGCATGTATTCCTCCATCGGTTCCAAGGACGACGCCGCCGACCTGGCGGCCAACATCGGCGCACATTACGACGTGCAGCCGATCGAGCCCATGTTCAATGTGTACCAGGGCCAGCTCAAGCTCGAAGGCGTGGCCGCGGAGAACCTGCAGGCCCGCATCCGCGGCGTCATCGTCATGGCGTACTCCAACAGCCTCGGTCTGCTCGCCGTCGCCACGGGCAACAAGTCCGAGCTGGCGTGCGGCTATTCGACCATCTACGGCGACGCCGTCGGCGGATACGCGCCGATCAAGGACCTGCTCAAGACCCGTGTCTGGGAACTGTCCCGCTGGCGCAACCGGGCCGCTGCCGCAGGCGTCGGCATCGGCGGGCTGCGCATCGTCGGCAATGAGAACGGCGATGCCGGAACGCCGCTGCCCGGCGGCGTGATGATTCCGGTCAGCAGCATCGAGAAGGCGCCGAGCGCCGAGCTGCGCCCGGGGCAGAAGGATTCCGATTCGCTGCCCGAATACGAACTGCTCGACAAGGTGCTCGCCGCATACATCGAGCATGCGCACGGTCGCGCCGACCTGCTGGCCGACGGCTTCGACGAGAAGACCGTCGACACGGTGATGCGACTGGTGGACCGCGCGGAGTGGAAGCGCCGCCAGTATCCGCTCGGGCCGAAGGTCACCGCGCTCGCGTTCGGCCGCGACCGGCGTCTGCCCGTCACCAACGCGTTCCGTGAGTAGGGGAGCGCTCGCCCGGCCGCCGCATAGGCGCGGTGCCGGGCGCCGCGGCGCGCTACCATGGGTGCGGGGAGGACGCCATGACCGACAAGCAGTGGTATTTCAACACGAAGACCGAGCAGCCCGAGTTGGGCATGCTCTCACCGAGCTCCCACCGCATGGGGCCGTACAAGACCCGCGAGGATGCCCTTGAGGCGTGGAAGATCGTCAAGGAGCGCAATGCGCTGTGGGCGGAAGCCAATCGCAAGTGGCGCAAATGGGGCGAGAACACGCCCTCGGGCGGCCGCGACGACGGCTTCGACGACCGCGACGACTGACGACACGGCGTGAATGTGAGATAAGTCACGCCGTCTCTCAGCCAGCTCACATCGACCGGCTAGTAGAATCATTTCTTGACAACAACGTGAAGATGCGTTGCACGACACAAGGAGTGAATATGACAGCAGTTGATGCGACCGCTCTTACTGCCGAAGAGCTTCAGGCCAAGGCCTGGGACGGCTTCGTCGAAGGCGACTGGCAGAAGGACATCGACGTTCGCGACTTCATCCAGAAGAACTACACCCCGTACACCGGTGACGAGTCCTTCCTGGCCGACGCGACCGACAAGACCAAGCACCTGTGGAAGTACCTCGACGACAACTACCTGGCGGTCGAGCGCAAGCAGCGCGTCTACGATGTCGACACCCACATCCCGGCCAGCATTGACGCCTTCCCGGCCGGTTACATCGATTCCCCCGAGGTCGACAACGTCGTTGTCGGCCTGCAGACCGACGTCCCCTGCAAGCGTGCGATGATGCCGAACGGCGGCTGGCGCATGGTCGAGCAGGCCATCAAGGAGGCCGGCAAGGAGCCGGACCCGGAGATCAAGAAGATCTTCACCAAGTACCGCAAGACCCACAACGACGGCGTCT
>OGYW01001545.1_pt1 | contig 19793 bp, 16 predicted proteins | sample 1576621 | NCBI WGS metagenome assembly OGYW01 (sample SAMEA3541528, study PRJEB24748) | human gut metagenome | biome: human gut; feature: human-associated habitat; material: faeces | place: China | collected 2012 | reverse complement strand
GTGATGTGTGAAATGGGAATTCTGTGCCGCTGACCCCTGGGGGCGGCAGGTGCGTTATCCGCCCAGGCGCTGACGCACCGCCTCGTAAAGCAGGACGGCAGCGGCAGCGGAGGCGTTGAGGGAGTTGATCTTGCCAAACATGGGGATGGAGACGGTGAAGTCACAGTTCTCCGCCACTAGACGGCCCATGCCGTCCCCCTCGCTGCCAATGACGATGGCGGCGGCCCCGCGCATAAATCCTCCTCCGCGCGTGCAAACTACCGGCACGCACAGGTATTCCCAAACTGATCCAACACAGGAGGAACCGGATTTATGGTCAAAGATTTCATCGACACCAATGATTTCACCCGCGAGGAGCTGCTCGACATGATCGAGCTGAGTCTGGCCATCAAGCGCGCCATCCGCCGCGGCTACTACCCCCGGCTGATGCAGGATATGACGCTCGCGATGATCTTCCAGCAGTCGTCCACGCGTACGCGCGTCTCATTCGAGACGGCTATGAGCCAGATGGGCGGTCACGCGCAGTACCTCGGCCCCGGCATGATCCAGCTCGGTGGCCATGAGACGATCGAGGACACGGGGCGCGTGCTGAGCAAGCTCGTGGACGTCGTCATGGCGCGCGTGATTGAGCACAGGACGATCGTCTCGCTCGCGGAGGCGTGCTCCGTTCCGGTGCTCAACGGCATGTCCGACTATAACCACCCCACGCAGGAGATCGGCGACATGTGCACGATCTTCGAGCACCTGCCGCGCGGGAAGAAGCTCTCGGACTGCAAGGTCGTCTTTGTCGGCGACGGCACGCAGGTCTGCGCGTCGCTCGGCTTCATCACCACGAAGCTCGGCATGAACTTCGTCCACTACGGCCCGCGCGGCCACCAGCTCGGCGAGCAGCACATGCAGATCCTTGAGCGCAACTGTCAGGTAAGCGGCGGCAGCTTCCGCGTGACCGACGAGCGCGAGAGCGTCCGCGGCGCGGACTTCATCTACACGGACGTGTGGTACGGCCTGTATGAAAACGAGATGCCCAAGGAGGAGCGCGTGCGCGTGTTCCACGACTATCAGGTGAACCGCGAGCTGATGAGTCTCGGCAGCATCGGCTGCAAGTTCCTGCACTGCCTGCCCGCGACGCGCGGCGAGGACGTGACCGACGAGGTCGCCGACTCCGACGCTTCCCTCTGCTGGGAGCAGGCGGGCAACCGCCTGACGGCCATGCGCGGCCTGCTGGTCTACTTCACCCGCTGCCGCCCGGAGCGCTCGGAGCTGCAGATCGCCGCGGCGCAGGAGGAACTCGACCACTTCCTGCAAGAGCGCATCTACTGCTGACGGGGCGCCGCCATGGAACGGAAAAAATTTCACCTGATTGACGTGATTCTCTCCGTCATCTGCGTGGTGTTCGTGGCGGAGGCCGCCGCGCCGGTGGCCTCCATCGGCAACAGCCAGTATTTCTGGTGGATCTTCATGATTGCTGCCTTTCTGCTGCCCTACGGGCTGATTTCCTCCGAGCTGGGGACGGCCTACGTCGGCGACGGCGGGCTCTATGACTGGATCGCGACGGCGTGGCCGGACTCGAAGTGGGGCGCGCGCTCGTCGTGGTACTACTGGATCAATTTCCCGCTCTGGATGGCGTCGCTCGCGGTCATGTGCCCGGAGCTGCTGTGGTACCTCTTCGGCTGGCGGCCGGGCTGGGCGATGAGTCTGCTGGTGCAGCTCGCGTTCATCTGGATCGTGACGGTCGTTGCGTTCTACCCGGTCTGCGACAGCATCATCATTCTGAATCTCAGCGCCGCGATCAAGATCCTGCTGGCCGTGCTCGTCGGCGTGCTGGGAATCCTGTATGTCGCGCGCAGCGGCTTTGTCAACGACATGGCTGCGCGGACGTTTCTTCCGTCGTTCGACCTCGAGAGCCTCTCCTATATCTCGGTGATTATCTTCAACTTCCTCGGCTTCGAGGTCGTCTGCACCTACGCCGACAACATGCGCGACCCGCGCCGCCAGATCCCGCAGGCCATCGTCACCGGCGGCGTCGTCATCGCCGCGATCTACCTGTTCTCCGCCTTCGGCATCGGCGCGGCCGTACCGACGAGCGAGATCAGCGTGGCCTCAAAGCCGCTCGTCGCGCTCCGCAGTTCAGCAAGCGCTGATTTCTGCCGATTTTACAACTTCAAAGCAATCAAAATCCCGGAAAACTCTCGTTTTCCGGGATTTTCCTATATCTGCAGCATTTGTTCTGTTTTCGGAAAATCTGATGGAATTTGACAAGGTTTGACGTGTTTTTTACATGTTAACGATGGGCTAAATGCCGTTTTTGACCCCGAAACTGTTAACGGATGGGTTAATTTTCGGGCTGCTCATGTGGCCACTCGGAGCAGATCGCCTCTGCATAGAAAATGAATACTGCGCCCCGCCTTTTCGGAAATAATGGCTTTGGCACGGTTTGAAACGGTTTGACCAAGCCGAATGAACTTTATCTTTTTTCGCAGGGCAAATGCCGCCGCAGAATTGATAAACGGAACGCAATCTGTTATGCTGTCCGTGTAAGGAGGGATGACACATGAAACGAAAAACCTGTACCTTGTATCTCAGCTGCGAGGAATACGGTGTGATCCTCGACGCACTTATTCGCTTCAAAAACAAGCTCACCCGACAGGGGCGGTACACCGACATCGTAGATGAAGTTATCCTTGCCCTGCTGGATGCCAAGACGAAGCGAGTCTACATCTGAATATCGTGTACATAAGGAAAGCCGTGTAGCTGTCAAAAGCCACACGGCTTTTTCTATACCCGGCATTACATAGCTGTCCGCCATCGCCGCAGACAGCTAAATTTACAGACAGGAGGAATCCCAAAGTGGCGAATTGTAAAGTGATCGCCGTCGCCAATCAAAAGGGTGGCGTCGGCAAAAGCACCAGTGTCTACTGCATCGGTGCAGGGCTTGCCATGGATGGCAAAAGAGTTTTGCTTGTGGATGTTGACCCGCAGGGTGATCTCACCAAGATGCTCGGTCAGCGCAAGCCCCATGAGCTGACTCATACCCTGGCGGAGCAGATGAACGCTGTTGTGCAGCACAGCGCCGAGCCGGAGCACCCGGAAATTTTGCACCACCATGAGGGCTTTGATTTTGTCCCTGCCAACCGCAGCCTATCGGCGGTGGAGGTGGGGCTGGTCAATGTCATGAGCCGTGAAACCGTGCTCAAACGCTATCTGGACGGTATCAAGAAGAATTACGACTATGTGCTGCTGGATTGCCGCCCGTCGCTGGGTATGCTGGTCATCAATGCCCTGTCGGCTGCGGATCATGTACTCATCCCGGTGCAGGCGGACTATCTGGCAGCCGAGGACATGACGGAGCTTGTGGGCACGGTGCATAGCATCCGGCAGCAGATCAACCCCAAGCTGAAAATCGGCGGCGTATTCCTGACGATGGCCAATGACACGAACTTCCGCAAAGACATTGTGGCCGGGGTAAAAGAAAACTTCGGCAAGCACCTGCCCGTACTGGATGCCGTCATTCCCGCTACGGTGCGGCTGGCGGAGATCAGCACGGCAGACAAGAGTATCTTCCGGCATGAACCGCGCGGACGGGCTGCCGCAGCCTACGGTGCGCTGGTAAAGGAGGTGGAACGCATTGGCGAAAAGCAACGCATCCGAGATGCTGACATCACTCGATAGCCTGTTTACCACGCAGGAGCAGCGGGACGAAGCCAAGCGCGACAGCGTGCAGGACATACCGATTTCCCAAATCAGCGATTTTCCTGAGCATCCCTTCAAGGTAAAGCAGGACGAGGCCATGTTGGAAATGGCGGAGAGCGTGCGGCAGTACGGCGTCTTGGTGCCGGGGCTTGTGCGGCAGCTGGAGGACGGTAGCTATCAGATGGTGTCGGGACACCGGCGCAAGCTGTCCAGCGAACTGGCAGGGCGGGACACGATCCCCTGCATCGTGCGCGACCTCACAGACGATGAAGCCGTTATTATCATGGTGGACAGCAATCTCCAGCGCGAGCGCGTATTGCCGTCGGAAAAGGCTTTTGCGTACAAAATGAAGCTGGATGCCATGCGAAGGCAGCAAGGGGCGCGGACAGATTTAACTTCTGCCCCAGTGGGGCAGAAGTTTGATGGAAAGACATCCCGTGAGCTTTTGGCAATAGAGTCACCGGATAGTCACAGCCAAATCCAACGCTATATCCGCCTCACCAACCTCATCCCGGAAATTCTGGACATGGTGGATGACGGTCGGATCGCCTTTCGCCCTGCGGTGGAGCTTTCTTACCTTACCGAACAGGAGCAGAGCGCGCTTTATGACACCATGGGACGCGAGGACTGCACGCCGTCGCTTGCACAGGCCATTAAGATGAAGGCGTTCAGCCGAGGCGGAAAGCTGACCGATGCGGTGATCCGCTCCATCATGGAGGAGGAAAAGCCCAACCAGAAGGAACAATTTCGGATACCCAAGGAGCGTATCAGCAAATATTTCAAGCCGGGGACGCCCGCACGGACTATGGAGGATACGATCATCAAGGCACTGGACTATTACAGAAAGCGGCAGCGGGAAATGGAACGCTGAATCTTCCGCCCAGGGGAAAGTCTGCCCATCGGACAAGCTGTGTGCCAGGGCCGGTTTTTCCGCTCCCCCCTCTCCACACCTCACCCCCTTCCTACCGGCTGTACCGGCTGAAAAAGAGATTATCTCACAAGTCCATATCGTACAGAAAGCAGCATCCTTTTCCGGATGGTGCTTTTTATTTTTACTCTTAGGAGGTCTAACAAATGAAAAAACTCTATCGCAGAAGCATTTCCGGGCTGTTGGCTCTGCTGATCTGCTTCACCGCCATCCTCGGCAGCGGCATGACGGCCTATGCCGCCGCATTCACCGGAGAAACTGCGGATTCGTACTCGGTGGCATTCCCCAGAGACGGCGACGCCAATCTGGATTACAGCGGCACTTGGGGCCACGACGAGCTGCACTACATGAACGGCTGGACATCCGGCGAGGCAACATGGATGACCACGCTGCACACCATCGGCTCCTTCGACGGCCCGGCCTGCTACTGCATCGAGCCAGGCGTTCCCCGAAACCTGTACCGTTCCTACGAAAGCTATGGGGAGGACTATTGGGACACCTTCCCCGCCGAATATAACCGCACCATTGATGGCCGAACCATGAAAACGCTCCTTGGCCGCATCATGCAGTACGGCTATCAGGGAAATCTCTCCCTCGACTGGCGCTCTCAGAACGAGGCCGACGCCGACAAGCTGGCCCACATGATGGCCACGCAGGTGCTGGTGTGGGAAACGGTGGTCGGGGAGCGGGATGCGGACTTCAATCACGTTGACCCCGGCAGCGCCGATGCCGTGAAGTCCGTCTATCGCACCTCCCATCCGCTCTATAGTCGGTTCTCTGCCTACTACGACAGCATCGAGGCCAGCGTGAAAAAGCACATCGTCGTCCCCAGCTTCATGGACCGCAGTGAGGAAGCTGCACAGACGGTTGAACTGAGTTGGGACGGCGGCCGATACACAGCTACCCTGACGGACACCAACGGCGTTCTGGGCGAATATGCCTTCTCTTCGGCCCAGTCGGATATGACCTTTGCAGTCGATGGGAACGACCTGACTATCTCTGCCGAGATGGCTTCCGCAGATGGTGTGACCATTGCTGCCGTCAGAAACAACACCCGGCAGGGCGTGCTGGTCTGGAGCGACGGCCACTATGGCCCAGACGGCACCATGCAGGATGTCGTCACCTTCCGGGATACCGTCAGCGACCCCATGTACGCCTACCTGCACCTGAAGGTCGGCTATGGCAGCGTCAAGATCATCAAAACCAGCGAGGACGGGAAGGTGTCCGGCATCTCCTTCACCGTTTCCGGCAACGGCACGGAGCAGACTGTGACGACCAATGCAGACGGCGAAATGCAGCTCGATGATCTCCGCCCCGGCGTTTACACCGTAACAGAGCAGAGTAATGACCGGTATGAACCCCAAGAGGTGCGCCAAGTGACCGTGATCTCCGGTCAGGTCGCCACCGTGGCCTTCCATAACATGCTGAAACGGGGCAGTCTGGAGGTAGTCAAGACCGCCGAGGACGGCCTGAACGAGGGCGTGAAGTTCCATCTGACCGGCACCTCCCTTGCAGGGCTTTCGGTGGACGAATACGCCGTGACCGGCAGCAACGGAAAAGCGGTGTTCTCCAACGTGCTCATTGGCACGGACTACATCCTCTCCGAGGTGGATACGGGCATCCGTTATGTTGTCCCGGAGGACCAGACGACGGCGGTGGAGTGGAACACGGTCACACAGGCAGAGGTCCGCAATGTCCTGAAAAAGTGGAGCGCCACCGTCACCAAGTGGGACGCCGAAACGGGTCTGCCGCAGGGAGACGCAACCCTTGCCGGTGCCGTCTATGGCGTTTTCAGAGGCGAGGAACTGGTGGACACCTACATCACCGACGAAAGCGGCCAGTTTACCACCACGGATTATGTCTGCGGCAATGATTGGACCATCCGGGAACTCTCCCCCAGCGAAGGTTATCTGCTGGATGATACCGTGTACCCGGTCGGCGCAGAGCCGCAGCACTATACGGAAGAATATAATCCCATTGCGCTGGATGTAACCGAACAGGCCATCCGGGGCAGCGTGGCCCTCACAAAGGTGGACAAGGACTACCCGGAAAACAAATTGGAAGGAGCCGTGTTCGAGGTCTACCGTGACAGCAACCGCAATCAGGAACTGGACGATGAGGACGAACTGCTGGGCACGATGGAGGAACTGGGCGGCGGCGAGTACGCCCTGACCGGCCTCTGCTACGGCGGCTATTTTGCAAAGGAAACCAAGGCCCCGGAGGGCTTTTATCTGGACGAAAACGCCTACTATTTTGCCATTACCGAGGACGGCGAAACCGTGACCGTGGAAAACGAAGCCGGAAAGGGCTTTGTCAATGCGGCGCAGGTGGGGTCGCTCCGAATCGTCAAGACCTCCTCGGATGGGAAGCTGGAGGGCTTTTCCTTCCGTGTTACCGGGGCCAACGGCTATGACCAGGTGTTCCAGACCGATGCGGAGGGCTTCATTCTCGTCGAGGGCCTGCGTATCGGGGACTACACCGTATCCGAGGTGCGGGACAGCAGTTCGGACGGGTATCTCCTCCCCGCTGACAAGACGGCCTCCGTTTTTGAGGGAGCCGTAACGGAGGTGGAGATGCACAATGAAAAGAAGCCCGCACTGGAGGTGCCGCAGACCGGAGACAACAGCCACATGGCACTGTGGCTGGGTCTGCTGGGCATTTCCGGCATCGGCGCTGCGGCTATACTGCTGATGCGCAAGCGTAAAAAATAAGCGCCAAGGGGCGGCCAGATCGGCCGCCCTTTTTTCTATGGGAAAGAAAAGTTTTTCGGCGTGAACCAACAATAACAGGATGGTATTTGTGAATAAATGGCTATACTGTTTGTGTGCCATCTACTCAATTGTTTCGTATTCACTTGACAAGTTTCAGTTTTAACGGTACAATTAAGAAAAAGTGAAACAAAAGGCGGAAGCGAAGGAGTCTTTCTGATATGCTATCTTTCCTTAAATTAGTATTCGGCCCCGATATTACAGTGAAGGGATTCGACTACACGGATGACACGCCCTACTATATCAAGGACGGATATACCCCCCAATTGTTAAGTTGGGGAGACCATGCGTGTGTTCTTTTGAAGCCAAATGGCTCTTCTTGGCGATTGCCTACATTAAAAAAGCAGTTGAAGAAGTTTCAGGAACTTTGTTCTCTTCCCTGTGCACTGTGCTTAGACAACCTGTCTGCGTTACAACGACGGAGTATGCTGGAAGAACACATCCCGTTTGTGTCTCTTTCGCAGCAGGTGTACCTTCCGTTTTGGGGGTGCGCTTTTCATGAGCAATTCAAGGCGGACGCTGCCATTATGGCAAAAATGGCACCCGGTACACAGCTTGTATTTCTATATTTATACTATGCAGAGAATACTGGGTCCGTAAATCTGACACAGATTGCAAAGGCACTTTCGCTCTCAAAGGCGACCTGTACAAGGGCAATCAATGACCTCTCTGCTTCGGGTCTGATCTCGCAAACAGCAGAAGGCACGAATAAATGGATCACAACGGCATACACCAAATCAGAACTTTTGGAAAAAGCATACGGGCGACTGAAAACGCCTGTTGATCGAATTCTTTACGTGAAAGGAACCGCCCAAATCGAGCATCCAATTGCAAGTGGAATACGGGCGCTGGCACGGCAATCCATGATTGGGGTAAACGATCAGGATGGTGCTATTGCGATTTCCAAAAAGGAGGCGGCAAAAATCCCAGCAGAAGATATCTGCACAAAACAGTATTTTGAAGACTTTGGCGGTGCTGTTATTGAAGTGTGGTCCTATGACCCGATCATTTTGGAGAGAGACGGCTGTGTAGATGACATTTCATTGCTGCTCAGCATGGACAACGACCCAAACGAACGAGTTCAGACGTGCTTGGATGAAATTCGGCAAAAGCACGGACTACCAATCAAAGAGGAAGAATAAAGGAGAACGAAATGGTAAATGGCATAGATATATTCCGAGAGCACTTCAATCATTTTAAGGAGCAATATACTGTAATTGGAGGCTTTGCCTGTGATCTTCTGATGAACGATGCAGGACTTGATTTCAGGCAAACCGTTGACATCGACATGGTGCTGATCGTCGAGGCTTTAACGACAGACTTTGCAAAAGCCTTTTGGGCTTTTATTGAAGCTGGTGGCTATCAGGCCAGGCAACGCAGTAACGGTCAACCGGAGTTCTATCGTTTTGTGGACCCAACGAACCCTGCTTACCCCAAGATGATTGAATTATTTTCAAGGCCACAAAGCAATGTGGTCTTGCAGCCAGATACACACTTGATGCCGCTGCATATTGATGATGAAGTTTCCAGCTTGTCAGCGATTTTGCTCAATGATGATTATTACCACTTTCTTCTGGATGGACGAACAGTTACAGATGGTATCTCCATATTAGATGCTGAACATATTATTCCGCTGAAAATGAGAGCTTGGCTGGATTTGAAAAGCAAGAAAGCAGAAGGAATCCATGTAAACGCACGTGACATCAAGAAACACCGTCTGGATGTGTTTCGCCTGTTCCAACTTGTACGGGAAAATCAGAGAATACCTGTCCCGCAGTCTATAATGGAGGATATTACTCGGTTTATAGCACAAATGCGGCAGGAGGACATTCGTTTAACGGATATAGGTATTCGCCGCTCGAAAGACTCTATTCTGGATATTTATAGTCAAATGTACATTACAGAATAAAAGCGCCGCCCCCATGCTGAACATTCAGTGTGGGGGCAGTTTCATGGAGTGGAACAAATCGTCGCAGTGTCGGTCTTGTGTTTGCACTCCTGCATTTCCAAAGAACGAATCCCAAGGGGGCGGCCGGATTGGCCGCCCCTCTTTTACATACCGAATTGAAAGGAGACGGAATGGGTATGAGCAATCAAACGGAAGAAAAGGATCTGTTCCATGCGGTATCCCTGTCCGGCGGTAAGGACAGCACCGCTATGCTGCTGCTCATGGTTGAGCGAGGGCTGCCGATCCATGCGGTCCTGACGGCAGATACGGGCATGGAATTTCCGGAAATGTATGAGCATCTGCAAAAGCTGGACGACTATCTGTTTGCAGAGCGAGGGCTGCATCTGACGTGGCTGCGCCACCCAAAGGGCTTTGAGTGGCTGATGTTTGAGGAAAAGAAGCAGCGATCAGCCAGCATTGAAAACCGGCAGCGGCTGGGTGTTTCTCTATACGGAAACGGCTGGCCCGGTCCCCGTGTGCGCTGGTGTACGGGGCAGCTGAAAACGCATCTCATCCATAAGGAGATCAACCGGCTGAAAGGACAATACCGGGCCGTGAGTTATGTGGGTATCGCCGCAGATGAGCCGAAGCGCATCAAAAGCGAGCGCTATCCGCTGGTGGATTGGGGAATCACGGAGAAGGAAGCCCTGCAAATTTGCTATGACCGGGGCTATGACTTCGGTGGGCTGTATCAGATCTACCACCGCTGCTCCTGCTGGTGCTGCCCTTTGCAGGGCATTGGGGAGCTGCGAAAGCTCCGGCAGCATCACCCAGAGTTATGGGAGCGGCTGCAGGAAATGGACAAACGGGCGTTGGCACAGTTCGGCTCCGGCCCGCTGGGACAGTTCAAAAAGGATTGGACCGTTGAGCGGTTGGAGCAGCGATTTGCAGCGGAAACACAGCAGCTTTCTATTTCATCCTTACAGAAGGAGCGTGAACGATGATGTATCGAGAACCAAGTGATTCCCCTTGGGGCGTTGTTGTGCGGTGCGATACCCTTTGCACCGGTGTGTATAGCGTGTCCACGGCAGGCCACGGCGGCATTATGGTCCAAACCGACGCAGCTCGGCGGCTGCTGTCCCCGGAGGCCTAGGCCGTCGGCTTTCAGGCAGGCAGGTATCTGAATTTTGAAGAGGACTGCGATGCGCCGGTGGTCCTACGGGAACTGGTGGACAGCGGCATTATCGCACCCCGGACGGATAACTACTTCCGCCCCGGCGAGTATGAAGCCTGCATTGACAGGAGCCTGCAGCGCTGGAACCCGGCTTATTGGCGTGCACGGCAGAAACGGCTCTCTGTACAGGCGGCAAAAGCGACAAAGGAGCGTGAACGGTAATGGACTTTGAGATCGAGATCATGACCCAGGCAGAGCGCAGCTACTGTTATACCGGCAGCCAGCAACTCGACAAGCAGGCCGGCTGCATCGGTCATTTGCGCGGGGACATGGACAGAAGCGGCAGCGGCTTTTTCACCTCATGAGAGGATCATTGCGGGGAGCTGAAAACACAGGCGTTCAAGGATGAGTTTGATGATTTTATCAATGCCCTGCGTTTTGACGAGCGCTATGACGGCATTTTCAAAAACCGCAGCAGCCTTTCCCGATACTGCTATGAACACAAAGAAAGTGTGTTTGCCGAGGATTTTATTCCGCAGTACGGATTCCGGGTGGATACGCCGGAGTATGCCTATCTGCTGCGGCTGAATCCCATGCAGGGCGATTATAACCTGTATATCTACTGCTATCGCCGGGAGATGCTGGATCAGCACATGGAAAAGGCGGCCCGCGGCATTTGCTTTCTTGATACAAGCGGCAAGGAACGGTTCCGCATTCCCGATGGGGACAGTATCCGTGTGACCCGTCCGGATGGCAGCCATAGTGACCACACCTGCCGCTACATTGACGAGAACCGCGCCGAGATCGGCTACGGGGTCGATAACCTGTATCACATGGCGCAGTTTGCCGAATGGATGGCGCGAAACGGCAACACTTATGTGCCGCTGCGCTCCTCCCTGCCAAAGCAGTGCTACTCTCTCCTGCTGGACACCGGAAATGTGGTGATTTTGAAACGGGGCGAAACCGGCTATTACAAGACGGACATTCCCCACACCTCAAAGGAGGAAGCCCGTGCGCTGGTGGAGGAATATAACCGCAAACTGGGCGTGACCCGTGCCCAGGAGGAGGCCATGAAGGGCGGCTCCATGTTCGGCTTTGACAAGCCCATTGCCGACCCCGCCAACTACGATGCACAGGGACAGCCGTTAAAGCGCCGGGAGAAAGACCGAGGTGACGCACGATGACCGAGCAGAAACATATTATCTGGAGCAGCGATCCGGACTACGAGGATTGGAGGGGCGATCTGGAGGAACAGTACCCCGAGCTTTCCGAGCAGGAACGGATGGAATTGATGGTCGAGCAGAACAACGACTATCTCGATGACGAGCGGTGCAATTTGAACATTCAGCTCTCCCGCCCCATTCTGCTGATCGCAGACATCGGCCGATGGGATGGGCGGTATCCCGGTTATGCCGAGATCAAAAGCGGCAATATCCGCGATTGCCTGTATTCTGAGATGGACTATTCCACATGGTATGTAAACCGGCTGGGCGATCTGCGCTGCGATGCCGTACATCACGACGGCACGAACCATTATCTCTACCGTGCCTACAAGGAGAATGTGAGCGAAGCACAGATCGACCGGCTGAAAGAAAAGCTGTACAGCGGCACCGCCACCCGCGCCGATGTGACCCGTGTGACAAAGCGCCTGGGCGACGAGATCGGGCGGGTCTACGGCTGGCGGTTTCCGCCCGTCCGGGAAGCGGCGCGAGAAAGATAGGAGGAAAACGGTATGTCTGTTGATGCAAGAAAAGAACGCTTTGAGCTGGTGGAGGTGTTTGACCGTCCCATGCTCTTTACCTGCCTGCGGGTAGACCGAAACACGGTGCCCAAGGGGCTGTATCTCTATGAGGTACGCAATGACGACGATCAGTGCGGGATCCCCGTGGAGATCGGCCGCTGGATCATGGTTAACCACTGGGGAACGCTGCTGTCTGCGACACCCATCAAGCTGGAGCCGAACCGGTACAATAACAACGCCTACCGCCATATCGACCCGGAAAACGACTGGAACTACACCGGCGATCTGTGTTCGGCCAGGGAATATATGGATAAATACCTGCTGAAAAAGGACAGGGAAAAACCAAAGGAAAGATAGGAGGTGCTGCCCATGGCACGCAGATTTCAGGAGATCACGGAGGTTTACCGGCAGGAGATCGCCGCACTGGCCCGCGCAGACCGGTGGACGGCATTTCTGCGCTCTGCCTGCCGGAATTATAAGCTGCCCTTTGAGGAGCAGGTGCTGGTACACGCACAGCGTCCGGACGCAACGGCTGTGTTGGAGATAGAGCGCTGGAACCGTCAATTCGGCCGATGGGTCAATAAGGGCGCTACCGGCATTGCCGTATTTGATCGGGACTATCCGGGACGCACGCGCCTCAAGTATTATTTTGATATATCCGACACCCACGAAAGCCGTTTGTCCCGCCCCGTGCCGCTCTGGCAGGTGCCTGCCGAGCAGGAGCCGGATGTGATCGAAGCGTTGGAAAACCGATTCGGTGCGCTGGACGATAAAGGTACATTGGAGGAAGCCATAGTATCCGCCATGGAAAACGCTGCGGCGGACAATATGACGGACTATCTTGATGATCTGCAGAATTGCCGGGACAACAGCCTGCTGGAAGAACTGGACGAGCTGAATTTGTCGGTTCTCTATCGCCGTCTGCTGGAGAACAGTACGGCGTATATGTTGATGTGCCGCTGCGGGCTGGAACCGGATGAATATTTTGATCCGGAGGATTTCTCTGAGGTGTTCAATTTCAATACCCCGGAAACGCTGAACGCCCTGGGCGTGGCCACACGGGATATTGCCGAAAGCGGTTTGAGCGCCATCGCATTGACCGTCCGAAGCCGTCAAAAGCAAATTCGCACAATTGCACAGGCACCGGAAAATGAGTATCCTATAGACAAGCAAACAGAAACACAGACCGAAAGGAGCGAAAACCATGGAACTGACATACACGATGAAGGACGGCTACCGGCTGCCGGATCTGCTGCCGCCGCAGGAGCCGGAAACAGCCCTTGGGAAATACGGCCTGCTACGCCGGAGGTATCTGAAGGAGCACCGGAAGGTGCTGTTCACGAACCTGCTGACATCGGGCAGGCTGAACGAGCATCTGGCGGAGATCGACCGGACGGCGCGGCAGCGCGTGGAACAGACGGTGACGGCGATGGCTCAGGCCGAGGGCGTGACGGAGGAGCTGAAAGCCGCCGACCCGATGAAGTGGGTGGGGCTGATGAACAACCTGAGAAACGCCGCCGAGGGGACAGTGCTGGCGGAGCTGATCTACAGCTGAACACCGAACCCGAAGAAGCGGACAGTGCGGAGGAAGCAACCTCTGAGCTGCCCGCTTTTTTGGATGAAAAGAAAATTTTCGCCATCATTGAAAACCGCAATGATGATCTGATCTACAAGAAGGCGCAGATCGAACTGTTTTTCCGGTCACATCCGGACGAGGCCGAGCGTGCCGAATATCTCCGCTCGGCATATCAAGACCGTTTCACCGAGATCCTTGCAGACGGAGCACGGCTGGGGTATCGTCCGCAGAAAAACGGTCTGCTCATGTGGGAGGGTGCATATCTTTCCCGTACCAGCGAAACCGTGTTTTCGTGGGGGCTTGTGGCAGGCTTTACGGCACAGCTCATTGACAAACGGGAATACTATGTCAACACCGAGATCAAACCGTTTGTGCCGATGGAATCACAGCAGCTTACGCTATTTGATATGCCTGCGTTCGACCAACCGGAGGATACACCGGTCGCACCACTGTTCTCCCATCCGAAGCTGCCGCAGCAGATCATGGATGAAGCCCTGTGCGTAGGAGCCAACGATGAGCATAGCCGGCTGATCATCTGCGCTTACTTTATGAAGGATAAGCCGGACAACGCCGCATTCCTGCAAAAACACTACGGCGAGAACGGTGTAGGCTTCTATTTTGGCGGAGAGAAAGTTTCGCTTTGGTATGACGCCGAGGGGATGCGTATTGCCCGCGGCAGCACGGCGCAGCGGAGCAATGCCACACTGATCTCCTGGGAGGAAGCGGCAAAGCGCATCCGGGAACTGTTGGATTTGGGGCGGTATATGCCGCAAGATGAACTGGATGAAGTCGAGCATTACGAGCGGATGCAGCTGGCGGACAGCATCGCCTATACCAGCCGGGACATAACAAAGGAAGCACGGGAGGCAGGCTTTCTGCCGCTGGCCATGCTGGCGCAATCCGTCAAGGGCGGCTATCCGGAAACGCAGAAGCAAATTTATGAGCTTCTCTGTGCGCCGGATACGCTGCAAAAGTGCGTGGACGAATGGACGGCGTTCAACGCCGCGCTGGATGCAGGGCAAGACCTTTTGCGTTTTCGCTTTTACCGTCCGAAAGAGATACTGGAGCGGCTCCGTGATCTACAACGGGAGCCGCTTCATTTTACCGTTGCCGACGGGTTTGCTCCCGACCGGCAATTTTTATTTCCGCCGATGAGATCGACAAGGTGCTGCGTGGATGGGACGGCAGCACCGACTATCGCCTTGGCGTGTACGCTTTTTACGCCACGCACAAGGATAAGACCGAGCGTGAAAAATACCTCAAGGATTATCACGGCGAGTACAGCGGTCAAAGCGGCGGGAATGACAATCTCACCCACACCCGTGGCAAGGGCATTGAGTTCAGCCACGGCAGTATCACGGCCCCCCTATGCCAAGGTCACGCTGAAATGGCCGGAGGCGGCCAAACGCATCGGGGAGCTGATCTCCCAGAACAAATTTCTCTCAGATGCCGACTGGGCGGCCATGCCGGAGTATGAGCGGAAACAGCTGGCCCGGAAGATCGTCAACTTTTTCATGGATACACCGGACGATGTGGTGCGGCCTTTTTCGCAAAACGCCATTACAGACTATTGGGAGTGCGTAAAGGCTGTGACCGTTCAGCTCTCCGACGCCGACCGCGTGCAGGAAATTTATCAGAATATGCTCCCTGCCTGGGAAGCCACGAAAGAGGAGGATCGGCACTATACCCTGCGCAAGCAGGGCATAGAAGCCATGCGTGCCTATCTGGACGGCACCTATTCCGTGTTTGGCCTTGGGAAAACCCTGCAAACGCCAACGACCGAGGCCGTTTCCGAACGGCCGGCAGCAGAACCGGAGGTATCGGAGCCGGAACCGCCCATAGCGGAAGTGGAAACCACAGAGATAGAACCGGCATTACCTGCCGAAGAAAAAGCTGTGCTCACAGCGCCGCAGCCCAAACGGGAGCGTATGCGGTTTGCACCGCTCTATCCGGAAATACCGGCCGGGCAGCGACACGACTTTCACATCATGGATCGGGAGCTGGGCGTGGGCAGCAAGGCGGAGAAGTATGCGTCCAATGTGGCGGCGATCCGCACCCTGCAAACAGTGGAAAGCGAAAACCGGCTGGCGACACCGCAGGAGCAGGAGATCCTTTCCCGCTATGTGGGCTGGGGCGGCCTTGCCGATTGCTTCGATGAAAAGCACAGCCGGTATGCCGAGCTGAAAGCGCTGCTCACCGAGGAGGAATATGCCGCCGCGCGGGCCAGCAGCCTGACCGCCTTTTATACCTCTCCCATCATCATCGACGCCATCTACAAGGCGCTGGCACAGATGGGTTTGGAAAGCGGCAATCTGTTGGAGCCTGCCTGCGGCGTCGGCAACTTCATCGGAATGCTGCCGGACAGCATGAACGCCTGCAAAGCCTACGGTGTGGAGTTGGACAGCATCTCCGGCCGCATCGCCCGACAGCTTTATCAGAACAGCCGGATCGCTGTCACCGGCTATGAAAAGGCGGAGATCCCGGACAGCTTCTTTGACGCGGCGGTAGGCAATGTGCCGTTCGGGAATTTCAAGGTCGTTGACCGGCGCTACGACAAGCATCACTGGCTCATTCACGACTATTTTCTCGGAAAGACGCTGGACAAGATACGTCCGGGCGGCGTGATCGCCTTCATCACCTCAAAGGGCACGATGGACAAGGAAAGCCCTGCCGTGCGGAAATATCTGGCCCAGCGGGCCGACCTCATCGGAGCGATCCGTCTGCCGGATACAGCGTTCAAGGCCAATGCCGGAACAGAGGTCACCAGTGACATCCTCTTTCTTCAAAAGCGTGACCGGATCGTGGATATTGAGCCGGATTGGGTGCATCTGGACGCGGATGAAAACGGTATCCGCATGAACAGCTATTTCGTCCGGCATCCGGAAATGGTGCTGGGCGAGATGGCCATGGAGAGCACTCAATACGGCATGGACAGCGTGTGCAAGCCCTATGAAAATGCCGATCTTGCCGATCTTCTGAGCGAAGCGGTATCGGGGCTTCATGCACAGATCCCCACCTATGAGCAGGACGGGCCGGAGGAGGAAGATTTATCCATTCCCGCAGACCCGAATGTGCGTAATTACAGCTTTACCAGCGTAGACGGCAAGCTGTATTTCCGCATTGACAGCCGCATGGAGCCGGTCGAACTGCCGCTGACCACCGAGAACCGAGTGCGCGGCATGATCGCCCTGCGGGACTGCACCCGTCAGCTCATCGAGTACCAGGCGGAGAACCATCCCGATGAGATCATCCGGCGCGAGCAGGAGAAGCTGAACGGGCTGTACGATGCCTATGTCAAAAAATACGGGCGGCTTTACACCCGCGGCAACAACCTTGCCTTTTCGGATGACAGCAGCTATCCGCTGCTGTGCTCGTTGGAGGTGCTGGACAACGAAGGCAATTTCGCCCGCAAGGCGGATATGTTCACCAAGCGCACCATTCGCCCGCATGAGCCGGTCACGCAGGTGGATACGGCATCGGAGGCGCTGGCGGTATCTCTCTCCGAAAAAGCGCAGGTGGATCTCGGCTTTATGTCGGAGCTGTCCGGTAAAAGTGAGGACGAGCTGGTGCAGGAGCTTTCCGGGGTCATTTACCGGAATGTCCGTTGCGGTCTTACGCCGGAGGAGATCAGTCCGGTGCAGCTTGATCTGGCGGCATATCCCTATGTCACCGCCGAAGAATTTCTGTCCGGCAATGTGCGGAAAAAGCTGCGTATGCTGCAGGCGCTGCAAGCAGCGCTACCGGCTGAAAAGAAGCAGGAGCTTGCCGGGTATCTCTCCGCCATGGAAGCTGTGCAGCCGACAGAGCTGACCGCTGCGGAGATCGGTGTGCGGATCGGTGCATCATGGGTGCCTACCGATGTCTATCAGCAGTTTATGTTCGAGCTGTTCGGTACCAGCGTATACGCCAGGCAGAGAATGCGGGTCGTTCGCTCCGAATACAGCGGAGAATGGAACATCAGCAACAAAAGCATGGACGGCGGCAACATCAAAGCCGTCACCACCTACGGCACCAAGCGTATCACGGCATACCACATCCTGGAGCAGACACTGAATCAGCGGGTAGTCAAGGTGTTCGATACCGTTGTGGAGGACGGCAAGGAGCGGCCGGTGCTGAATGTGAAGGAAACTGCCATCGCCCAGGATCGGCAGGAGCTGATCAAGTCCAAATTTGCCGATTGGCTGTGGCAGGACATTGACCGGCGCGAACGGCTGTGCCGCATCTATAACGACACCTTCAATTCCATCCGACCGCGGGAGTACGATGGCAGCCACATCCGCTTTGTGGGGATGAACCCGGAGATCAGCCTGCGAAAGCATCAGGTGAACGCCATCGCCCATGTATTGTACGGCGGCAATGCGCTGTTGGCACACGAAGTGGGTGCAGGGAAAACCTTTGAAATTGTTGCCGCCGCTATGGAAATGAAGCGTCTGGGGCTATGCACCAAGTCGCTGATCGTGGTGCCCAACCACATCACGGAACAGTGGGCGGCAGAATGGCTTCAGCTCTACCCAGCCGCTAACATTTTGGTAGCTACCGAACGCGATTTTGAAAAGCGCAACCGCCGCAGGCTGTGTGCCCGTATTGCCACCGGAGATTATGATGCAATCATCATCGGCCACAGTCAGCTCATGAAGATCCCCCTGTCCCGTGAACGGCAACAGGCCATTTTGCAGCGGCAGATCGACGAGGTGCTGCTGGCCATCAGCGACGCTAAGCGGCAGAAAGCAGAGAATTTTACCATCAAACAGATGGAGCGCACCCGTAAGTCATTGGAGGCGCGGCTGGAGAAGCTCAATGATCAGAGCACCAAGGACGACACCGTGACCTTTGAGGAGCTGGGCATCGACCGGCTGTTCATTGATGAGAGCCACAGTTTCAAAAATCTCTTTTTGATGACGAAAATGCGCAATGTCGGCGGTATCGCGCAGACGGAAGCGCAGAAGTCCTCGGATCTCTTTGCCAAGTGTCAGTATCTGGACGAGCTGACCGACAGCCACGGTGTTATCTTCGCCACCGGCACCCCGATCTCCAACAGTATGGTGGAATTGTATACGGTGCAGAGGTACTTGCAATATCAAACCTTGCAGGAGATGGGTCTTATCCACTTCGACGATTGGGCCAGCGACTACGGTGAAACCGTTACCGCCATCGAGCTTTCCCCGGAGGGCAGCGGCTATCGCCCGAAAACCCGTTTTGCAAAATTCTTCAATCTGCCGGAGTTGATGGCGACCTTCAAAATGGTGGCGGATGTGCAAACGGCGGATATGCTGAAGCTGCCCGTCCCAAAGGCCAACTTCCACACCGAGGTCATCCACCCCAGCGAGTTGCAAAAGAAAGCTGTTGCAGGACTGGCGGAGCGTGCCGAGCGCGTCCGCGCCCGTGTGGTCGATCCCAGCACCGACAATATGCTGCGCATCACCAACGACGGACGCAAGCTGGCGTTGGATATGCGGCTGCTAAGCTCTCTGGCACCGGACGATGAAAACAGCAAGGTTTCCGTATGCGCCCGGAATGTCTATCGGATATGGGCAGAGAGTACCGAACAGCGCAGCACGCAGCTGATTTTCTGCGACCTGTCTACTCCCAAGGCGGACGGCAGCTTCAATGTGTATGACGATCTGCGGCGGAAGCTGCTTGAGATAGGCATTCCGGAAAACGAGATCGCTTATATCCACGACGCCAACACCGAGCAAAAGAAAAAGGAGCTGTTTGCCAAGGTGCGCGGCGGCGAGGTGCGTATCCTCATGGGCAGCACCGCAAAAATGGGAGCAGGAACCAATGTGCAGGATCGTTTGGTCGCACTTCACGATTTGGATTGCCGTGCGACACGTTCCTAACTGAAAAGGTTAGGCGTAAAGCACATTAAAAAATATATTCTGTGGATTGAAAGGAGCCGCAGGACTATGCTTTATAGAACTGATAATTCGATAGGTAGAATGACGGGGTAACGCCCTGAAATGCCTACTCTGATACTCCGACAGGCGGCAGAAATGCGGTCTGAAGCTCGGTGAAGTCGGCAGAGAGT
>OGYW01001530.1_pt1 | contig 19965 bp, 12 predicted proteins | sample 1576621 | NCBI WGS metagenome assembly OGYW01 (sample SAMEA3541528, study PRJEB24748) | human gut metagenome | biome: human gut; feature: human-associated habitat; material: faeces | place: China | collected 2012 | reverse complement strand
GGATCTCCAGCGCGCGGGCCAGAATGGCCGAATGGCTGGTCTTGCCGCCAATTTCGGTGACGATGGCGCTGATGTTTTCCCGCTTGAGTCCCACCGTCATCGAGGGGGTCAGGTCCCTGGCCGCCAGCACGGTGCCTTTTGGCACTGCCGACACATCCACGCTCTCAATCCCCAAGAGCAGGCGCAGCATGCGGGTGCGGATATCCCCGATGTCGGTGGCGCGCTGCTTCATCAGCTCGTCCTCGACGTTAGAGAACATCTCGATATACATCTGGCAGACGCTGTCCACCGCCGCCTCGGCGCAGCTGCCGGAGTTGATGGCGTCCTCCATCTGCCCCATCATGAAGGGGTCCTGCAGCATCATCACCTGGCCGGTGAGGATCTCCGATTCCTTCTGCCCCACCCGCTCGCGGATGTCCTCCGCCATCTTCTGGGTGATTTCGCAGAAGGTTTCCGCCGCCGCCTTCAGGCGCTCCTTCTCCTTGTCCTTTCCCTGATAGGCCACCTGGGAGTAGTCCAGGCTCTGTTCCCGGATGCAGATGACCTTTCCGATTCCAATTCCGGCTGAAGCGCCGACACCTTTCAGCATTCTCACGCATCCCCTTTCCCGTATTGACAAGCGCCTATTCTCCCAGGCCCGCCTCGACCAGCGCGACCGCGGCCTTCAGGCACTCCTCTTCGCGGTCACCGCTGCAGCGGATCTCGATCTCGCTGCCCTGCTTGATGCAGGCGGCCATCAGGTTCATGATGCTCTTGCCGTTGATCTCTTTGCCGTTAAAAACGATGGTGACGTCGCAGCCAAACGGAGTGACCTCCTTGATGAAAAGCTGCGCCGGACGCATGTGCATGCCCATTGGGTTTACTACCTTTACATTTGCCGATACCATATTCATCGCTCCTTTTTCTTTTGCTGATCTATTGCCGGATGACCCGGACTTTTTATTTCATCGATTGTATTTTATTTTGCCGCTGCGTCCTTTTTGAACAGGCCCAGCATCAGCATGCCGACGATGGAGCCGACCACCAGGGCGATCAGGTAACCAAAGACGTTGCCGACAACCGGGAAGACGAAGATGCCTCCGTGCGGTGCGCGCAGGGTGCAGCCGAACAGCATCGACAGTCCGCCCGCAACCGCCGAACCAACGACGCAGGACGGGATGACGCGCAGCGGGTCGGAAGCCGCAAACGGGATTGCGCCCTCGGTGATGAAGCACAGACCCATGATGTAGTTGACCACGCCGGATTTGCGCTCCTCCGCGGTGAATTTCTTTTTAAAGAAGGTGGTCGCCAGCGCGATGGCAAGCGGCGGGATCATGCCGCCGATCATGACAGCCGCCATGATGTCGTAGTTGCCGCTGGCAATCGAGGCGGTACCAAAGACGTAGGCCGCCTTGTTGAATGGACCGCCCATATCGATGCTCATCATGCCGGCCACGATGCAGCCGAGCAGGATCTTGCTGGTGCCGCCCATCGAGTTGAGCAGGTTGACGATGCCGCTGTTGATGGCGCCCATGATGGGGTTGACCGCAAACATAAAGACGCCGATGAGAAACACGCCGAACAGCGGGTAGATCAGGACCGGCTTGATGCCCTCCATGCTTTCCGGCAGCTTGTCAGCCAGCTTCTTGATGCCCAGCACCAGATAGCCCGCTACAAAACCGGCCAGCAGCGCCGCCAGGAAACCGCCGGAGATGGCGTTTTCACCGGAGATGTTGGTGAACGAGTTGCCGACCTTAGCGAGGTAACCGCCGACGATACCGACCGCAAGACCGGGACGATCCGCGATGCTGTAGGCGATGTAGCCGGCCAGAATCGGGAGCATGAAGTTAAAGGCGGTGTCTCCGACCGTCTTAAAGAAGGCCGCCAGCGGGGTATTGGTGCCGAAGTTTGCGGGGTTGATCGAGTAGTCGTCCAGCAGGAAGGCAATGGCGATCAGGATACCGCCGCCGATGACAAACGGCAGCATGAGCGCGTGAGGGCAGCGGGGGAGGGCTCGAGAAAGCTGCCGAGCATGACGGCAGCCTCCGCCGCCGTGATGCCGCGCTGTGCGTCGAACACGATGGCCGTGCCGTCGCAGCAGCCGCAGACATCGCCGTTCATGAGCGCGGTCGCAACATACGCTTTTGACCACGCGGGGATCTGCGCGTCATCGCCGAAGCCCGTCGAGAGCACGCCCTGCAGTGTCTCCGTCCCGGTCAGGTGCATGCACATGGCGAGAAACTCATCACGCGGCATTGTGCTGTCGGGGTCGAAGAGATACTGCCCGCCGACCTGCCGGCCGATGCACAGCCCCTGCTCGGCGAGCATGACGGCGGCGTATTCCTCCGGGCGACCAGCCATGTCGCTGTAGGTGACGTCCGGCTTCTGCTTCTTGATGGCGATGATCACGGTCGCCTCCTGCGACTCTCTGCCGCTGCTGTCGGCGGCGCGAAAGCCGAAGTAGTCGCGCCCGCGCTTGCCGTCGGCCGGGGTGTAGACGAACGTGCCGTCGTCGGTGAGCGTCACCGTGCCCTTGATGGGCTCGGTCGTGATGCGGAAGGTGAGCGGACTGCCGTCGGGTGCGTTGGCGCTCAGCGTGCCGCCGACAGATGTGTTGCGGAACGTGGTCAGCTCCAGATTTTCCGCCACGGGTGCGGCGGTCTCTGCTTCCTGTCCGGCGTGGATGGCCGTGCTCAGCGCCGCGCAGAGCGCAAAGGCGCACGCGGCTGCGAACAGTTTCTGCTTCATCATGCAAAACCTCCGTGCAAATGTAGGTGACCCTAGTTTGCACGGAGGCTGTAGAAATATGCGTTTTTGCTTTACTCGGTGCGCAGCGCGACGACGGGGTCTTTTTTCGCTGCCATGCCCGACGGGATGAGCCCGGCGATGAATGTCAGCGCCATGCTGATGAGGATGAGCAGGACCGCGCCAAGCACCGGCAGGATCGCGCTCAGCGTCGGCAGACCGGTCAGATGGTGGACGATCAGGTTGATGGGGATGAGCAGGATCAGCGTACATAGGATGCCCATGGCACCGGCTGTGAAGCCCTCGATGAGCGTCTCGGCATTGAATACGCGCGAGATGTCCTGCTTGCTTGCGCCGATCGAGCGCAGGATGCCGATCTCCTTCGTGCGCTCGAGCACGGAGATATAGGTGATGATACCGATCATGATCGACGACACGACGAGGGAGATGGCCACAAAGCCGATGAGTACGTAGCTGATGGCGTTGATGATCGTCGTGATGCTGCTCATGAGCAGACCGATGTAATCGGTGAAGCTGATCTGATTGTCCGGATTGTCGGCGTTGTAGTCATCAATGCAGTCGGAGATGCGGTCCTTGTTTTCAAAGCTCGAGGCGTAGATGTTGATGGCGCTCGGAGAATCCTTGTCGACATAGCCGAGCTTTTTGAGATTGTTTTGATAGGTTGAGCCGCTGGCGGAGGAGGCGACGTAGTTGTCATACACGTCAGCGTACTGGCTGCGGCTGATGCCTTTGGCGTTGATGGCGGAGACGATCTCCTGCGAGGTCATGCCGCTGTAGGACTTGACTGTCTCCTGCTGCATCTGCATGGACAGCATCGCGCGAAGATACGGACGGAAAAAGCGTGTGAACGTCTCATCGTCCATGGCGTCGATCATGTCCTTCATCTGCTGCGCGGTTTTGCCGCTGGCTTCGAAAACGCCGTTGTCAGCCATCTCTTTAGCGCTGTCGCGGGTAAAGCCTGCCATTGCCTGCGTGAGCGCGGCGTCGAGCGTGGCGTCGTCCGGCGTGGTCATATACTTGCGGTAGACGCTTGCACGGTCGTCCACACTCAGCTTGTTCAGATAGGTCTGTGCCGCAGCGACTTTCTGATCGGTCGTGGCGGTCGCGGCATTCGGGAACGCGGAGCCCGTGAACACGTCCACATCCGGGTCTGCCAGCTGCTTCTGGATGATCTCGGTGTTGTCGGCGTGGTCGATGGCATAGTCAGTCAGAGCGGAGGTGTAGCCGATCGCGCCGTAGGTGCTGCCGGTCACGCTGCCCTTGGCCGGGCGCACGATGCCGACGATCTTGAGCGGCACGCCGACATCGTCGCTGTGGTAGAGCCGGTTCAGGCCGTCGCTCGTCTGGCTGATATCCGTGTAGCCCGCGCCGCTGGCGACGTAGCCCTCCGAGGGGAGGATGAGCTTGAAGTCGCGGCCGCAGAGGTCAGCATAGCTCCAGCTTTCCTGCGTCGTGTCGATCTGCTTTTTGCTCATGGACTGCATCATGGCGTTGCTGATGTCGTCCATGCTCTCGAGGCCGAGCGCGTAGAGCGTAAGGTCGGAGATCTCGTTGTTTTTATCCACGACGAGTACGACCTCGTTGTAATTCTGCGGCCATGTACCGTAGATCACATCGTACTGGTTTTGTGTCGAGGCGCTCACGAGCGCGCCGTCCTCGCCGGACAGCAGCTCCTGCCAGACGTTGAACCCGGAGTAAAATCCACCCATGGAGTTGAAGTAGGCCGTGTAATCGCCGCCGTACATGGACTTCATGACGTTTTGCAGCAGCTCGGTCGTGTCGGCCTTGATGACGGTGCCGTTCGGGTCTTCGGTGTAGACGGCAAAGCCCATGTCATATGTGTACTGGATGCCGCTGATGTAGTCGTGAATCTTGTTGTCGGGGTCTTCGAGGTATTCCTTGAATGCCGGCAGGTTGTTCGACTGACCGGTCGCGCTGCTGACCATGGAGTTGAGCATGCTGTACATGACCGTGTTGGCATAGACCTTGTCGAGATCATGCGCGTCTTTGCTGTCATCCTTTGCGCCCGTCATGGCCGTGAGCATCCCGGACATATCCACAGGGTTTGCCTCGATCGTCAGCGGGTAGGAGGAGAGCGTCTGCTCCTGCACGGTGTCGATGTAGGACTGGAAGCCGTGCGAGAGCGAGAGGATGAGCGCAATGCCGATGATGCCGATCGAGCCTGCAAACGCCGTGAGCAGGGTGCGCGCCTTTTTCGTCATGAGGTTGTGCAGCGACAGGCTCATGGCGGTGGCAAAGCTCATGGACGTGTGCTCCTTGAGCTTGACGGTCACGGGCGCTGACGTCTCGGACTCCGTGCAGGGGTTGTCGTCGCCGACGATCCTGCCGTCGAGCAGCCGCACGGTGCGCGTGGCATATTTCGACGCCAGCTCCGGGTTGTGCGTGACCATGATAATGAGCTTATCCTTTGCAATTTCCTGCAGCAGATTCATGATCTGCACGCTCGTCTCGCTGTCGAGCGCGCCGGTCGGCTCGTCAGCCAGCAGGATGTCGGGGTTGTTGACGATGGCGCGCGCGATGGCCACGCGCTGCATCTGACCGCCGGACATCTGGTTCGGCGCCTTGTCAAGCTGGTCGCCCAAGCCGACCTTTTCCAGTGCTTCAATGGCGCGCGCGCGCCGCTCCTCACCGGAGACGCCGGAGAGCGTGAGCGCGAGCTCGACGTTTGCCAGCACGCTCTGGTGCGGGATGAGGTTATAGCTCTGAAAGACGAAGCCGATGGAGTGGTTGCGGTAGGTATCCCAGTCGCGGTCGTCGTATTCCTTTGTGGAGCGGCCGTTGATGATGAGATCGCCGGAGGTGTAGCGGTCGAGCCCGCCGATGATGTTCAGCAGCGTGGTCTTGCCGCAGCCGGACTGGCCGAGGATCGCCACGAACTCATTCTCGCGGAAGGCGATGTCGATGCCCTTGAGCGCCTCGACCTGTGTCGTTCCGGCCTCGTATACCTTGGTGATGTGTTTCAGTTCCAGCATGGATGGGATGCTCCTTTATATGGATGCCGCGTGTCGCAGCGGCCTTTCTACAGATTAAATAAGTATAGGCTATTATGATAAGCGCAGCACCGGCGTTCGTCAAGCGGCAGCGTGTTGGTTTTTCAGATTTTTTACGCTTTATTCACAAACCAATCTCTTGGAAATTCACGTGTTCGCTGTTGAAACGCGGGGGAATATCTGCTATAATATTTCGACCCGCGGATCTGAGATCCGAACATGATACTTGGAGAGCGTAGACTATGAAAATTGTGATCGTGGGCGCTGGCCGCGTGGGGTATGCCATCGCGGAGCAGCTCCTGACAGAAGGGCATGACATCACTGTCGTCGAGGGCGACCCGGAGCGTGCCGCTTATATTTCCTCCACGCTGGATGTGATCGTGGTCGAGGGGCGTGCCAATGTCGACCAGCTGCGCATTGCAAATGTTGCGGATGCAGATCTGCTCATCGCCGCAACGACCTCGGATGAGACCAATCTCATCAGCTGCATGGTCGGGCGCAAGCTCGGCGCGACGCATACGATCGCGCGCGTGCGTGACGAGGAGTATTATCAGGACGTGGTGCTGCTGCAGGACGAGCTGGGGCTGAGCCTGTCCATCAACCCCGAGCGTACCTCCGCCAAGGAGATCTCGCGCACGCTGCGTTTTCCGGCAGCTACAAAAGTCGAGCCGTTTGCAAACGGGCTCGTGGAGCTTGTCGAGTTCAAGCTGCGCGAGGGCAGTAAGCTCGATGGCCTGCGCCTGAACGATTTTCGCAGCCGCTACAGCGAGGGCATCCTGATCTGTGCCGTGGAGCGCGAGGGCAGCGTGACGATCCCGAACGGCGATTTTGTGCTCGCCGCCAGGGACTATGTCACCGTGGTCGGTGCGCCGCATGAGCTGCATGAGCTCTTTCGTAAGATCGGCGAATTCCGCCATGAGGCCGAGAGCGTCATCATTGTCGGCGGCGGACGCATCGCCGAGCGGCTGGCGCTGGAGCTGGCGAGGATGCGCATCCACTCGACGATCATTGAGCGCGACCCGGCGCGCTGCCGCGTCATGAAGACACTCTTGCCGGAGGCGACCATCATCTGCGCCGACGGTACAAAGCCGGATGTGCTGCGCGAGGAGGGGCTCTCGTCGGCGGACGCACTCGTCACGGTCACGGAGTCGGACGAGACGAACCTCATCATCTCCTCGTTTGCTTACAATGAAAACGTGCCGAAGATCGTCACAAAGGTCGATGAGGACAACTTCATCCAGCTTGCCGAGTCGTATGGCCTCACGACGATCATCCAGCCGGCGGACGTCACGGCCGGCCGCATCGTGGAGTATGTCCGCTGGATGGAGAATTCCGCGCACAGCAGCGGCGTGGAGACGCTGCGCATGGTGGCTGACGGTCAGGCCGAGGCGCTGGAGTTCATCGTGCGCGCCGAGAGCCAGTTTCTCGACGTGCCGCTCAAGGCGCTCAAGCTCAAGGACTCCGTGCTTGTCGCCTCGATCATCCGGCGCGGTAAGTGCCGCGTCCCGTCCGGCAACGACGCCATCGAGCTCGGCGACCGCGTGGTCGTGGTCACGACCAACCACGGTATGCACGAGCTGAAGGATATTTTGAAATGACCCCCATCCCAAATGGAGACCCGCCGTTTTCCGACCGGAGAGCGGCGGGTTTTTGCGCGTGTCTGCGCAAAAGCGTCCACGGGGACGCGCACCCCTTGTTTCGGAGGAGAAAATGTGGTAGAATCAGACGCTATGAATACTACAACACTGACTTTTGAACAACGGTATGTGCAGGCGCGCAGACGCTTCATCGCGGCGGACTTCGCGAACCTGAACGATATGCAGAGACAAGCGGTCCTGGCTACGGAAGGCCCACTGCTGCTGCTGGCCGGAGCCGGCAGCGGTAAAACCACGGTGCTCATCCACCGGATCGCAAATCTCATTCAGTACGGCCGCGGCGCGGACACGGACGAAGTGCCCGATACGGCGACGGAGGAGGATCTCGCGCTGCTCGAGCGCACGGATCTGACGCCGGACGAGCGGCGGCGCGCGCGCAGGGCGGCGGCGGTCGAGCCGGTCGAGCCGTGGCGCATCATCGCCATCACCTTCACGAACAAGGCAGCGGATGAGCTCAAGGAGCGCATCGAGCGGATGCTCGGTCCGGAGGCCGCGGCGGATATCTGGGCCTCGACCTTCCACTCTGCGTGCGTGCGCATTCTGCGGCGGGACGCGGACAAGCTCGGCTATCCCAACAGCTTCACGATCTATGACACGTCGGACAGTCTGGCGGTCGTCAAGCGCATCATCAAGGAGATGAACCTCGATGAAAAGGCGTTTCCGAACCGCGCCGTGCTCACGGAGATCAGCCGCGCCAAGGATGCCGGCATCACGCCCGAGCAGTACCTTGCGCGCGCACAGGCCACGCACAACCCGCGCAATATCCGCATCGGCGAGATATACCAGGCCTACTGGCAGCGCCTGTTTTCCGCCGGGGCGATGGACTTTGACGACCTGATCTACAACACCGTGCGCCTGCTCGATGAGCATGAGGACGTGCGCGAGCATTGGCAGCGCCGCTTCCGCTATGTGCTCATCGACGAGTATCAGGACACGAACAATCTCCAGTATCAGCTCGCAGCCCTGCTTGCTGACGGCTGGGGCAACATCTGCGTCGTCGGTGACGATGACCAGAGTATCTACAAGTTCCGCGGCGCGACGATCGAGAACATCCTCAATTTCGAAAAGCAGTACAAAAACGCGCGCACCATCCGCCTTGAGCAGAACTACCGCAGCACCGGCCGCATCCTGGATGCCGCCAACCACGTCATCGCCAACAACACCGGCCGCAAGGGCAAAACGCTCTGGACAAAGGCCGATGCCGGTGACCCGCTCACGCTCTACTGCGCCACGAATGAGAACGACGAGGCGCGCTATATCGCCGCCAAGATCATGGACGATTTCGGGCAGGGGATCAACTTCCGCGACCATGCCGTGCTCTACCGCATGAACGCGCAGAGCAACCAGCTCGAATATGCCTTCAAGCGCAACGGCATCCCGTACCGCATCGTCGGCGGCACGCGCTTTTTTGACCGCGCCGAGGTCAAGGATATGCTGGCCTATCTGTGCGTCATCCAGACGCCGGACGACGACCTGCGCCTGATGCGCATTATCAACACGCCCGCCCGCGGCATCGGCGCGCGCACGATCGAGGCGGCCTTGCAGCTCGCACATGAGCAGCAGACGAGCCTCTTTGACATTATCCGCCACGCCGACGCGTATCCCGAGCTGCAGCGCAGCCAGATGCGTCTGCGCCAGTTCGCCATCCTGATCGAGGAGCTGCAGGAGCGGGCCAAAACCGTGCCGCCGGACGAGCTCTATGATCTGGTCGTGGAGCGCAGCGGTTACGTCCGAGCACTCGAGGAAAAGAACACGGCCGAGGACGCTGCGCGCATCGAAAACGTGCAGGAGCTCAAGTCGAACATCATCGCCTTTGCCAAGGAGGCCGAAAACCCCACGCTCGCGGGCTTCCTCGACGAGGTCGCGCTCTATACGGATCTCGACAACTATGACCAGTCTGCCGACTGCGTCACACTCATGACCATGCACGCGGCCAAGGGTTTGGAGTTTCCGACGGTGTTCATCATCGGCTGCGAGGAGGGTATCTTCCCGGGACTGCGCTGCATCGGCGAGCCGGACGAGATGGAGGAGGAGCGCCGCCTGTGCTACGTCGCGCTCACCCGCGCGCGTGAGCACCTCATCCTCACGTGCGCCCGGCAGCGTATGCTCTTCGGCCGCACGACGGCCAACCGCGTCTCCCGCTTCGTCGAGGAGATCCCGGATGAGGACATCCGAAAGCTCAACGTCCCGCACGGCTATGGCTATTCCGAGCCCAGCCGCGACCAGCAGCAGTATCCGCCGCGCCGGAGCGAGCCGCGCGCCTACACGGTCTCCGCGCCGGAGCCGCGGCGCAAGCCGCCTATGCGTCCGGCGCCGCCCGCGGCAAAGCCCGCGTCCGGTGCAGCCCCGACCTTTGCTGTTGGTGACCGCGTCGTGCACAAGGCATTTGGCGACGGTGTCGTCGCAGCGGTCAAGCCCATGGGCGGCGACGCGCTGCTTATGGTGGAATTTGAGGACTATGGCACCAAGCGTCTCATGATGCGTGTAGCCGGTGAGTTCATGAAAAAGAAGGACTGAGCGCACAAAACGGTATAAAAGATCCACCGCCTCGCAGGACGGTGGATCTTTTATACGCGTCAAAAGTATTACTTTTCAGTCGCTCAGCCTTTCAACTCTACATTCAGGACATGGGCGATGCTTAAGCGCCAAGTTATAGCTTGTAACCCATTCATTCCCGCACTTCTTGCATTTTAATTTAACAGGCATCTTTACACCTGTGTAAGATAATAATGCTACGTCATCTGTTTCGATTTTCGCTTTTGCTTTATCTGTTCTTTCTTTTTGGAGATCGACACGTTCCTGAACAGAAAAAAACACTTCTGATATAGTAAAGTTAATCACAAATGGGTAAGCTGCGAATTGAGTACGTAGCAAAAAGCAGCGTCTCCCTCTAGCTTCATAGTAAAGCTGCTCTTTATAATTCTGAATAGAAACTGATGCAGCTTTTATTTCTAACACAGCTGAATCTGACGACAGATCACAAAGAGCCAAAACTTTTTTATCAGGATGAACTATTAATTCTTGTGATTTTATTTCTTCGCCCGGGAAAATCTTTCTCGAAATATAGTCAATTAACGGTTTGATATCCTCTTTGAGTTTTTGGATTTCGTTATTGATCGTTTTTTCGTGTACCTCATCCTGCGGCCTAATCGCTGTCACCGACCCGTCAGTATTAAATGTCATGGGCATAACATCAATTTCCGAAGGCAATTCTCCAAGAAACCGGAGTTTCTTTTTGTTTTCAAGCAATTCTTTTCGAGAATCCAATTTTTTAACATGAAGCATTGTATTAATCAAGTGCTCAAGTATCATGCCATTAAAATTTGATTGGTATTTTATTAGGCCATTTGCCGGTATCTTCAGAGAGAAGACATTATTTTCCTTGCAAATTATTTCGGGGAGTGACGGCAAATAATATTTCATATTCGTGTATGTAGTAATATAGCTAACCGGGATAATATATTCATCATTAAATTCAAACACTTTGTTCTGCGTTACCAGTAAACGATGACCATTCATATGCATAAACAACTGCCATTCAAGAACGCAGTCATTGTGACCGGAATGAACACTTTGAACATTGTCCACGCCGTACAGTCTACACAAATTATCTTTGGTTATATTCCCCTCAGAAAAACGCGATGAAATAATCTCGTGCTTAAAATTATAAAAGGCAAAATACTCAATTCCATGCAAGTGATGTCTTTGAAAATATTTCTCCATGAATTTCTCATCAATATTTCCATAAGTCAATACGGTTCGCTTTTTCAATTCGTAAGTATGAATCAATTCATCAACTTCATCTTGAGTTAGTGGCAAGAGATTTTCTAGATCACTCGTCGTAATACCATTTATCTCCGCTCTTGCTGCTTCTGTATTTAGCTCTAATGGCAAAAAGCGATTATACATTTCACCAGTATCTGGCTTGTAAATAGATATAGATAAAAGATCGTCTCTTACTGATGATAGACCGTTTGTTTCAACATCAAGGACAACATATTTTGAAGGGTCAACATTTGGTGAATCTGGCTTCAATATGGTTCATCCTTTCCTGAATCATACTATCATTTGCTCCTATGTCTAATAGATGCGCCCTGCTTTTATGGCGCACGCACATTGCAGATGCTATATAATTGCTTTTTACTATATCAACTGAGCATGGTTTTGCCGAGGAAAATTCTTACTCATACCGCGAAAGTTCAAGAAATAACCTACTACCGACCCGCAGATTGGTGGATGTTTTCGCTCAGTCGAGCAGTCTTGCAAGTTCGTCTGCGTCGGCGGCAAGCTGCTGCGCACCGGCTTGCTCGAGCACATCGCGGTCACGAAAGCCCCACAGCACGCTGATGCACGGCAGACCGGCTGCGCGTGCCGTGGCGATGTCGACCTCCGAATCGCCGACATAGACCGTGCTCGCAGGGGCAGCGCCAAGCTGCGCCATAGCGGCCAGCAGCGTGTCCGGCGCGGGCTTGCGCCGGATGCCGGCTTTCTCGCCGACGGCGATCGGCACGGTGTCCGCGAAAAACTCCGCCCGCAGTGCGCGCACGGCCTCGTCCGGCTTGTTGGACACGATGGCAAGCTTGCGGCCCTGCGCGTGCAGCTGCCGCAGCAGCGCGTCAACGCCGGGGTAGGGGGCGGTCTCGATGCGGCAGTGGGCGGCATAGTCGGCGTTATACTCTGCCAGCAGCGTCTCAAAGAGCGCGCCGTCCGTTCCGGCGGGTACGGACAGCTCCATCAGCCGCCGCGCTCCGTTGCCGAGCGCGGCGCGCATCTGCTGCCGCGTGCGTTCCGGCAGGCCGTGGCGGGTGAGGGTGCGGTTCATGGCGGCGGTCAGGTCGCCGAGCGTGTCGAGCAGCGTGCCGTCGAGGTCAAAAAGTACGGATGTGTAGTGCATAAAACGTATCTCCTTTGTTCTGGCACACTTATAGCGCATTTTCCGCCCGCTGTCAACCGAAAAAACAAGTTGACATCCGCTGCCGAATATGCTACTATAATGCAGCGCGCTGGCCGCGCGTCCATATATGTGTGGAATTCGGCTTGGAGAAGTACCCAAGTGGCCGAAGGGGCTCCCCTGCTAAGGGAGTAGGCTGTGATAAGCGGCGCGAGGGTTCAAATCCCTCCTTCTCCGCCAAAGACAAGACGCCGATTTCGGCGTCTTGTTTCTCTATCTGCATATCCGGAGAGTTACCGAAGCGGTCATAACGGGGCGGTCTTGAAAACCGTTAGGCGGCAACGCCACAGGGGTTCGAATCCCTTACTCTCCGCCAAAAATCCACCGTAATTCTGATAGAATTACGGTGGATTTTTTATGCCATTTCTTGCGGATTTCCCATTTGATGCTATAATGAATGGGATAATCGAGAATTTGCGCATCGAAAAAGGAGCGTTCGCATGAGAAGATTTTGGAGCTTTTATCAAAACGAGTCTTATCAGGTGGGCTGCAGCGGCAGAACGGTTTATATATATGATAAAGCAGGAAATGAGCTTGCGAAATTCCGCGATATCCCCTATGCGTATACAGCCGCTTTTATGCCGGGAAAGAATATCATCGCCGTGAAGTCCACAGAAGGGCGCCTGGGGTTTTATGATCTGGACTCCCTCTGCCTGCTAAAACGGATCACGATCACCAGGATTGGCGCACAGGATGAAGGATTTTGCTTTTCGCCCGACGGCAGCTTTTTTACAATATCGAGAAGCCCATCACTTCTTTAAGAACTCAGCTAGGGGTTTATGAGACAAACACCTTCACAAAAGTAAGCACACTGTTTGCTGAAGATGTGCGAACCGTACTAAGACATCTGGAGTTTGACGAGAAAACCGGCACGTGCTATCTGTTGGGCTATGTGCGTAATGATATGGGGGTGCGTGATCGTGACTTCATTGCGATTTTTAATACAGAGAGCCAGACCCTTCAAGACATCCATTTCATCAGCCAAAAGCAATATGATTATCTGGCAATATATAAACATTGGGAATTGAGCGGGTTCACAGAAAAAACTCTCGAATGGTGTTTCTGTGACCTTGATGAAAAGTTAAGCCTAAAAGAGGTATATGAAGCGGCTGGCAGCTGATTCCCCTCCCGGAGAGGAACGAGAATCCCGCTTCCATCGTTGTGAAACTGTGAATGGAAGTGAGCCTTCGCAACCACCGGCAGGTATCTTCGGATGCCTGCCGGTGGTTTTTCCCGCTTCCCTTTTAGACGCTGATATTGCGGGATTGCAGGCCAAACACATATATGCTATAATGAAAAAACCGTTGATTTTTGTCCGTGCGGCGCGTCTGCCGTCTGCGGCAAACGAAATGATACTCAGAAAGGATCTTTGATGATGAAACCGAAATTTGACGGCTATGCGGCACAGTATGACGCATGGTTCATGACCAATGAAAACCTGTTCCAGAGCGAGCTTCGCCTGTTCCAGAAAGCGCTTGGCGACATTTCCGGCAAGCGCGTGCTCTCCGTCGGCTGCGGCAGCGGCCTGTTCGAGAGCATGATCGACTGCAGCGGCATCGAGGGCATCGAGCCCTCGCGTGACATGGGCGCGATCGCGCAAAAGCGCGGCGTGAACGTGATCTCGTTCGGCGCGATCGAGGAGGCAGAGCTTGAGGATAACGCCTACGACGTGATCTATCTCAACGGAAGCTCCAGCTACATGGAGGATCTGGCGTATGCGTTCAACGTCTGCAAGAAGGCGCTCAAGCCGAACGGAACGTTTATTTCGCTGGACGTGCCCAAGGAGAGCGCGTTTGGCTTCATGTACCTGCTGGCGAAGGAAGCCGGCACGTTTGACCACCCTTCGCTCAACGGCGTCATGCCCGAGCTGCCGTACCCGCTGGAGCTGTGCTGCGCTGGTGTGTGGCACTCCACCGAGGAGAAGATCGACGCGCTCAAGGCGCTCGGCTTCCATGACTTTGAATTCTATCAGACGCTGCTGCGCAACCCCATGTACACCAACGAAGTCGTGGAGGACGTTGTGCCCGGCTATCAGAGCGGCGGTTATGTCGCGATCATCGCACACAAATAAGCGAGGCGCGAGGTGAAGCTTTCCCAGAGGATCTATGCGTGCGCGGAGAAGATCTGGCCGCAGTATCTGTGCCACCCCTTTGTGGTGCAGATGGCGGACGGCACGCTGCCGGAGGAGAAGTTCCGGTACTATATGCTGCAGGACTATCTGTACCTGCGCGATTATGTGAAGATCTTTGCGGCCATCATCCAGAAGGCTGATGATTTTGAGCAGATCCGTTTTCTGAGCACACAGCTCTCGGACACGATCGGTGAGACGTATCGCACGCACCTGCCGTATATGCAGCGTCTCGGCGTCACGGACGCGGAGATCGAAGCCGCGCGTCCGCACATCGACAACAGCGCCTACACGCACTATATGATCTGCGAGGCGCAGGCTGGCGATGTGCTGACCGGACTCGTGACGCTGCTCAACTGTTCCTGGAGCTATGCGTATGTGGCTGAGCAGATGGTTGCGCGCTATCCGAACGCGCTTTCGGATGAGCGCTACGGCGCGTGGTTCGCGGGCTATGTGTCGGATGCCTACCGGCAGACCAATCAGGAGTTGATCGACCGCATTGACGCGCTTGGCGCTTTCGTCGACGAGGCGACGGTGCAGCACCTGTGTGAGATCTTTGAAAACTGCTGCCGGTTTGACCTGCGCTTTTGGGACATGGTCTATACGATGGGGCAGCAGCGTGCGCCCCTGTGCGGCGGCGAAGCATGAAAAACCGGCGGATGCGCCCTGCGCGCATCCGCCGGTTATTTTGCGGGGAATGAAAAAAGGAGACCGGATGTTCCGGTCTCCAGCGATGTAGTCAGCAAAGTTTGCAAGACAGGGCTGACCGCAGCATCTTTAGTATAGGGTCAGGCGCTGCCGCTGTCAAGAGAAAAAATAGCAGAAAGATGCAGAGCTTCCGAAAACAAGAATCGACAAATATTTCTCCGCGAAAAGTGAGATTTTGCTTGACAAGCGTGCTGTAAATCATTATAATGAAAAAGCTGCATCGGGGTGTAGCGCAGATGGTAGCGCGCATGGTTCGGGACCATGAGGCCGCGAGTTCAAGTCTCGCCACTCCGACCACTCGGAGCAAGCTGCATGGCTTGCTCCGAATTTTTATATCCGCATAGACACAGAGGCCGCGATCACACGATCGCGGCCTCTTTTCGTACGCGGTTATCCGGCAGCTCAGAACAGACCGGTGATCCTGCCGTTTTCGTCCACGTCGATCTTCTCGGCAGCGGGGACCTTGGGCAGACCCGGCATGGTCATGATCTCGCCCGTCAGGGCAACGATGAAGCCCGCACCGGCGCTGACCTTCAGGCTGCGCACGGTGACGGCAAAATCTTTGGGCGCGCCCAACAGCGCAGGGTCATCCGAAAGAGAGTACTGCGTCTTTGCCATGCACACCGGCAGATCACCGAAGCCGAGCTCTGTGAGCCGCTCTGCCTGCTTTGCGGCAGCGGGGGTCAGCACGGCCTGCGCACCGCCGTAGACGCGCTGCACGATGGCGTTGAGCTTGTTGACAAGCGTCGTGTCGGTGGGGTAGGAGAAGGTAAATTCCTCCGTGCAGGGCTGCTCGCACAGGCGCACGACCTCTTCAGCAAGCGCCTTGCCGCCCTCGCCGCCCTTGGCCCAGACTTCCGACAGCACGGCGCGCACGCCGAGCTCCCGGCATTTCTCCTCCACGAGCCGCAGCTCGGCTTCCGTGTCGGTGGGGAAGGCGTTGATCGCGACCACGCACGGCAGGTGATACGTGCTGCGGATGGTGTTGACATGGTGCAGCAGATTGGGCAGACCCTTTTCCAGCGCGACCAGATTCTCCGTGTTCAGCTCGGCCTTGGGCACACCGCCGTGGCTCTTGAGCGCGCGCACGGTGGCCACGATGACCACGGCGTTCGGGCGCAGCCCCGCCAGACGGCACTTGATGTCCAGAAACTTCTCCGCGCCCAGATCCGCGCCGAAGCCGGCCTCGGTCACGACATAGTCGCCCAGCTTGAGCGCCATGCGCGTCGCGGTGACGGAGTTGCAGCCGTGGGCAATGTTCGCAAACGGCCCGCCGTGGATGAGCGTGGGCGTGCCCTCGAGCGTCTGCACGAGGTTGGGCTTGAGCGCATCCTTGAGCAGCGCGGTCATCGCGCCCTCTGCCTTGAGGTCGTGGGCGGTGACGGGCTTGCCGTCGAAGGTATAGGCCACGATCATCCGGCCGAGCCGCGCCTTGAGATCGGTGATGTCGCTGGCGAGGCACAGCACCGCCATGACCTCGGAGGCCACAGTGATGTCAAAGCCGTCCTCGCGGGGGACACCCTGAATGCGGCCGCCGAGACCGTCCACGATCTGGCGCAGCTGGCGGTCGTTCATGTCCACGCAGCGCTTCCACGTGATTTGCTTGACGTCGATGCCCAGGGCGTTGCCCTGCTGGATGTGGTTATCGAGCATGGCGGCCAGCAGGTTGTTGGCTGCGCCGATGGCGTGAAAGTCACCGGTGAAGTGGAGGTTGATGTCCTCCATGGGCACGACCTGCGCATAGCCGCCGCCGGCAGCGCCGCCCTTGACACCGAATACCGGACCGAGAGACGGCTCACGCAGCGCAGCCACGGCATTTTTGCCGATCTTGCGCAGACCGTCTGCCAGACCGACGGAGGTCGTGGTCTTGCCCTCGCCCGCGGGGGTGGGGTTGATGGCCGTCACGAGGATGAGCTTGCCGTCCGGACGCTCGGCGCGATCCTTGAGCAGCTGCGGGTCGATCTTGGCCTTATAGCGGCCGTACTGTTCGAGATAGGATTCGTCGATACCGGCGGTGGCGGCGATATCCGCGATCGGGTGCATCCGGCACTGCTGGGCGATCTCAATATCCGTCATCATGTTGCGAGCCCTCCCTTATCAAATGTCAAAGTACTTCTTTGCCGACTGGAACAGCTTCATATCGTAGCAGCCGTCCACGTTCTGATACAGGCCGTCGCCGATGCGCTCGGCGTGGCCCATCTTGCCGAGGACGCGGCCGTCCGGGGACGTGATGCCCTCGATGGCCCAGATCGAGCCGTTGGGGTTGACGTCCACGTCCATGCCGGGCACGCCGTTAACGTCCACGTACTGCGTGATGATCTGACCGTTGTCGGCGAGCTTGCGCACGAGCTCCTCGCTGCACAGGAAGCGGCCCTCACCGTGGGAGATGGGGACGGTGTACACGTCGCCGACCTGCGTGCCGGCCAGCCACGGAGAGCGGTTGGAGGCGATGCGGGTGCGCACCAGACGCGACTGGTGGCGGCCGATCGTGTTGAAGGTCAGCGTCGGGCAGGACGCGTCCGTGTCGATGATCTCACCGTAGGGCACGAGACCGAGCTTGATGAGCGCCTGGAAGCCGTTGCAGATGCCGAGCATGAGACCGTCGCGGTTTTTCAGCAGATCCATGGTCGCATCCCGTACCTCCGGGTTGCGGAAGAAGGCGGTGATGAACTTGGCCGAGCCGTCCGGCTCGTCGCCGCCGGAGAAGCCGCCGGGGACGAAGATGATCTGGCTGCTGCGCGCAGCGCCGGCAAACCGGCTGATGGAGTCGGCCACGTCCTGCGCGGACTGGTTGTTCAGCACGAGGATCTCCGGCTCGAGTCCGGCGCGCCGCACGGCACGGGCAGAGTCGTATTCGCAGTTCGTGCCAGGGAACACGGGGATGAGCACCTTGGGCACGGCCACGCCGATCTTGGGCGCGACGCGCTGCACGGTGGGGGCGGACAGCACCGGGACTTCCGCCGTATCGGCTGCCGTGCGGCTCGGGTAGACGGATTCCAGCACACCCTCGTTGAGCGCCAGCAGCTCCGAAATCGCGGCGCTGTCATCACCGATGCGCACGATGGGCTCGGCGGTGGTGACACCCAGACGGATGGCGTCCGCCGTATCCTCGGTGAGCTCAGCCACGATCGCGCCGGGATAAAGCGCGTTCCAGTCCACGGCCGTGTTTTCGGCGCTGAAGCCGATCTCGTTGCCGAAGGACATATTCATCACGGCCTCGCTCAGACCGTTTTCCACGGCCCACGCGGCGCGGACTTTTCCGCTGCGTGCGAGTGCGTGCAGCGCCTCCCATGCGGTCTTGACGCCATCGGCGTCCGCACCGGAGAACAGGTACACGGGATGCCCCGCGGCCTTAAACTCTGTGGAGAGCACCTCGTCCGTTTTCAGCGGCGCGATGGCAAAGGAGATGAGCGTGGGCGGCACATCGAGATCGAGGAACGTGCCGGACATGGAGTCCTTGCCGCCGATGGCGGCGGCGCCGAGCTCGAGCTGGGCGTCCACCGTGCCGAGCAGGGCGGCAAAGGGCTTGCCCCAGCGCTCCGGCTCGGTGCGCAGCTTCTCGAAAAACTCCTGGAAGGAGAGGTAGGCTTTCTTGTAGTCGGCACCGGCGGCGACGAGCTTTGCCATCGAGGTGTAGACCGCGTTGTAAGCGCCGATGTAGGGATCGGTGCTCGTCTGCTCCGGGTCGCAGCCCCAGGCCATGACGCTGGCCTGATCCGTCTCCTGACCGGGCAGGACCGGGAACACGGCGGCCATCGCCTGTGCGGGGGAGCGCTGCGTCCTGCCGCCGTACGGCATCAGGATCGAGCCTGCGCCGATGGTGCTGTCAAAGCGCTCCACGAGACCGCGGCGGGAGGCGCAGCGGAGGCTGGAGGCCATCTCGCGCAGGGACTGGAAGCGGGGCTTTGCGAGCGCGGAGCGATCCTTGCGCGCCACGCGCACACCGGCGTGCTTGACAGCGCCGTTGGTGTTGAGGAAGGCACGGCTGAGGTCAGCGATGACCGCACCGTTCCACTCCATGACCATGCGGGCGTCCTCGGTGACGACGGCCACCTGATACGCCTCGAGGTTTTCCGCCTTGGCGGCGCGGATGAAGGCATCTGCGTCCTCGGCGGCGACGACCACGGCCATGCGCTCCTGCGATTCGGAGATGGCAAGCTCCGTGCCGTCGAGACCGTCATACTTCTTGCGCACGGCATCCAGATCGATGCGCAGACCGTCGGCCAGCTCGCCGATGGCAACACTGACCCCGCCGGCGCCGAAGTCGTTGCAGCGCTTGATGAGGCGGGTCACGTCGCTGTTGCGGAACAGACGCTGGATCTTGCGCTCCTCGGGCGCGTTGCCCTTTTGCACCTCGGAGGCCATGGTCGCAAGCGATTTCAGGTTGTGGCTCTTGGACGAGCCGGTCGCACCGCCGATGCCGTCACGACCCGTGCGGCCGCCCAGCAGGATGACCACATCGCCGGGCGCGGGGCACTCGCGGCGGACGTTGTATGCGGGCGCGGCCGCCACGACAGCGCCGCATTCCAGACGCTTGGCGATGTAGCCCTCGTGATAGATCTCCGCCACATGACCGGTGGCGAGGCCGATCTGGTTGCCGTAGGAGGAGTAGCCCGCGGCGGCAGTCTGGCACAGCTTGCGCTGCGGCAGTTTGCCGGGCAGCGTCTTGTCGAGCGCGACTCTCGGGTCGCCCGCACCGGTCACGCGCATGGCCTGATGCACATAGGCGCGGCCGGAGAGCGGGTCACGGATGCATGCTCGACTCTG
>OGYW01001524.1_pt1 | contig 20048 bp, 15 predicted proteins | sample 1576621 | NCBI WGS metagenome assembly OGYW01 (sample SAMEA3541528, study PRJEB24748) | human gut metagenome | biome: human gut; feature: human-associated habitat; material: faeces | place: China | collected 2012 | reverse complement strand
CGGAAAAGCCTGTAACAATAGGCTATACCGGCATATAAGAACTTTTGAAAAGATAGTCAAAAATTACTTTGTGATTTCAAATAAATCTGATGAGACTGTTATCAATAAGGTTCCAGATGAATCTCACACATTTACTATGTGTGACCAATATGGACCATTTGAACTTCGAGAACTACGAAATCGTAATACAGTCTTTAATGACAAAAATAGACCAAATTTATGTTATCCATTCTATCTTGATCCAAACGATAAAGATGAATATGGTCTATTAGACATTGCTCTTGAGCCTGATGATAGACATACAGTAAAAGTAATGCCTCTAGTTTCTAATGGAATACAAACTGTTTGGAGATGGGGAAAAGAAGAACGTTCAAGAAAAAATCTAAATATTAATCTCAAAGGAAAAATTAAACAAGATGGAAATTACATGATTGTTGAAAAGTATAGAGACGAAAATGTAATGATAAAAAATACTTGGCTTGATAAAAAATTTAGAACAGAAAACGGTTCAGTTCAAGTAAGAAATATTTTAGGTGGCAAAGGCATATTTAGTTTCCCAAAACCTTATGAAATTCCTCATTTAGCAGCAATGACTTCAACAAATGAGAATGATATTGTCCTTGATTTCTTCTCCGGCTCAGCTTCAACTGCTCACGCTGTTATGCAACTAAATGCAGAGGATGGTGGCAATCGTAAGTTTATCCTTGTTCAGTTGCCAGAGGTAACAGACGAAAAGAGCGAGGCAAACAAGGCGGGTTATAATACGATTTGCGAAATCGGCGAAGAGCGTATTCGCCGTGCAGGTGATAAAATCAAAGCAGAACATCCGGATGCGGATATAGACATTGGCTTTAAGGTGTTTGAAATTGCAGATACAAACATCAAATGGAATGAACTTGAATTAAAAGACGAACAAATTGATTTTGCCAATTTGAGCAACAATCCTGACCAAGTTGACTTTAAGCAGGGTACAAAGGACATTGATGTTGTATATGAAATTATGCTCCGTCAAAAGAATATTCCGTTGTCCTCAAAGATCGAAGTTCTTGATGAAATCGGCTCTCGTACATATCTTTATGCCGACAGCTATCTCATTTGCCTTGAAACACAGATTACAAACGAGATGATAGACAAGCTTGCTTCTATTGACCCGACACCGTTTAAGTACATTTTCCGTGACAGTGCATTTAAGGATGATATTGATCTTAAGACAAACGCATTTCGCAGGTTAAAGGCTATGGTGGAAAAACACGCAGGTGCAACAAAGAAAGCATATACTGTTGAGTTTATTTAAGGAGAATCGCTATGGCAGATAAAATTACATTTAATTTTAGTGATGACCTTGATTATCAGCTTAGGGCAATCCGTTCAACCGTAAGTTTGTTTAAGGGTTTGCCGACGACAGACGCAAGTTCTATCTATCACTATTCCCGTGCAAAGAAGATTTTAGAAGGAGATCCTGTTCGCAACAGAAACCTTGTACTTGGCAGTAAGTTACTTGAAAATATGCGTTATGTTCAGCTTGATAACGACTTATTTGCTGACGAAAGCGTAACACCCGGCAACAACTTCACCATTGAAATGGAAACCGGCACAGGCAAAACCTATGTTTATCTTCGCACAATTTTGGAACTCTATAAGCAATACGACCTTAAAAAGTTTATGATTGTTGTTCCGACTGTGGCAATTCGCAAGGGTGTTGAAAAATCTATTGAACAGCTTACGGAGCATTTCAAGGCTCTTTATGGTGTGGATTTGTCTAAATACAGTTTTATTTATAACACAAACAACCCAAAGGAAGTCAGTTCCAAGCTTGTTGAAAGCAACGATTTAAGTATTTGTGTTATGAACATTCAAGCATTCAACAAGAGCAAAAACAAGATTCGTCAAGAGGATGAATACGGTCAGATTATTTGGGATGATATTAAATATATCCGACCGATTGTGATTATTGACGAACCGCAAAAAATTGAGGGTGGCAAGAAAAAATCAAAGTCGCTTGAAGCTATTGAAGATATTGAGCCTTTGTTTGTTCTTCGCTATTCAGCGACCCATAAAAAACTGTATAACCAAATTTACAAGCTTGATTCTTACGCTGCATATCAACAAAATCATGTAAAAAAGATTACGGTTAAAACCGTTCACAGCGAAATACCAAAGAGCTATCCGTATATTCGCTATAAATCTTTCACAAAAGATTTAAGAGCAAGAATTGAAATATTCAGCCAAGACCAAGGCGGTAAAATCAGATTCAAGTCTTTTGATGTTCTTGCAGGTGCGTCACTTGAAGAATTATCAGGCGGCTTGTCGCAATACAAAAATATATTTGTTGCATCTCAACCGCACAAGTTGCAACCGCTTTATATTTCTGCACCCGATGAAGATATTTATTTGGAACAAGGTCAAAGCAATTATGAATTTGAGCCTAACGAAACGGTGAGAATTCAAATCAAACTTGCAATTCGCAGTCATTTTGACAAGCAGTTTGAGTTGCTTCGCAAGGGTAAAAAAATAAAAGCCTTGTCTTTGTTCTTCATTGATTCTGTCTCCAAGGTTCGTGACAATGATGCGCCTGACGGCAGAGGCGAGTATCTTCGCATATTTGATGAAGAATACCAAAAGGCAATTAAGGCTTATAAAGGTCAATTTGAAAAGTATAAGGAATATTTCCCTGATTACGAAAATGTGCAGCAGGTTCGTGAGGGCTATTTTGCTGTGGACAAAAAGAACAATGCTGTTGATGTTGCAGGTTGGGATTCCAATGTGAATGACGAGGATGTAAAGCTGAATGCAAAATCGCAGGAAGACATTGACCGAGGCGTTGAACTTATCCTTGAAAAGAAAGACGAGCTTATTTCATTTAATGAACCTCTTGCGTTTATCTTTTCTCATTCAGCATTGCGTGAAGGATGGGACAATCCTAATGTGTTCACTCTTTGCACATTAAAAGCGAGCGGTTCGGACATTGCCAAAAAGCAAGAAATTGGGCGTGGTTTAAGACTGCCTGTTGACATTACCGGCAACAGATGTATTGACAGCAATCTTAACGAGCTTACTGTTATTGCAAATGATTATTACGACCATTTCGCCGAAGTTCTTCAAAAAGATTTTAACGACAGTATGAACTTTAACAAAAATGAAATTACTGCCGATATTCTTATTTCAACTTTGAAAAATGCAGGTGTTCCAAAAGCGTTGGTTACTGCCGAACTTGTCGATTCGCTAAAAACGGAATTGATACAAAACGGCATATGCAATAAAGATAATGTTATTAAAAATACGCCGGAGCAAACCACAAAACTTTTGGACAAGCTTACATTCAGCGACGAACGCTTAGCCGAGCATACAGAACTTATCAAAAAAGAATTTGTGAAATTGATGACTAAGAAAGGCAGTCGCAAGGTTGAAATTACAAACGGTGACAATGAACCTTATGAAAACAAAATCAGAGCATTTGTTACCGAGGATGAATTCAAAAGCGTTTACGCAAATTTGTGCGCTATTCTTCAAAAGAAAACAATTTATGTAACTAATATAGACAATGAAGAGTTCATTCGTTCTTGTTGCAAGGAAGTGAATGAACTGCTTGAATATCAGCATGTTACAAACACATATGTGATTGAAGAATCTCACGGAAAATTTGATGATGCAGCGCAGTTCAAGCTTTCTCACGATGCAAACAAGGACAGAACAGAGGTTAAACTTGTTGACTTTGAAGAAAAATCCGATTTTGAAATCGTAAATTACATAATGAGCCAAACCATGTTGCCAAGACTTGCAATATTCAAAATCTTAAAGGGTATATTCAAAAGAGAATTGCTCAACGACCAGGATATACTTGAAAAAGCAACAGATAAAATCAAGGAAGTGTTCAAGAGCATTTCTGCTCAAAAAATCACTCATTATGAAGTGGTTGACGGTTACGAAACCGATTCAGGCAACATTTTTGAACTTGACACGATTACAGAACAGGATTTTGAAAAAGAGTGGAGAGTGTTCCATTCAAACCCAAATCGCAAAGCTGCAATCAATGAATATTACAAGATGGACAGCGAAGGCGAAAAGGAGTTTGCCGATAAGCTTGAAAGCAATGAAAACATTTTGATGTTTACAAAGCTTAAAAAGGGCGGCTTTGTAATTGATACCCCATATGGCAATTATTCGCCTGACTGGGCAATAATCTGTCGCAAAGACGGTGTTGAAAAGCCTGAACTCGGCATTTATTTTATTGTTGAAACCAAAATCAACAAGGACCACGATGCTTTAACTCAAGTCGAAGTTAATAAAATCAAATGCGGTCGGCTTCATTTCAAAGCTGTGTCTGATTTGGTGAAGTTTAATTGGGTTAAAAGCTACGAAGATTTCAAGGCAAAGTTCGGAGTAAAAGAAAACGAAGTGTAATTTGTTTTGGCAATAATTATAAAAGCGTTGAAGATTTTGTCTTTCTTCAACGCTTTTTCTTATGGGTATGTAGACCTTTTTTCGTTAATTTTATGTTTTGAATATGCTTGAACGCCCACTATGCAAATTTTTCGAGTCTCGAAAGTGGCTTAAATAGGGCGTTTTGAAAATTTACTTATTATTCAAACTGTCTATCAAATGCAGGCGGTAAATGCGCCAAATTTTACTTATTTTATAGTTTTAAATATTGACTTTTTATTTGTCTTTTGATAGAATATCCTCGGTTAGTCTGTGCTAACCGTAAATTTTATCATTGGGTTAGCTTTCGCTAACTAAATACGGAGGACAAATATGTTAAAAAAATTATCGATTTCATTGACAGCAATAGTTTTTGCACTTGCACTTACCTGCACTTCGTTTAGTGTGTTTGCAATGGGTCCGAGCAAGGACGGTGTTTACGAAGTGCCGATTGAAATGTGGCACGCAGAAAAAGAAAGAACATCTATGGGTGACAGCTATATTGTTCACACCGCACTTCTTACAGTTAACGGTGATGAAAAAACGCTTACAATAGCTCCTGCCGAAACAACAAGTGATATGCAATTTTGGTATTACAAGGACGGCTCTGTTGAGGGCGACACAGTAGAAGTTGAGCAAAAGAATAATGTTGAAATTGACGGCACTGAATATAAAACGGCTTTTGAATTTCCGATTAAGAGCGACAATGAATTTGTCGGCGTAAAATTTGCCGCTTCGGCTATGCCTTTATCACCTTCTGCAAGAATTAAAATAGATTATGACAGTGCAAAAAAAATCAGAGATGTAAAAAAGGAAACAACCACAAAAAAAGCCACTACCACCACAACGACAACAACTACAACTACAACAGCACCAACCGTTACTGAGCCTAAAGAGGAAACGGTTAAAAATAAAAAAGTACCGATCGCCATTGCCTGCGGCGCAGTGGGTGCGGTTGCATTTGTGCTTGTAATGACCGCTGTTATCAAGAAAAATAAACATGACTGATTAGGGCGAAGTATGAAAAAAATATTTAAGAAATTTCAAGTTAAGGATTTTGTGTTTTTGGCTGTCTTATCCGCAGCGATGACATTGTGCGGCGGAATAACGATGCCGCTTGTTATGCACACCACCGTTTTCGGACTGCGTAACATGGCAGCCGCACCGATTTATTCGATTTTCGTTGCAATCGGACTTATGAAAGTAAGAAAGCCGGGTGCTCTCACAATTATCGGACTCTTTTCGGGCGCACCGCTGATTTTCTTTTCGACGGTTATGTTTTTTAACAATTTTGTTTCCGCAATCATAGCGGAATTAATTATGCTTTTGATTTTCAGAGGCTATCAAAAGAAAGTTTCCGTTTTCGTTACAACGGGAATATATATGCCGTTTTCACTGCCGATTTCGGTTCTGTTCAGTCTTTGGCTCAACGGGCAAAGTTACGATCAGCTTACAGCAAATCCGAAAATTTCTGTTTTAACATCAATCGGCACAATTGCATTGGCATTTTTGGGTGCGGCAATAGGAATGAAAATCGCCGCAGAACTTCAAAAGGCAGGCAAATTAAAACCGTACGGAGAAGATGATAATGCTTGAAACATTTGAGGTTAAAAAGCCTTTTTATCCGCTGATTTCATTTTCAGTTTCCGTAATAGTGCTGATATTCGGAATGCTTTTTTCCAAAAATCTTTTGGCTTTTGCTTTTGCCACGGCAATTTTTGTGCTTTACTCGGCATTCGGTCTTTTTAAAAGCACATGGAAAATGACCGTTGCAATGGCGATTTGCGGACTTATTATAGGCGGTCTGTCATTTTTGACAAACAGAAGTTTGGACGCATTTTGGCAAACACTTTTAAGGATGATTCTCTTGGGATTGTGTGCCGTGCCGATGGTAAGCACATCACCCTGTGATCTGACACGCTGTCTTGCAAAGCTGAAATGCCCGAGAGTTATAACGCTCGGCATGCTTGTAACACTTAAATTTATTCCGGTTTTAGTGGGTGAAATAAAGCAGATTTGGGAGGCGATAAAGGTCAGAGGTGCAAATATGAATTGGTACCGACCGAGTTGCATTTACCGTGCGTTTATTATTCCACTCGTTATGCGAATCATCGGAATATCGGATACTCTTTCCCTTTCGCTTGAAACAAGGGCATTTACACTTGATGACAGTACAAGCTCGGTATATAAAATAATAAAAATAAAAGCAAGGGATTTCGTATTTCTTGCCTGTGTTATCGTGCTTTGCGCAGGCGGAGGTGTTATGATATGGGCATAGCGATAAGACTGAAAGAAGTTTCTTTTAAATATGACGGTGCTAAAGAAAATGTGCTTGAAAATATAAATCTCACCGTGGAATACGGCGAAACCGTGCTTTTATCGGGCGTTTCCGGCGAGGGGAAAAGCACCCTGCTTTCGATAATAAACGGTGTTATTCCGTTCGTTAATTCGGGCGAATTTTCTGGCAGTGTGGAAATAGACGGCAAGGATGTTACAAAGCTAAAAATCAGCGAGCGTTCAAAGCTAATCGGCACTGTGCTTCAAAATGCGGACGAACAAATTATTTATGATTTAGTAAACGAAGAAATCGCTTTCGGCTGCGAAAATCTGAATATTGCGTCCGAAGAAATTGACAGACGCATTGAACGATTCACAACGCTTATGCAAATAGAAAAAAACGCAAAAACAAAAACACTTTCCGGTGGTCAAAAGCAACGCCTGATAACCGCTTCTACCCTTGCGATGGAGCAAAAAATTATTATTCTTGACGAACCGCTTGCAAATTTGGACACTCACACAGCACATATTTTGCTGAAAGCACTTCGTAATTTGGCAAACAGCGGATACGCCGTTTTAATAGTTGAGCACAGGCTTGATGTTGTGAAAAACTACATAGATAAAGTTATGCGAATCGAAAACAAACAGCTTTTTACAAGCACGGATATAAACGACTTGAACAGCGGAATAAAAACAATTCCTCATGCCGACGGCTCTTTGCCAGGTGAAGTGCTTATAAAAGGCGAAAAACTTTTCTTTGCCGCAGGCGACAGAAATATTATAGATGGGCTTGATATTGAAATTCGGGCAGGCGAACGAATAGTTTTGCTCGGTGAAAACGGATGCGGAAAAACCACCCTTATGCGCATGCTTGCAAGGCTGAATAAGCCGAATGACGGTGCGCTGAGTCAAACAATAACAAAAAGCAAAAAAGCAAACAGCAAATGGTTTTCAAAGGTGGGATATGTTTACCAAAATCCAACCTATCAGCTTTTTATGCCAACGCTTTTAAGCGAGATTTCCTTTAAGGCAAAAAGCGAGGAAATAGCAAGGAAAATGATAAACGCCTTTGGACTTTCGAGACTTGAGCAGAGGCATCCGCAATCACTTTCCGAAGGGCAAAAACGGCGAGCCTCCATTGCTGCCGTCTGTGCAAGCGAGCCGACCGTACTGTTTCTTGACGAGCCGACGGTGGGTCAGGATTACAAAAATCTTTGTAAAACGGTTGAAACCGTAAATAAAATAAACAAGAACCTCGGCACGGCAATTGTTACCGTAACACACGATAAACGATGTGCCGGTGCTCTTGCAGACAGAGTGCTGATTATGGAAAACGGTAAAATATCACGGCAAGGCGATTACCGCCTCGCAAATGAATTTTTGGATAAATAACTTAATTGAGGGAGAAAAGGAATGATTAAAACAAGACTTATAGAGCAAGTGCCTTCTTCAAAGAAGTACATTGCCCTAACCGTTCTTGCGCAGTGGTTGAAAACGGTTGCAAACATCGTTATGATTTTCATTCTTTCAAATCTACTTGCGCAAATTCTCGACGGTAAAGCGTTTGATTTTAAAAGACTTTTGCCTTATTTGGGCGCAATTGCGGCGGTTATGCTTGTGCGCTATCTTTGCGGATACGCAAGTTCACAGACTTCGTTTTTCGCTTCAAGTGAAGTAAAAAAAGTGCTTAGACAAAAAATGTATAAAAAGCTTACACGAATGGGAGCGTCTTACAGCGAAAAGGTATCCACATCAGAGGTGCTACAGGTTTTTGTTGAGGGTGTAGACCAGCTTGAACTTTATTTCGGCAAATATCTGCCGCAGTTTTTCTTTGCTATGCTTGCACCGATAACGCTTTTTGCCGTGCTTGTGTTCGTAAGCTGGAAAGCGTCGGTGGTGCTTCTTATTTGTGTACCGCTTATTCCGCTTTCTATTGTTGCAGTTCAAAAGATCGCAAAAAGACTTCTTAGCAAATATTGGGGAGTATACACAAACCTCGGCGATACTTTCCTTGAAAATATCCAAGGTTTAACAACACTCAAAGTTTATCAGGCGGATGAACGCAAGAATGTTGAAATGAATGAAAAAGCCGAAGAATTCAGAAGAATTACCATGAAAGTTCTTACAATGCAACTCAATTCCGTAAGCGTTATGGATATTGTTGCATATGCAGGAAGTGCAGTAGGTGTAGTAATTGCAATCATTCAGGTAAAAAACGGCACAATCACTTTACCTCAGGCATTTTTAATCATTATGCTTGCGGCTGATTTCTTTTTGCCACTCAGGCTTCTCGGTTCATTTTTCCATGTGGCTATGAACGGTATGGCGGCAAGCGACAAACTCTTTAAGTTGCTTGATACAAAAGAGGACGAACACGGAGCAGAGATTCCTGAAAATCTTGACGGGGATATCGAAATCAAAGACCTTTCCTTTTCTTATGACAACGAAAAAACCGTACTTAACGATATTTCGGCAACCTTTAAAAAGCACGAGCTTATAAGCATAGTAGGCGAATCGGGTTGCGGCAAAAGCACGCTTGCTTCCCTGCTTTGCGGAACAACAAAGGGATACAGCGGAAGTATAACAATCGGCGGTGTTGAAATAAAAGATATTGATGAAAAAACACTTATGAACAACATCACTGCCGTAAACTTTAATTCCTACATTTTTGCAGGAACGGTTAGGGAAAATATGCTCATAGCCGACAAAAGTACAAGTGACGAAAAGATGATTGAAGCATTGAAAATGGTAAACCTTTGGTCATTTTTAAGTGAGCAAGACGGACTTGATACTAAACTTAATCAACAAGGCAGCAATTTTTCGGGCGGACAAAGGCAAAGGCTTGCCATTGCAAGAGCCTTGCTTCACAACACACCGATATATGTTTTTGACGAAGTAACTTCAAACATAGACGCCGAAAGTGAAAACGACATTATGGCTGTCATTCACAATATGGCTAAAATCAAAACCGTTATTCTTATCTCCCACAGGCTTGAAAATGTGGTAGGCAGTGACAAAATTCTTCTGCTTGATAAAGGCAAAATTGAGGAAAGCGGTACTCATTCTGAACTTATGTCTTTTAATAAAAAATACAAGCTGATGTATTCCACTCAAGCAGAACTTGAAAAATATGCAAAGGAGGAAGCGTTATGAAAAGAAAACAATCAGGTTTCAAAATTATGATGCGGTTGATAAAACTTGTTAAGCCGCTTGCTTTTTTCATGGTACTTGCAGTTATACTCGGCGTTACGGGCTTTTTGTGTGCTATTCAAATCACGGTTGTCGGCAGTATGACGCTGCTTACAGCTGCAGGTATAAACGGTGGACTTGCAATAAAAACGGGATGTATTTGCATTATTATTTTTGCGGTTTTGCGTGGTTTTCTTCACTACGGCGAGCAAGCGTGCAACCACTATATTGCATTCAAATTACTTGCACTTATTCGTGATAAAGTATTCAAATCACTTCGTAGGCTAACACCGGCTAAACTTGAAGGTAAAGATAAAGGCAACCTGATATCGCTCATAACAAGTGATATTGAGCTTTTAGAAGTTTTTTACGCTCACACGATTTCTCCGATTTGTATTGCGTTTTTAACAAGCCTTGTTATGCTGATATTTATAGGAAGATACAGTATTTGGCTTATGCTTGTTGCACTTGCTGCTTACATTACAGTCGGCATTATTATTCCGCTTGTATCATCCAAATTTAACAAAAATTTCGGTATGACCTACCGTGAAAATTCGGGTTCACTTTCCGGCTATGTGCTTGACAGTATGCGTGGACTTTTGGAATCAATCAGATACAATTCAACCGATACCCGCCTTAATGAAATGAACGAAAAAACCGATGAGCTTAATTTACTTCAAAAGAAGTTAAAGAAAATTGAGGGGCATAATATTTCAATTACGGATATTTCCATTATATTCTTTTCAATCACAATGCTTTTAGTTGCAATTTGCCTTTACCAAAAGGGCACAATCGGATTTGACGGACTTATTGTTTCAACCGTTGCAATGATGAGTTCATTTGGTCCGGTTGCCGCACTTTCAAACCTTGCAGGCAATTTGACTCACACCCTTGCAAGCGGCGAAAGAGTGCTGTCAATTCTTGATGAAAGCCCTGTTGTTGAAGAAAACATCAGCGGCAAAGAAGTTGAATTTGATGGTATGGAATGCAAAAATGTAGGCTTTGCATATGACAAAGAGCAAATTCTTGAAAATTTCAATATGGAAATTCCAAAAAACAAAATCATTGCTATAAACGGACCGAGCGGTTCGGGCAAATCGACTGCGCTTAAACTTATGATGCGTTTTTGGGATGTAAATAGCGGTGAAATTGATATGTCGGGTGAAAACATTAAAAATATTAAAACATCATCACTTCGTAACAATCAGAGCCTTGTAAGCCAAGAAACTCAATTGTTTAACGATACGATTGAAAATAACATTAAAATTGCAGATTACAACGCAACAAGAGAAGAAGTTGAAATTGCCGCAAAAAAAGCCTCAATTCACGATTTTATAATGACTTTGCCTAAGGGATACGACACAAATGTAGGCGAACTCGGTGATTTGCTTTCTGATGGTGAAAAACAGCGTATAGGTCTTGCAAGAGCGTTCCTTTGCAACTCTCCTATGATTATGCTTGATGAACCCACAAGCAATTTGGACAGCTTAAACGAGGGCAACATCTTAAAATCCATAAACGAAGCAAAGCACGGCAAAAGCATTGTTTTGGTTTCTCACAGAAAGTCAACGGCAAAAATCGCTGACGAAGCTTACACCGTTTACAGAGGCAGATTATCATGAAAAAAGACAGAATCACACGAGAAAAAGAAATGTTACCCGAAATGGTAAAAATTTATTGCCACGGTGTGCATAAATCAAAAAAAGGAACTCTTTGCAAGGAATGCCAAGAACTTACTGATTATGCGCTTTTCAGGCTTGATCATTGCCGCTGGGGAAACGATAAAAACTTCTGCTCGCAATGTCCCTGCCATTGCTACAAACCCGATATGCGTTCAAAAATAAAAGAGGTTATGCGCTATTCAGGGCCGAGAATTATGTTTTATCATCCGCTTGTGGGTACCATTCACGGCATTGAAACGATAAAAGGCGTTATCAAAGCAAAAAAGAAAAGCAAATAACACCAAAAATATTGACTCTCATACAAACAAAGTCTTTGCCGAAAGGTAAAGGCTTTTTTCTTTCACGGTGAAAAGAAAAACAGCACCAATGCTTAATTAAGCATCAGTGCCGTTTTACAAGATTTGTATTTATTTCAGTACAAAACGATATTTGAATTTTCTTTTGCAAGGTTTTGCATTTTTTCCGTATAGCCGTTGATGCAAAAGAACACAAAATATTCATTTCTGTTTTGCTTATTCCAATTTACTTTTTTCGCCTTTTCAAGCATACCTGACGAAAGATATAACACGCATTACACATTATTACCTTTCAAAATTTGATTCCCAGTTCATTACATATTCTTTTTCGCCGGTTGGTTCATCCAACTGCTCACTTTGAATAATGAATCTTTCTCTTTGGTAAAACAATATTGCCCTGACATTTTTTTGATATACATTTAATTGTAATTTAGCTTTTTTATTCTTGATATAATCCAGCAATTTTTTACCTATGCCGTGAGACTGCATTTCATCAGCGACAAAAATACCTTCAATGTAATCATCTTTTAAACCTATAAAGCCTTGAATTTTATTGTTATTTTCATACACATAGACTTCCGATTGAGGCAACATTTTTTTCACAAATTCATAATTACTTATCCAGTATTGTTCAGGAATAAAAAAATGTGCTTTAAGATTGGTATTTAACCATATATGAGAAACCTGATTTATATCTGTTTTCTGCAACTTCCTAATCATATCTGTCAGTTCTCCATTTACTTTTTTAATTATACCACAAAGTATAATTATTTCAATTATAAAAGCGTCGAAGATTTTGTTTTTCTTCAACGCTTTTTTACTAAAATCAATCTTTCAAATTGTTGTAAATTTCTGACAAATTATTTTTTACGGTTTTATAATCAACATTCTCAAACAACAATTTTGAGGTGACCTCATTATAATCTTTTTTGAAGTAATCTTCATTTATGATTTTGCTAATTATATTTTTAATGTTTTGGTCATCTTTTGCTGACGGGCAGGCTGAATCTGTTGAACGAATTTCTCTGACTTCATCAAATAACGCATAGAAATCATTATTAAATGTGATTTGCGACATGAGTTTATATAAGTCGTACAAATGCCTTGATGTGCGTTCTTTGTTACCGTTCAAATAATAATCACCAATGGCAAAAATCTTATCAATAAATGTTCTTGTGAGCGTTTGCACTTTTAATTCAAACGGCTCTAAGTCATATTCTTTGATTATGTCATCTAAATTTTGCTGTTTCAAAAAGCGATAAATATAGGTGTCTGCTTTTCTGATTTCATACGGAAAAGGCTTCATAAACACGGCGGTTTCAACATATAAATACGGCTTAATGGTTATAAAAGTATCATCAATAATCGGATAGGTGACTTGGTATTTGTTGAAATAAGTTCTTGTCATTATTTCTTCTTCGTTATCAAGCTGTAAACCTAAATCATCAATTGATTTTTTAATTGCAATTTTCAGCTTTTTACGCATACCTTCGGTAGCTTTGTCGGCATTGATACCGATGTCAATATCTTCAGAAAATCTGCTGATTATCTTATAGCATTTTGACAGTGAAGTTCCGCCTTTGAAAATAATATCGGGATAGTTTTTATTGATTTCTTTGAGCAACAAAGAAACATAATAATCTTTTTCAACGATTGCCATTTCAATACCTAAAGCATTTGAAGTTGCGATTAGAATGTCGTTGAATGTTTCTTTATCATTGTGCAAGTTTTTCAATTAACGGGCCTCCTAATATTTTTCTGGATACGGAATCGGGAAATACGGAACAGTATTTGCTGATGGATGAGAGTGAAATATTGTTTTCTTTAATGTAATTTTCAAGATTTTTTATTTCTATGCTGTCCAATTTATCAAGGTCAATCAACCTAATGAGTTCGCAAAATTGCAGCGTTTTGAAATTCGATTTAGTGATTTTTGTCGGCGGTTTGCAGAGATATACGCTTTGGTTACCGACTTCTACTTTTCTTCCACGGGTCGATTCATTGTTTGAAATGACAGTAATAACATTCGGTACCTGCGTCGTAAGTCCAAATGAATTTAACAGGGAGGTGCCGCCAAGATAACCGTATATATCTTGCGAATTTTGAATATATTTTTTTGCTATAACCTTTCTCGGATTTAATACGGAATCACCGAGAACAGTTTTTCTCGGAATGTAGTAAACACCTGTTGAAAATCGTTTTAACTGCTTGCTGTCAACTAAAGTTTTGATTGCTTTATCAATCCAAGGGCGTGAACGCTGCGGATACATTTTTTCTATATCCTCGATAAGTATCGGCTCATCGGTATTAAATTTTGCGGATAATTCATTAAAAATATTCATACTGTCGCCTCCTTTATATTGATTATATTATATTATACACTTAATGTCAATATTTCATACTTTGATTTTTTTGGCTGTAAAGTTGAAAAAGCGTTGAAGATTTTGTTTTCTTCAACGCTTTTTCTCATGGGTATGTAGACCTTTTTTCGTTAATTTTATGTTTTTAATGTGTTTGACCGCCCACTATACTTATTTTTCAAGTCTCGAAAGTGGCTTAAATAGGGCGTTTTGAAAAATTTTAATGCAAAAAAACACCAACCTCAGAAGCAGCTTCCATCTTAAAACGGTTCAGGGCTTCCTTAGCCTCGGGCACAACACTCTTGTTGCTTGCCATTGCGAATACACTCCTTTTTCGTAAACTTGCGTTTGCACCAATAGTGTATGTGTCGCAAAGACAAATAAAACTGAAAAATTTTTACAGTTGGCTGGCAACGAACCGTTTCGTTTTGCCATCTGTTTTTTTATTTTTGTACAAATGACGCAGTCGCGCATTCGCCGGGAAGCATTTGTTGTAATGCCCGCCGGAGAGCGGCCGGAAGGGATAACCCACCGCATTCTCGCGTAAATGCCCGCGGCACTACGGCAAGTGCACGGCGCTAAAGTTGATGATGTGCTTATGAAATGCACGCGGCGGAGTCAAAAGACTCCGCCGCCATATTGTACACATTCTTTTTTTCGTTTATCTGATTACTGCACTTCCTGCACGGTGGTCTCCGGCTTAGTTGTGCTTTCCGGCTCCGTGGTGGTCTGTTCGGCGCCGTACACCTGAAGCACCACCTCGCTGCCCGCGGCAACAGTGCTTTTGGCGTCCGGGGTCATACCGTACACACTCTTCACCGTGCCCTCTTTATAGCTGCCGTCGTTATAGACAGTCACTGTGGTCACCTTAAAGCCCTTTGCCTCCAACTGCTTCTTGGCCTCTGCCACATCCAGACCGCCTACATCCGGCACTTCCTCTGTCTGAATTCCCTTGCTCACCGTCAGCACAATCTGGGTACCTTGGGCCACACTCTCGCCCTTCTTCACGCTTTGCGCGATGATCACGCCTTCCGCTGCTTTGTCTGAATACTGGGCGTCATAGGTAATGGAAAACTGCTTGTTCCATGCGCCGTTGTTCTTAATGTCACTCTGGGTGTACCCGGCAGACACAAAGTCCGGCACAGTATAATTTACAGAGGAGGCAGCCTGCGTGGTATTCTCTTTGCCATCCACCAGGCCGGAAAACTTTACCACATAAATACCCGCTGCCACGGCAGCCACAATCAGCACCACTAAAATAATAATGACGGCCTTATTTTTGCCGCCCTTGGGCTTCTCTTTCGGAGGGGCGCTGTGGCGCACATCCGGCTGGGGTGCAGGTTGAGGCTTTGGCTCCGGCTGGGGCGGCTGGGCTGCTTGAGCTGCTTGCGCCACCACAGAAGGTGCCGCATTGAGTAGCTCTCGCAGACGTGCTGCGCTCTGTGCTCGGTTCTCCGGGTAGATCTGCAACCCGGCGCCAAGGGCACGAATCACATGGGTGGGAATACTCTCTGCGATCTTGTTGGGAATCATCAGCTTGTCATTGGTCTCTCTGGACGGAGCATCCGGCGGATTGCTACCCACCAGTGCCCGATAAATACAGGCGGAAAAGGCATAAATATCCGTAGCCGGGCACATTTTGCGGTCATTGTCGTACTGCTCAATGGCGGTATAGCCCTCGTTCAAATTAAATTCCAGATCCGACTGCACCGTATTGCACTGGGCGATACAAAAGCCCTTAAGACGCACCTTACCGTCCGGGCAAAGCAGCAGATTGTCCGGCGTAATGGAGCCGTGGATCACGCCCCGATCATGGAGTGCCTCCAGGGTGGTGAGCACCGGCATAAACATAATGCGCGCCTGCTCCCAAGAAATGTAGCCCTCCGGGGTGCGCAGCAAAAATTCCCGCAAGGGCACGCCGTCCACCGGCTGAGACACGGCATACACCGTCTCGTTGGCAGGGAACACATCATACACCGGCAGTGCCGCAGCCAGGGTGCGCAGCTGCATCATGGTCTGCCACAAAGTTGTAAAAGACCGCTTATAGCCGTCAAAATTCTTGCGAAAACGCTCCCGCACATGCACATCCCGATTGCCCTCCAACCGATTGGCAATGCCCTTGGGCAGGAACTCCCGCACCACACAAGGCGCCTGCAAGGTACGATCATAGGCGGCATACACCGCAGCGTCGCTCTCCCAAGCCTGCACATGGCCCAGCACATACCGGTCCTGAAGCACCGTGCGCAGGGGCAAAAAGCTGGTGTCGTTCTCCTGATCGTTATCAAACCCGCAGCCGGGGCAAACGCTGCCTGCGGTCAGGGGCGCAAAACAATTCATACACAGTCGATCTGTATTTTCCAAAAAAGATCCCTCCAAATCAAGACCTTATACTATAGCAGTTTTATAATAACAGCCGGTTGATTTTTTGTCAACCGCACTTTCGTAAACAATCGGTAAACATCCCCTACCCCGCCGGTTGAAACCGCGCATCTTTTTGTGTATAATGAGGGATACAGAACAAATGAACCGAAGGAGTTTTTGAATATGAATTTTAAGCAGTTGCCAAACGGCATGTGCGAGGGCTTCGCCCTGCTGAAAAAATGCGATGTAAAAAAGACCAAAAACGGCGCCGCCTACCTGGATCTGGTACTGGGAGACAAAAGCGATGAGTTGCCTGCCAAACTGTGGGACTATACGGACAACGGCCTGTTTGCCCCGGATATGGTGGTCAAGGTGCGGGGCACTGTGGAACAGTATAACGGTCGGGATCAGTTCCGTATTTCTCAGATCCGCCCGGCAGCGGACAGCGACAACTACAACCTGTCCGATCTGGTGCCCGCCAGCGAGGTGGGCGGCGCCCAGATCTATGATATGCTGATGCGCCGGGTAAATGCCTTTCAGGACGCGGATTTTAAGGCCATTGTGTCCGGCATTATGGAGGACCACAAGGAGGCACTGGTGCGCTATCCCGCCGCCCTGCGGCTGCATCACGCCATAGTAGGCGGGTTGATGCTGCACACCGTGTCCATCGTGCGTCTGGCCGAATCCCTGTGCCAGATTTACCCCAATGTGGATAAAGAGCTGCTGCTCTCCGGCGCCATTCTCCACGATGTGGCCAAGACATGGGAACTGGAGGCGAACAACCTGGGGTTGGTCAAGGGCTATACCACCGAGGGTGAACTGATCGGTCACTTGGTCAAGGGCGCTATGTATATTGATGAAAAGGCACGCGACCTGGGCGTGGCACCGGAAAAGGCGGCACTGCTGGAACACATGCTATTGTCCCACCACGGTCAGCCGGAGTACGGCTCCCCCGTGCGGCCCATGTTCCTGGAGGCGGAGATTCTCTCTCAGCTGGACGCACTGGACGCCACAATTTTTGAAATTCACGCTGCCACCTCCAAGGTGGAGCCGGGCAAATTTACCGACCGGCAGTGGGCGCTGGACAATCGCAAGCTGTTTAACCACGGCCGCACCACCACCGAGCACAAGGTTAACTTAGGAGAATAACACAATGGAAATAACGCAAGAAAAGTGGACAGAGATCACCGTCACCGTCGATACAAAAGACATTGAGACCGCCGGCAACATTGCCAATATGGTGGTGCCTTACGGCATTTATATTGAGGACTACTCTGCTCTGGAAGAGGAGACCATGGAGATCGCCCATATTGATCTGATTGAGGCGTCTCTGCTGCAAAAGGACCGCACCAAGGGTATTATCCACATTTATATCAGCCCGGAGGAGAACCCGGCAGAAGCCGTTTCTTTCTTAGAGGAGCGGCTGCAAAGCGCCGGTATCGCCTACACCCTGGGCACGGACCTGTGCGCCATGGAAGACTGGGTAAACAACTGGAAAAAATATTTTCACCCCATGCCGGTAGGCGACAAGCTGCTGATTCGCCCCACCTGGGAGGACGCAGACCCCACAGACGGCCGCAAGGTGCTGCACATTGAGCCGGGCCTGGCCTTTGGCACCGGATCGCACCCCACCACCCGCCTGTGTCTGGAAACGCTGGAAAAGGTGGTCACCCCCGGCGCTACGGTACTGGACATCGGCTGCGGCAGCGGTATTCTTTCCATTGCCGCCCTACTGCTGGGTGCGCAAACTGCCTTTGGCGTAGATATTGACAAATTGGCGGTAAAAACCGCCAACGACAATGCGCTGGAGAACGGCTTTGGCCTGGATCGGTTCACGGCCGTAGAGGGCAATTTGTCCGACAAAGTCAGCGGGCAGTACGATATTATTGTAGCCAATATTGTGGCAGACATTATTATGCAGTTCAATCCTCAGGTGGCGCAGTTCTTAAAGCCCGGCGGCACCTACATTACCGGCGGTATTATCGATGTGCGGGAGGACGAGGTGCTGGCCTCTTTCGCCGCCAACGGCTTTACCGTGCAGCAGCGATTTGAGGACAAAGGCTGGCTGGTATTTGTATTAAAGCACGCATAAGTCCGGCCTCCACTGACCGAAAAATCAGCCATCGGCAGTTGCAGACCCTACCGACTCTCTACGCTGTCCGATTACATCACACACAAAAACGCCCTGTACAAGCTGTACAGGGCGTTTGCGTTGCCGTTTTTTATTTTGCCTTGGTGGCAATTTCCTCGGTGATACGGGCAATAAAATCCTCCAAGGTTGAGGCACCCTCGTCGCCGTCCTTTCTGGAACGAACAGACACGGTGCCGGCCTCAATATCCTTGTCGCCGGCCACCAGCATATAGGGCACCTTCTCCATCTGCGCAGAGCGGATCTTAAAGCCGATCTTCTCGCTGCGGTCATCCACCTCGCAGCGAATACCGGCAGCCTCCAGCTTTGCCTTCACGGTGTTCAAATAGTCAATATGACGGTCCGCGATGGGCAGCAACTTCACCTGCACCGGCGCCAGCCAGGTGGGGAACGCACCGGCAAAGTGCTCGGTCAAAATGCCAATAAAACGCTCAATGCTGCCGAATACCACACGGTGGATCATAATGGGACGGTGCTTCTCGCCGTCCGCGCCCACATATTCCAACTCAAACCGCTCCGGCAGCTGGAAGTCCAGCTGAATGGTGCCGCACTGCCAGGTACGACCCAAGCAATCGGTCAGGTGGAAGTCCAGCTTGGGGCCGTAGAATGCGCCGTCGCCCTCGTTGACCTCAAAGTCATAGCCCAGCTCGGTAATGGCGTCCCGCAGGGCCTGGGTAGCAATGTCCCAGTCCTCCTTGGCGCCCATAGAGTCCTCCGGCTGGGTGGACAGTTCAATGTGATACTTAAAGCCAAAGGTGCTGTACACACTGTCGATCAGCTGTACCACGCCCTTGATTTCGTCCTTAATCTGCTCCCGGGTCATAAAGATGTGGGCATCGTCCTGGGTAAAGCAACGCACCCGCATCAACCCATGCAGTGCGCCGGACAGCTCATGCCGGTGTACAATGCCCAGCTCGCCCATACGCAGAGGCAGATCCTTGTAAGAGTGCATTTTGTTCTTATACACCAAAATACCGCCGGGGCAGTTCATCGGCTTAATGGCAAAGTCCTCATCGTCAATAACGGTGGTGTACATATTCTCTTTATAGTGGTCCCAGTGACCGCTGCGCTCCCACAGCTTGCGGCTGAGGATAATGGGGGTAGAGATCTCCTGATACCCGGCAGCCGTGTGGATCTGGCGCCAGTAGTCGATCAACTGGTTCTTGAGGATCATACCCTTGGGCAGGAAGAACGGGAACCCGGGACCTTCCTCCATAATGGTAAACAGCTCCAGCTCCTTGCCCAGCTTGCGGTGATCCCGCTTCTTGGCCTCCTCCAGCATTTGCAGGTGGGCCTCCAGCATAGACGCTTTGGG
>OGYW01001523.1_pt1 | contig 20052 bp, 20 predicted proteins | sample 1576621 | NCBI WGS metagenome assembly OGYW01 (sample SAMEA3541528, study PRJEB24748) | human gut metagenome | biome: human gut; feature: human-associated habitat; material: faeces | place: China | collected 2012 | reverse complement strand
AAGGAATAGAAGCAAAAACATCAGGAACCATCCATCAGATGCCGCGAGCAGGGCACTGAAGAAAAATTCAAGGAATAGAAATACGCCAAGTCCCACTACCATACGTATTCTGCTGATGGTATTCCTGGAGAAAAAATCGATCAGCTTACCGGCTTTACAAAGACACAGACGGGGAAACTTCAGGCATTTGCGAAGCAGGCTGTTTTTCCACAGGGTGCGAGCTTTGATCCTGCGGATCAGGCTTAAATAGCCGATCCAGAACAGGCACGTGATCAGGAAAATCGTGATACCCAGGATGATCAGGGAGGAGACAAGGTTATAGGTGCAAGCTTGCATGCTCAGTCCTGCGGTCAATACACCAAGTGCCGGGATACATACGAGTCCAGCTGCTACTTCCGTATAGATCCTGTCAAAAAAGTTCAGTTCTGGCTGAGCCGTGTCTGCATTACCGCTATCGGAATTTCTTCTTCCGGTGTGGACAGTAAGCCAGATAAAATCTATGATAAAGAGCAGAAAACTGATCATGGTGATCACAGCAGCCGGGATAAATAAAGTACGATAAGTCAGGAAATGCTGTCTGTCAGTTTTAATGGAATCCTGTACAGGAAGGCTGGTATCATCGATCCAGGCAAGAAAACTGCAGTTTTCATCGTATGTGGAGTTTCGAAGGAGATCGATCCAGCTTCCTACAGAAGAGTTTGCAGCAGCGGAAAGGTTCAGATTCATAAGACCATTCCGGGCATTTTTCTCATCTGTGGAAGCTTCGTTGACACTTAGGAACACGTAAGGATTTTTGTCTGAAAAACCGGAAATATCAGTCAGGTCGGAAGTATAGGCTGCATCTGTATTTGTGAAGATTTTCTGTGAGGTGTTATCCGTATAGACATAATGGATATTGGAATTATCACTGCTGTACTCATCCAGTGTCTGAGCAGCTTCTGTCCAGCTGGAAAAAAGATCCCGGGCATTATCCAGCTGCTCAAAGGCATCGTTCATCTGCGGCCAAACCCGAAGAACCCGAACCAGCACCCGCCGGAGCAGATCAAGCTCCTCGCCTCTATCATCCGGGCAACCGGCTGGCGTGCCCCGATCACCGTCAGCAAGCGTAGCGGGCTCGTCACCAAGGGCCACGGCCGCCTCATGGCCGCGCAGCTTGACGATCTGACCGACGCCCCGGTCGACTATCAGGACTACGCAAGCGAGGCCGAGGAGCTGGCCGACCTGACGGCCGACAACCGCATCGCGGAGCTCGCCACCACCGACAACAAGATGCTCGCCGAGGTTTTCGCCGACATCGACACCGGCGAGATCCCGTTCATGCTCAGCGGCTACACCGAGGACGAGTATGGTGATCTCGTCACCGCTCTATCTGAGGCACTGCACGATGACAAGGCAGAACAAGAGGACGGAGACACCGAACCCGAAATGCCGCCAGAGGAACCGTTTACCGAACCCGGTGATCTCTGGCTACTGGGTAACCATCGGCTTTACTGCGGCGACAGTCTGAAGATAGCTGACGTTCAGAAGGCAACCGACGGGCAACGCGCCGACCTCGTGTTCACTGACCCGCCATACGGCATGGGCAAAGAAAGCGATGGCGTCCAGAACGACAACCAGAACCAGAACGATCTCCTCGAGTTCAACAAGAAGTGGATCGCGCTCAGCTTCTCGATCCTGAAGGAAAACGGGAGCTGGTACTGCTGGGGCATCGACGAGCCGCTCATGGATATTTACGCCTTTATCCTTCGGCCGATGATCGCAGCGAACCAGATCACATTCAGAAACTACATCACATGGGCGAAGCACTCAGCCTTCGGCGTCAACAGTGAGCTCATGCGGAGCTACCCGCGGGAAACCGAGAAATGCCTCTTTGTTATGTGCGGCGTCGAAGGCTTCAACAATAACAAAGACCATTTCAATGACGCATACGAGGCGATCCTCAATTATATGATCGGAGAGGCTCAGAAGGTCGGTCTCAAGGCCAAGCAACTCACGGAGATCACAGGCGTTCAAATGTGGGGGCACTGGTTTAGCAAATCGCAGTTCACGCCAATACCGGATTGGCACTACAAAAAGCTCCAGCAGGCATTTAAGGGCCGAGCCTTCAGCCTGCCACACGATCAAGTGATGAAGCTGCGCAATAAGCCGTCTGAGGCATACCAGAACATGAAGGCAGAAGCGATGGAGCTGCGCGCCTTCTTCGACAACACCCACAACGACAGCGACGAGCACGACATAATGACCGATGTGTGGCGTTTCCCGATCACAAATACAGCGGAAAGAGACGATGCAGGCGGCCACGCAACACCAAAGCCGATCGCGCTGTGCGAGCGGGCCATTCTGAGCAGCAGCCGGCCGGGCGAGCTCGTGGTCGACTTCTTCGGCGGCTCAGGCTCGACGCTCATAGCCTGCGAGAACACCGGGCGAACCTGCGCCATGATCGAGCTCGAACCGAAATGGTGCGACGTGATCGTGCGGCGCTACATCAAAACCACTGGAGACAATAACGTGCGCTGCGTCCGTCAAGGTCGAGAGCTACCGCGCGAGGAGATCGCCGCGATCTTCGAGCTTGACGAGGAAGGAGGCGAGCAGGAGTGACGCCCTGACATAATGAGTGAGAAGCCGATCACACAACGGATCAAGGACAGGCTCGCGGCCTACACCGCCATGCTGCGGGACATCGACAACCAGCTCGAGCGTCTCGACCGCATGGAGATGACAATGGCCGCCCCGCCCGGCCCTGATCTGACAGGTATGCCCCGCGGATCCGGCACACCATCCGACCGCACCGGCATGATGGTGGAGCGGAAAATGGAGCTCGAGGAACAGATCGACCGGCTCAAGGCTGAGGAGAAGCAGGAGCGCAACGCCATCGAGGGCCTGATCCTCCAGCTCTCCGACCCCGACGAGCGCGCCGTCATCCGGCTGCGCTACTTCGACCGGGCTGACTGGGAGAGCACCTGCGGCGTCCTGTTCGGTGATCGGCGGGACTACGTCGACAGAGTGGACGCCTACCAGAACAGGACATACAAGATCCACGGCCGCGCCCTGCTCAACCTCGCCGCCGTGCTGGACAAGCTGGAGCCCCTGCCTGAGCCGCGGCAGTAAAACGCAGTAAAAGGAACAAAAGGGAAGTAAAAGGAATTGAAAAGCAGTAGCGACCCGTGCTATTCTATATCCTGCAAAAGACCGCCGGACACACGGGCAACGCCGTGACAATTCCGAGCGGCTGACCAGAGGAAAACCAAATAACAACCGACGGCAAGAGGCCGACGGGCGAACCAACGCCCGCCGGTCTCTTTTTGCGTATAGGAAGGAGGCGACGGCCATGCCGCAGAACAGCATCTCGGCGCAGCTCAGCAACCTGCACCAGCTCGTCGCTGACCTCGAGGCAATCGAGAACGGCGGCAAGAAGGCCATCAGCAACACCATCAAGGACGTCAAGGCCAGAGCTCCGGGCTGGATCGCTCAGGAGGTCACGGCCGTCTACAACATCAAGAAGTCGGAGATCACGCCATCGGGCAGCGGCAAGCCGAAGAAGATGGCCGGCAGCATCCAGATCACCGGCGAGACCATCGAGGAGCTCGCCATCACCTACAAGGGAAGGCTCCTGACTCCCGTGCACTTCGGCATGACACCGAAGGCCCCGCCCCGTGGCAAGAGCTACACGCTGAAGGCGCAGGTGCTCAAGGGGCAGAAGAAGGTAGTTGGCCGCTATTTGAACATAAGAACCCCGGGCGGCCCGTTCTCGCAGCGATCGCACAATATTCTCATGGGGACAGGCAACACCAAGAGCGACGGCACGAGCTGGATCCCATTCCAGCGAATGAGCAAGACCCGCACCGACATCAAGAAGCTGACCACCATCTCGGTGCCGCAGATGATAACCAGCGACCGCACCAACGAGGCCATCATGCTCCGGCTCAACACCGAGACCAGCAAGCGCCTCGAGCACCACATGAAGCGAGCCCTCGGCCTCTAAGCCAGAGCCCACCAGAACGCCGCACAGCGCGTCCACAGCCGCACCCGACACCGAGCCCGGCCCACACTGCCAGACGCGCACAGAGCGCGCCACAGCGCCGCGCAGACGCCTCCACGGCCACGCACAGCGCCGCAAGGTACTGTGACGGGCCCCTCTGGCCTGCGGTGCTGGCGAGCCCAAAAAACGCGCAGCCGGGAAAAAATTTTTTCGGGCCGTTTCGTTTCGCCCGAGCGGCAGAAAGGAGGGAACGCCATGCCGAACCCAACCAACAACAAGCTCGTCGACAGCAAGACCATCGCGGCCCTGTTCGACATGACGCCCCGCCGAGTGCAGCAGCTCACCAAGGATGGCGTCATCGCCGCGGTCAAGGAAGGCAACGCCAACCGCTATGACCTGCTGCCGACGATCCAGAGGTACATCCGATACCTGACGGCCAAGGCCAACGGCCGGGAGCCGTCGAAGAAGGACAGCGAGATCGAGGGCCGACGTCTGGAGGCTGAGGCTGACCTCAAGCGCAGCAAGGCAGACATCGCCGCCCTCCAGCTCAGTGAGCTCGAGGGCACCATGCACCGCAGCGAGGACGTCGAGGCTGTGATGACCGACCTCGTCTACAATATCAGGTCGATGCTCGTGGCCCTGCCGGGCCGTCTGGCCGTCGACGTCACCGGCGCAGCAACACCCGCCGAGGCGTCTGAGATCATCCGCACAGAGGTCTACAAGATCCTGACGGAGCTGGCCGGTTATAAATACGATCCCGAGGTGTACGCCCGGCGAGTAAGGGATCGGGAAGGCTGGAGCGAGCAGCTCGCCGATGACGCGGACGACTAAAAAAGCCGCCGCGAAGCTCAATACCGCCATCGCCGGAGCGGTCAAACGCTTCGCCCCGCCTGAGAGCCTGACCGTGGACGAGTGGGCCGACAAGCACCGCCGCCTCTCCCCGGAAAGCTCAGCCGAGGCCGGCCCGTGGCGTACCAAGCGCACCCCGTACCTCGAGGAGCCCATGCGGGCCTTTACGGATCCGAAGGTGCACAAAATAGTCATGGTGGCCGCTTCTCAGGTCGGCAAGTCTGAGCTCGAGCTCAACATCATCGGCTACATCATCGACCAAGACCCCGGCAGCATCCTCTACGTCCACCCGACCATCGACGACGCCCGGAAGTTCAGCCGCCTCCGCGTGGCCCCTATGATCCGCGACAGCAAACCCCTGAAGGCGAAGGTGCACGACGTCAAGGCCAAGGACAGCGGCAACACGATCCTCCAGAAGTCGTTCCCGGGCGGGATGCTCACCCTGACCGGCTCCAACAGCGCCTCGGCTCTGGCCTCCACGCCTGCCCGCTATATCATCGGCGACGAGCGCGACCGCTGGGCGACCAGCGCCGGCACCGAGGGCGACCCGTGGGCGCTGGCCGAAGCACGTCAGGCCACATTCTACAACGCCAAGGCGGTCGAGGTCTCCACCCCGACCATCAAGGGCAACAGCAACATCGAAACGAGTTTTTACCAAGGCACGCAGGAACGCTGGTGCCACCGCTGCCCCGAGTGTGGGGAGTACAGCGAGATCGTGTTCGACAATATCCACTTCGACCCGGAGGCCAAGAGGATCCGCGGGAAAAAGTCGTGGAGCCTCAAGAGTGGCGTCTCGTGGAGCTGCCCGGCCTGCGGCTGCCTGATCCCCGAGGACGTCATGCGAAAGCAGCCGGCCAAGTGGATCGCCGACAACCCGGACGCCTACAAGAAGGGCGTCCGTTCTTTTTGGCTCAATGCCTTCTCGAGCCCGTGGACTCCGTGGGAGAAGATCGTCCTCAAGTTCCTCGACGCCAAGGATGACCCGCAGCGCCTCAAGGTCGTCTACAACACCCTGCTCGGCCAACTGTGGGAAGATCGCGGCGACCTCGAGGACGAGGACACCATGCTCGCCCGCCGTGAGGACTACGGCACCCGCCCGGACGGCACCCCTGTGGAGCTGCCTGACGGCGTGCTCGTGCTGACCTGCGGCGTCGACACTCAGGACAACCGCCTCGAATACGAGGTAGTCGGCCACGGGAAGTACGGCGAGACGTGGGGCGTCGTCAAGGGCTACATCATGGGCCGGCCAGACACCCCGGAGGTCTGGCAGCGACTCGACGACGTGGTCGACCACGTCTACAAGTTCAAAAACGGCCGCGGCCTGAAGATCTCCATCACCTGCGTCGACTCCGGCGGCCACTTCACCCAAGAGGTCTATGAGGCGTGCCGGGCCCGCGTCGGCAAGCGCGTCTTTGCCATCAAGGGCAAGGGCGGCGACGGCATCCCCTTCGTCTCGCCCCCGAGCAAGGTGCCGATCCGCGACAACAAGCGGATCACCTGCTGGCTCTACACCATCGGCGTCGACGCCGGCAAGGCGACGATCATGGCTAATCTGAAGGTGCAGGAGCCCGGGCCAAAATACTGCCATTTCAACCGGCACCCCGACGCCGGTTATGACCTCAATTTCTTCAACGGGCTCCTCTCCGAGAAGCTGGTGCTCACGCACACGCGCCGCGGCGACCGCTGGGCATGGGAGAAGCTGCCCGGGCACAACCGCAACGAGGCCCTCGACTGCCGCGACTACGCCAACGCCGGCCTCAAGATCATCAACCCCGACATGGACGCCATCGAGCGCCGCCTGCAAGGGCTGGAGGAAAAACCGAAGGCCCCGCAGCAGCGACGGCAGCGGCAACGGCACAACCGGGCCGATGCCTTCGACGACTGGTAAGGAGGACAGACCACAATGAGAAAGACACGCGAACAAATCGAGTACCAGCTCTCCATCAAGAGGAACCGGCTGGAGCTCTACCTGAAGCGAGAGGCAGAGATGCTGGACGGAGGCGTCCAGAGCTACGGCATCGGCTCGCGCAATCTGGCCCGCTACAACACCGACCTCGGTTCCATCCGGGCCGCCATCAAACAGCTCGAGGCAGACATCGAAGCCCTCGAGGCCGCACTGAACGGCGAGAAGCCGCGAAAAGCTGTGGGAGTAGTGCCCCGAGACTGGTGAAAGAAGCCCCGAAAGGGGCTTTTTTCATAGGCCGACGCCGGGAGTTTTCGCTCCTTTTCTCCCGACTCGGCCATCTTCACCATGAAGGAGGTGAGCACCATCAGCAAAAGAAAAAGCAGAAGCCGCCCACAGAACAGGCGGCAGCAGCCGCGCCCTGTGAATAAGGGCTACGGCGACGCCGGCGCGAGCTGGCACAAGAAGGCGACCAAGGGCTTCAGAGCTATGAGCGGCAGCCCGAAGGAGGACATCGACGCCAACAACTACACCCTGCGGCAGCGTGCCCGGATGCTTTACATGGCGGCCCCGATCGCCACCTCTGCCATCCGCACCAACCGCACCAACGTCGTCGGCATCGGCCTCCAGCTCAAGAGCCGGATCGACCGCGAGGCGCTCGGCATGACGCAGGAGGCCGCTGACGCATGGCAGGCTCAGGCCGAGCGTGAGTTCGCTCTCTGGTCTGAGAACAAAAGGGCGTGCGACGCCACCGGCGTCAACAACTTCGCAGCCATGCAGCAGCTCGCACTCTCCTCGTGGCTGGTCAGCGGCGACGTGTTCGCCGTCGTGAAGCAGTACGAGCCGACGCCGCTCACGCCCTACTCGCTACGCCTGCACCTGATCGAGGCCGACCGAGTCGCCACGCCAACGACCTCCGGCATCATCACCCCGATGCTGCTGACCACCGGCAAGGCGGCCAACGGCAACACCATCTACGACGGCGTCGAGGTGAACGACGACGGCCAGATCGAGGCGTACCACATCCGCAGCACCTACCCCTTCGAGCTCGGCAGCACGACGACGACGTGGGCCCGTGTTCAGGCATACGGCGAGCGGACTGGCCTGCCGAACATCCTGCACGTCATGGAGAGCGAGCGCCCGGATCAATACCGCGGCGTCAGCTATCTCGCGCAGGTCATCGAGCCCCTGCTCCAGCTTCGCCGCTACACCGAGAGCGAGCTGACTGCGGCGGTCGTCGAGTCGTTTTTCACGGCCTTCATCAAGACCGAGGCGGGCGCCGGCGACAACCCGTTCAACGAGGTCGGGAGCAGCCTGCCGGAGGTGAGCCGAGATCCTAACGAGTACGAGATGGGCCCCGGCCAGATCAACATCATGGAGCCCGGCGAGGACGTGACCTTTGCAGACCCCAAGCGGCCGGCCAGTGGCTTCAACACATTCCTGCGCGCCATCTGTGAACAGGTGGGCGCGGCACTCGAGATCCCGGCCGACCTTCTGCTCAAGAGCTTCAACAGCTCGTACAGCGCCAGCCGCGCCGCCCTGATGGAGGCGTGGAAGGCGTTCCGCATGAGGCGCAAGTGGTTTGTCGATGACTTCTGCACGCCGGTATATGAGATCTGGCTCTCTGAAGCCGTCGCCCGCGGCCGCATCAGCGCCCCGGGCTTCTTCGCAGATCCGGCGATCCGCGCCGCATACCTCGGCGCCGAGTGGATCGGCCCCTCTCAGGGACAGCTCGACCCGACGAAGGAGATCACGGCCGAGATCCTCGCCATCGGCGAAGGCATCACGACCAGAGAACAGGCGACCATCCGACTCAACGGCGGTCAGTGGGACGCCAACGTCGACCAGCTCACTCGGGAAAACGAGAAGCTGCGCGCAGCGCAGGGGCAGGTCGACCAGAGCACAGCGGCCAGCGGCACGATCTCCGCAGCTCTGCGGGAGGCGATCGTCGCCGAGGCCATCAAAAGCATCAAGGAAGGAGACAAGCATGAGAACGCATAACACTCCCCGGCTCTGCGCCGGGCCTCAGACTGCGGGCACGCCGATCAAGTTCTGGAACGTCGCCAGCATCGGCGACGACGAGGGCGAGATCACCCTCTACGGCGACGTCGTGAGCCGTCAGCCTGTGGACTGGTGGACGGGCGAGCCCGAGCCCGGCCTCTACATCGCGCCCGAGAGCTTCATGGAGGATCTCGCGGCCGTCAAGGGCAAGAGCAACATCACCATCAAGATCAATAGCTGCGGCGGCGACCTCTACACCGGCATCGCCATCCACAACGCCATCAAGGGCCTGACCGGCCACAAGGTCGTCGTCGTGGAAGGCATCGCGGCCAGCGCGGCCAGCGTCATCGCCTGCGCGGGCGACGAGGTACAGGTCTATCCCGGCAGCATGGTGATGATCCACGGCGTCGCCGGGCTGCTCTACGACTACTACACCCTCGCAGACCTGAAGAAGCTCCAGAAGGACTTCGACGCGAGCGAGCGGGCCATCGCGGAGATCTACCACGCCAAGACCGGCCTCGAGGTCGACCAGCTCCGCAGCATGATGACCCGCGAGACGTGGATGGTCGGGCAGGAGGCCATTGACAACGGCTTTGCCGACACCCTGCTCACAGACGAAGGCCCCGACGTCGCCCTGAGCGCCGACAAGAAGGTGCTCCTCGTCGCCGGCATCCGGCACGACGTCAAGGGCTTCAGACACATCCCGGGGACGATCCCCATCGACAACAGCATCCACGCCGCCCCTGCGGCTGGAAATAAACACGCGGCCGCCAAGAACGACGGCCCCAAGAAGGAGGACAACAAGACCATGACCCTCGAAGAAATGAGAGCACAGCACCCCGACGTCGTGGCTCAGATCGAGCAGCAGGCGGCCGAAACTGCCAGAACGCAGGAGCGCGCCCGCATCGAGGCCATCGACAGCATCGCCGCAAGTGTGGGCGACGCGCAGCTCGTCAGGGACGCCAAGTACGGCGAGACCCCCTGCACCGCTGAGCAGCTCGCGCTCAAGGCTATGCAGAAGCAGGCGGCCCTCGGTGCCAAGCACCTGAAGGACGCCAAGGCTGACAACGACGAGTCCGGCGCTGCCGGCGTCGGCGCTGCCCCTAACGGCGGCGAGGAAGGCAGCGAAAGCGACGACAAGGCAAAGGTGGACGCCATCGTCGGCCTCTACAACTCCACCAAGTCTCAGAACGGAGGTAAGAAGTAATGAGCAAGAGACTGGACGAAAACCTCGGCAGCGTCGGCTATGATGGCCTGATCGTTGCCAACGAGCCCGTCGCTGACGTGTTCACCGTGACCATCCGCAAGGAGGCCACCGCCGCAGCCACCTATAAGCGCGGCACCGTGCTGGCCCTGCCTGCCGGCACCGCCGGCGACGGCAAGCTGGTGATCCTCGGCTCCACCGCGACCACCAACGAAACCCTGACCGCCAACTGCATCCTCGCCGAGGACGTGGAAGTCGGCACCACCGCGGACGTGACCGTGCTGGCCTACCGCACCGGCCACTTCGCCCGCAACAAGCTGGCCGTCGCAAGCGGCTACACCCTGAAGGCGACCGACGAGGAGGAGCTGCGCAAGGCCGGTATCCTGCTCTCCGACGCCATCGAATACTAAGAGAAGGAGGACAACAAAATGCCTTTTAACTTCTACGACACCCACACGCTGCTCATGGCCGTGCAGCAGCTCACCCCTGCTGCGACCTTCCTGCGTGACCGCTACTTCCCCACCAACGACGCGAGCGACATCTTCGCCACCGACGACGTGCTCGTCGAGTTCCGTGACGGCAGCAAGAAACTGGCGCCCTTCGTGGCCCCTCGCAAGGGCGGCGTCACCGTCCTGCGCGCCGGCTACAATATGGAACGCTACACCCCGCCCTTCGTGGCTCCCCGTCGCGTCCTGACCCTCGACGAGCTGCGCAAGCGTGGCTTCGGCGAGGCTCTCTACTCTCAGCTCACCCCTGAGCAGCGCCAGCAGACCCTCATCCTGCGCGACGCTGACGAGCTGGGCGAGCTCATCACCAACCGCGAAGAAGCAATGGCCGCCGAGACCATGCTGACCAACGGCTGCGTGATGAAGCACATCGCCGACGACGTCGACAAGGCCGACGAGATGGAGATCCGTTTCTACTCCGAGGCCAGCAACCCCGCGACCTACACCCCGACGGCCAAGTGGGACGCCACCGGCGGCAAGATCCTGAAGGATCTGGAGGCCATGATCCGTATGCTGACCAAGCGCGGCCTCCGCGCTTCTGATCTGGTCTGCTCCCCGGACGTGGCTGACACCATCATCAACGACGCAGCCGTGCAGAAGCTCCTCGACAACCGCCGCATCGAGATCGGCAACGTGGAGCCTGAGCTGCTGCCTGACGGCGCTGCCATCGTGGCCCGCCTGAACGTCCTCGGCCGCATCATCAGCGTCATCTCCTACGACCTGACCTACACCGACGACGAGGGCAACGACAAGCTCTACATCCCGTCCGGCAAGTGCGTCCTCACCGCTCCCGGCGCTGGCCGCACCGCCTACGGCGCCGTCTCTCAGGTCGAGCAGAGCGACGGCGAGTTCCACACCTACGCCGGCCGCCGCGTGCCGAAGTATGTGAGCAGCGCCGAAGGCAACAGCCGCACGCTGACCATCTCCAGCCGCCCGCTGATGATCCCCAACAACAAGAACCCGTTCATCGTTGCGGACGTCCTGACGGACTGAGCGCAGCAGAAAGGAGCAGAGCATGATCCAGATCATCAAGGGCACCTTCGGCTACTATAACGGCCGCAAGGTGATCCCCATCACTGAAGCAGACGGCCCTCAGAAGTTCGACGACGAGCTGGAGGCCCGTCTGGTGAAGGAAGGCGTCGCCAAGTACATCGGCGAGCTGGGCGAGACTGCCGAGCAGCCCGCACCCGCTCCCGGCGACGACGCCGACGAGCCTGCCAGCACCAACACCGCGGCCGACGAGGCCCCTGAGTACAACGAGGACATGAAGCTCGACGAGCTGAAGGAAGTGGCCACGCGCTATGGCGTGGACGCCTCTGCTATGCGCAAGAAGGCCGACGTCATCGCTGCCATCGAGGCCACCAAGGCCGAGCAGCCTGATGACGGTGCCGACGACGAGGAGCCCCCTCAGATCGGCGCCGCCGATCCCGTCTGATGGCCTTCAGCTTCAAGGCGATGGTCGAGGCTGACCGTCGGCGCACGTTTCTCAATCTCGACGAGTTCGGTGAGAAGCACACCGTCGAAGGCAGAGCCATCGCCGCCGTGCTGGACGACAACGCCCTGAAAGAACGCCAAGGGGGGCAAGAGCTGAGCGTCGCGGAGTCCTCTCTGCTGCTTTACGCGGCGGTCGAGGATCTGCCCGCTCGGCGCCCGGCGGGCGAAGGGCTCAACGTCGACGGCCGCGAGTACATCGTCAACGACTGGAGCGAGGACATGGGGATCGCCACCGTGGCCCTCGGCCAGACTGTCACCATGTAGGAGGTGCCCCATGTCCATCGTCAACAGCATCGAAACCGTCCGGGACTGGCTGACCGCCGAGGTCTGCCCTCTGGTCAAGCTGAAGCTCCCCGACGACAACGCAACGGACGCCTCCTACCCATACAAGCTGGTAAACCCGGCCGCGTTCTCGCTTTTCGTACCATCGAAGGACAGGACGCCCCCGAACATCGCCGCGCCGATCCCGTCGGTCTGCGTGCAGATCGTTCAGGGCGACGACGACCTGCTCCAGAGTGCCCGAGACATCAAGATCCGGCTCTGCTTCTCAGCGTGGGATCCCGGCTACCACGGGCCCGACATCTTCAAGCCGAAGGGCGACGGCAGCGGCACCTACATCCAGCAATACAACGAGGCGGCGGCCTCCTACTTCGTGAAGAACGGAGAGGGCTGGCGTGACGCATGGAATTTTGTGGACACAGCTCTCCGGCTGATTGAAAACGCCGAGTACCTCGGCGACCTCCGCGTCATCAAGGAGAAGGGCATCACCTTCGGCCCCGTCACGGAGCAAGACGCCGTCCCCGACTTCTACCCGTACTGGTTTGCATGGGCTGAGTTCTCCGTCGAGGAGACCCTGACCCGCAACCCGAAAAGCTACCAACACCTGCTTTAAGGGCAGCCGCTCGGCTGCTCTAATTTCATGCAAAGGAGGATAAGCAGATGGCAAACGAATACCTCTACGGCGCCTACGGCCACATCGGCGAGACCGTGGCACAGAGCGCCGTGCAGGCGGGCACCACGCCGGTCTATATCGGCACGGCACCCGTCAACCTCGTGCGCGGCTTCGGCGAGGCCGGCATCATCAACGCGCCGATCAAGATCACCAGTCTGGTCGACGCTCAGAAGAAGATCGGCTACTCGTCCGACTGGGGCACCTTTACCCTGTGCGAGGCCGTGTACGCGCATTTCAACAACACCCTCGGGAACATCGGCCCGATCTACGTCATCAATGTGCTCGACCCCTCCGCGGGCAAGCACCGTAAGGAGGCGGCCACCACCAAGGCCCTCACCTTCACCGGCGGCCGCGCCGAGTTCGCCAGCGACAAGATCATCCTCGACACCCTGACCATCGCAAAGAATGACAGCGGCAACTACGTCGAGGGCACCGACTACGCTGTGGACTATAACTTCACCAAGGGCACGGTCATCATCACCAGCCTGAAGGACGACGCGCAGCTCGCCGGCAGCCTGACGGCCAGCTTCAGCGAGGTGGACGACTCTGAGATCGCAGACAGCGACATCATCGGCGGCGTCACCTCCTCCGGCGAGTACAGCGGCCTGAGCGCGATCGCGCTGCTCTATCCCGAGCAGTTCGCGGTCTGCAATCTGATCGCGGCCCCCGGCTGGAGTCACAGCCCTGCCGTCTACAACGCCATGCTGACGGCCTGCAAGAAGATCAACGGCCACTGGGACGCCTTCGTCGTGGCCGACCTGCCCCTCGTGGACAGCACCGCGCAGGCGGTCGACACGATCACCAAGGCGATCGCATGGAAGAAGGCCAACGCCTTCGCCGGCGAGCGCTCTAAGGTCTACTGGCCGCAGGCTGTGGACAACCTCGGCAACGTGTTCCACCTGAGCACGCTGGCCGTGGTCGAGCTCATGCGCGCCGACTTCAGCCACAAAAGCGTCCCGATGGAGACCTGCGGCAACAAGGCGATCCCCGTCATCAAGCAGTATTTCGGCGCCAACGCGAAAAACCGCGGCTTTGACCAGCAGAGCGGCAAGGAGCTGACGCAGAACGGCATCAGCACCGCCGTGGCATGGGGCGGCGAATGGGTACTGTGGGGCGACCATACGGCCGCCTACACCTACGGCGCAGACGTGGATCCCCGCGCGATCTTCGACGTCTCCATGCGGATGCTCATGCACATCACCAACGACTTCCAGCGCGAGTGGAGCCCGGAGATCGACGGGCCCATGACCCGCGCACTGAAGGATCGCATCATCAACCGCGAGCAGGAGAAGCTCGACGGCTATGTCAGCATGGGCGCGCTGCTCGGATCCCCTGTGATCCTGTTCCTCGAGAGCGAGAACAGCACCACCGACGTGATGAATGGCGACTTCCGCTGGGACATCGCCGTCACCCCGACCCCGCCCCTCAAGTCTGCGAGCGTCTACGTCGCCTACACCGACGCGGGCTTCTCCGTCTACTACGAAGGAGGTGACGAGTAATGGCAAACCTGTGGCTCGACCTGAAGGGCCCCATCCTCGCCGATACCGTCTATGTGGACGGCGTTCTCGCCGCCAAGGACGTGACCATCGCCCTGCCTCCCGTCAACCTTGTAACGGCTGACTTCAAGGCGATGGGAACCTACACGGCGCCGCTGCCCGGCCAGATCGAGGCGATGGAGGCATCCATCACCAAGATCGGCATTGACCTCGGCCTGCGCAGCCTCGTCAAGCTGACGAGCAAGACCATCGAGATCCGCTGGGCGCAGGACGTCAAGCTCTCCGACGGCTCCACCAAGACCGAAGGCTGCAAGGCGTTCCTCCGCTGCGTCTCCAAGGGCATCCCCGGCCTGAACGTGGATCCCGGCAACGCCAGCGAGAACGAGATCGCGCTGGCCGTCAGCCGCTACCAGCTTTTCGTCGCTGGCAACGAATACTGGCTGATCGACCAGCTCAACACCATCATGCGCGTCGGCGGCGTCGACTACGCCAAGGACATCCGCAGCGTCCTGTAACAAGAAGGGCGTCGCCTCCGGGCGGCGCCCTCTATTTATCGAAAGGAGACACACATGGAAAAGCTGACACTCCAGAACCCCATCACCATCAACGGCAAAAAGGTCAAGACTCTGACCTATGACACCGACGCGATCACCGTGGGAATGTTTGCCGATGCTGAGGCCCGCAAGCTCCGCGCAACCTCCAACAAGGGCGGCGGCAGCGCCGGCGCCTGCGAGCTCGACTACTCCCTGCACGCCTATCTCGCCATGATGGCGATCGTCGCCGTCAACAGCGACATCGACGTCAGCGACCTCGAGCGCATCAGCGGCCCCGACGTCATGGAGCTTATGAGGATCGGCCGAAATTTTACTACGGCGAGGTCGGCGGCACAATCCGAGGAAAGCGGCTCGGAGAGCTCGTCCGAGACTACTCTCGAGCCTTCCACACATCAGTCGGCGAGCTCCGACGGGAACGCCTGACCGACTTCCTGATGGAATACTACGAGGCAGCCGAGGAGGCCAAGCGGCAACGCGACAAGGCCGCCTCAATGCCCCGGAATAACTTCAGGAAATACAGAAGGAGGTGACACTGATGGCAGGCAAAAACAAGATCATGCAGGCCGTCGTCAGCTTCGCCGGCACCATCGACCCCTCCCTCGGGAAGGCGATGGACAACGTCGCGGGACACCTCGACAAAGTAAACTGGAAGGCCGTTGCCGTCGGTGCTGCCGTGGGCGGCATCGCTGTGGCGACGGGCAAGGCGGTCGTCGAGGCCGGGAAGTATCTGGCAGAGCTGGGCGACGACTACAACAAAGCCATGAACCAGCTCTCCGCATCTACCGGCGCCACCGGCGACGAGCTGGACGCGCTGGGCGAGAGTGTAAAAAACATCTACGCGCAGAACCTCGGCGAGGACTTCAACGACGTGGCCGAAGGGCTGGCCGCTACGCAGAAAGCGAGCGATCTGGCCGGCGAAGCACTGGAGCAGGCCACCGCGGCCGGCTTCGTGCTGCGTGACACCTTCGACTACGACATCAGTGAAAGCGCCAGAGCCGCCTCGGCTCTGATGAAAAACTTCAACATCAGCGCCGAAGAAGCCTACGGCCTAATCGCCACCGGCGCACAGAACGGCGCAGACAAAAACGGCGACCTGCTCGACACCCTGAACGAATACTCGGCGCAGTTTGCGGCCCTCGGCCTGAGCGCCGACCAGTTCATGGGCTCCCTCGTGGAAGGCGCTGACGCCGGCCTGTTCAGCATCGACAAAGTGGCCGACGCCGTCAAGGAGTTCAACATCAGAGCGAAAGACGGCAGCGACAGCAGCGCCGAAGCCTTCAAGGGCCTCGGCCTCAACTCCGACAAAATGTTCGCGGCCTTTGCAGCCGGCGGCGAGACCGCGCAGGCTGCATTTTTCGACACCGTCGAGGCTCTGAACAAGCTCGAGGATCCTCTCAAGCGCAACGAGATCGGCGTCGCACTGTTTGGCTCGCAGTTCGAGGATCTGGAGGCGGGCATCCTGCCCGTGCTCGGTGACATCGAGACCGCAGCCTATGACGGCGCCGCCGCGCTCCAGCAGATCAACGACGTCAAGTACAACGACCTCGGCTCTGCCTTCGAGGCGGTTAAGAGGTCGGCCGAAGTGGCCCTACTGCCTATGGCGTCGATGATCGCCAACACGCTGACATCGCTGGCCCCAATCCTGACCGACACCTTCGAGGAAATCAGCCCGGTCATCACCGACACGCTCAACGCTTGTATGCCGTTTGTGCAGGACTTCCTCGTCGGCATGGGCGACACCCTGAAGAAGGTCATGCCGATGGTCACGGAGCTGGCTGCGGGCATCCTGCCACTACTGGCTCAGCTCGTGGGCTCGTTCCTGCCGCCTCTGCTCGACCTCGCACAGCAGCTACTCCCGCCGCTCATGCAGATCGTTCAGGCTATTCTACCGCCGATCGCCAGCATCCTTGCCACCGTGCTCCCGATGCTGACGCAGATCATCTCGACTGTGCTGCCTGTGCTGGCGAACCTGATCGCCGCGCTGCTGCCGGTCATCACCCCGCTGCTGGAGGTTGCCCTGCAAATCGTCAACAGCGTCATCATGCCGCTGCTGCCTCCGCTGATGCAACTGATCGAGGCCCTGCTGCCCCCGGTCGTGAGCCTGCTCAATGCGATCATGCCGCTCCTCTCGCCCCTGCTGGCTATTCTGGAGCCCATCGCAAGCGTGCTCGGCACGATCGTCGGCTGGGTATCGAAGATTGTCAGCTTCGGCTCCGGCGTCATCAGCAAGATCGCGGGCCTGTTTGGAGGTGGAGGCGGCGGCAGCGCCAACGTCTCCGGCTATGCGACCGGCGGCTTCACGAGTGGCCCGTCCATCGCGGGCGAGGATCCGCGCTATCCGACCGAGGCGGTCATCAGCTTCAACCCTGCGTACCGCTCGCAAAACCTGTCCTACTGGGCCGAGGCTGGCCGGATGCTGGGCGCATCCAGCGAGGCCGACTACGAGCCCATCAGCAGCGGATCGGGCACGGCTGTGGTCTATGACCTGAGCGGCCTGTCCTTCTCACCTCAGATCAAGGTCGAGGGCGACACCGACGAGGACGCCCTGATCCGAAAGCTCCGCGACCTCGAGCCGGAGTTCATCGACTTCATCCTCGAGGCACTCAGCAGAAGGGAGGGCGGCGCCTATGTCACAGCAGACAGTCGGCTTTATTGATTATGTGGCGCAGGGCGGCGACACCTTCGACAGCATCGCGCTCGTCGCCTATAACGAGGAGCGCATGGCAAGCGTCATCATCGAGGCCAACCCCGACCTCAGCGACGTGCTGATCTTCGAGGGCGGCGAGGCTGTGCGGATCCCGATCGTCGAGACCGTGGAGACGCCGGAGACCCTGCCGCCGTGGAGGAGGTGACGCCGTGAAGATCCTATACGAAGGCGTCGACATCTACCCGGACATCAGCGTCCACCGCTGCTATCACGATATGTACGCCGAAAAGCAGAGCGACGAGCTGCTGCTCAAGCTCAACGACACCCGCGAGCTGTGGGACTCGTGGAACCCCAAGAAGGGCGACACCATCGCCATCGAGGACGGCGCTGCCAAGACGGGCAAAATGTTCGTCGAGAGCGTCGTCCCCGAGTCCGGCATCATCACCCTGCGGGCCTATTCCGTCCCGCAGTCTGCGAAGGATAAGCGGAGCAAATCGTGGGAAAAGGTCAAGTTCCTGCAACTGGCTCAAGAGATCGCCGGCCGCCACGGCCTGACGCTCGAGACCTACGGGATCACCGACCAGACCTACGACTACGTCGAGCAGAACAACCTCGCAGACTTCGCATTTTTTCAAAACCGCTGCACCCTCGAGGGCGCGGCGTTTCTGGTGTATGACGGCAAGCTGGTCGTCTACGACGAGGCGTACATGGAAAGCCAGCAGCCCGTCGACACCATCACCATCACCCCGGCCAATGACTTCGAGTACCGCGACGAGGGCGCCAACGCCTACGGCTCGGCCGAAGCCGTCAACGGCGGTCTGACCGGCACCTTCGCAGCCCCGAACGGCGGCGACAAGGTGCTGCGCCGGATCCTACCCTTCCGCATGACTGACCAGAGCGAGGCCGACCGCTTCGCCAAGGGCCTCCTCCGGGACGCCAACAAAAACGCGACCGTCGGCACCCTCTGGACGGGCTCGCTACTGCGAGACTATGCGGCGGGCTCTGTGGTCACGCTGGCGACCGAGGGCGTTAAGTCGTGGGACGGCACGGCCTTCATCAGCCGGATCCGGCACGACTACGTCAAGACGCGGAGCAAGCTATACCTCCGCAAGCCACTGGAGGGATATTGATGAACAGCAACAACCAAATGATCCAGAAGGGCAAGATCTCCAGCGTGGAGGGAAAGGCCGACAGGAACGGCGACAAAACCACGGCCAGAGTGCTCCCGAGCACCGCCGACAGCATGGTCACACGGCCGCTGACGATCCCGTGGTATCTGCGCGGAGAGATGGGAAACCTGACCCCCGGCACGGAAGTCGCCTATGCTATGTTCGAGGACGGCACCGGCATCATCCTCTCCCGCATGGACGGAGAGTGGGACGGTATCGTCCCGGGCGACATCACCGTCAAGAAGGGCGCGCTCACGATGCAGGACAAGGGCATCAGCGTCCCGTCGGCAGACGTGACCGCCACGGGCATCAGCCTGACCGGCCACACCCACACCGACAGCATGGGAGGCGGCACTTCTGGCCCGCAGTAAGGAGGGATAGACATGGCCGTCATGGCATCATGGAACGGCAAGACGTGGGGCGTCTCCAGCCAGAGGATCGCCGCCCTGAATGGCGTCTCCTCCAGCGTCGAGCTCGACACGGAAAACAGCGACGACAAGGCCGGATCCCCGGCCACCAAGACCAAGGCGCTCAAGCTGCAAAGCATGAGCTTCGACTTCGATCTGGCGTCTGCCGTGGGCGGCGACGCCCGGGGAGAGTTCGAGCGGCCTGAAGTACATTATTCAGAAAACGTTTCACTTTCATATCTCCGAGTCCGCCGCGCTGATAATGTGCTTTCAGCTCGTCCAGATCCGAATATTCCGGCAAAAACTCTGCAAAATATTCCGGTCTGCAAAATGCATCAAGATAAGTAAATACTGTGTTTCCTTCCAGTTTTCCCGGATCTTCCACCCGGATATGAGTCGGATCGGTAAACATACTGAACACTTTCTTCTTAATCTCCTCCGGCTCTTCCGACAGATAGATACAGTTCCCGAGCGATTTGCTCATTTTCGCTTTTCCGTCAATTCCCGGAAGCCGCAGACATGCCTGATTTTCAGGGAGAAGGATCTTCGGATCTATAAGTGTATCCCCATATACGGAATTAAACTTATGAACGATCTCTTTTGTCTGTTCGATCATCGGCATCTGATCTTCGCCGACCGGAACAGTCGTCGCCTTAAACGCCGTAATATCCGCCGCCTGACTGATCGGATATGTGAAAAATCCTACCGGAATACTCGTCTCGAAATTACGCATTTTAATCTCTGTTTTTACAGTAGGGTTTCTCTGAAGTCTTGACACCGTCACAAGATTCATATAATAAAACGACAGTTCACATAACTGCGGAATCTGCGACTGGATAAAAAGCGTCGATTTTTCACGCGCAGCGGCACGGTCAAGCGCATGGCGCTCTC
>OGYW01001520.1_pt1 | contig 20109 bp, 15 predicted proteins | sample 1576621 | NCBI WGS metagenome assembly OGYW01 (sample SAMEA3541528, study PRJEB24748) | human gut metagenome | biome: human gut; feature: human-associated habitat; material: faeces | place: China | collected 2012 | reverse complement strand
TTTGAATGAGTATCAGAGTCTGCTTGTCTCATCAACCTCCAATAAGGCAGAACTGGGTATTTTGCTGGATGCTTGCGAAGACTATATGCTAAACCGTACAACAGCAGAAAAGATTGTTGTTGAGGTAACTGAAGCTATAAAAGGATGGCGAGAATTGGCAACACGATTGGGGATTTCCAAGAGAGAGATGGATATGTTTGCCGGAGTGTTGGATGAGCGATGTAAGATGGAGTAGTTTCAGTTAGATGAGTTTATAATTGTAATAATGATTTTGTATAACAATAATTTAACATTGTAAAAAGATTAAAAAAATGAAACATATATCTGTTCGAGTACCTTGGCACGACAATGGTTGGAATTCGCATGTATGTGCAAATCCTCGTTGTAATACATTCTGTAAACAACTACCTAATATTGTCAACTCAAAAGTAGATTGTGAGCAGTTGTCGTGTGGAATCGGCTGGTCTAAATTAACTACAAAAGAACGTCCTGCTTGTGCTGGAGAGAATGGGGGATTCATGAATTACAAGGCTTATGAGCGTGAATTTATTCACATATATGCTTGGAATTCAGACAATCCACATTCTAAGTTATTACCTACAAAAGTAATGATACCAGCTTATTCAGCTCTTGGAATACCATTCCGTTACTTGAATATGGATGCACAGAAAGACCTTAGCAAGGAGCATCCTGAATTTCGCCCTGCCGAAAGTGCACCTTTCGGTTCGGCTTGGGTTTATAATCCTGAGCGATTGTATGATGTGCTTAAATGGTTCAGCTCAGAGATAACCGAGGAATCGATATGCGTCTTTTATTGTAAGAAAGGCAATCCGATTGACGATGAAGGTTTACGAATGATTGTGGGAATGGGGGATATAGTAAAAAATTGTGGTGTTCAAGACTACGAAACAACTGCCGATTATACATATCCCTTATGGGAGATAATGTTCTCTCATTCCATTCGCCCAGACCTGAAAGAATCTCGCGGCTTCATTCTCCCCTATAAAGAATATCTGGAGTTGGATGAGAATATATTCCAAGGGAAGGGTCTGTCAAAGATACAGGCTCTTGATGAGATCAAATTATCGCTGGATAAATTTGACAGTAGCGGAAAGATATTTGATGAACTATCATATGGTTGTGATTTTATAAGCAATCATTCAATGCTATTGATTCTTGAAGCTGCTCGGCGTTCGTTGGAGGCAGTAATTCGACATGGCTTGGCTGGCTCAATCGAGGGATGGCAATGTCAACTCAGGTGGATTGATGCCCGTATTGAGCATGTCAAGAAACAAATCACTCCCTTCCCTTCATTCGCTTCAGCACTTAAAGCGCTGGGAATAGATTATGGCAATCTGATTGAAAGCGACCTGCGAAAAAAAGGATGTGGACCGAAAGACAATCCCTGGGGGCATTTTGAAAAGTTGCTAAATAAGGAAATCAAAGTTGATAGTGCTGTTTACAACTCGTCTCTTCCTACGTATCGAATAAGTTGGGAGGGCCAAACAAGTAATGTACGTGAGCGTCTTATCACTTTATCCAGATTTGAACTTGAATCCGATGTTATTGAGCATTTTATAGATGATGTAGAGTCTGATATACTAAGCAATCCATACCTCATCAGCGAATGGTGCGCTCGGAATTTTATAGAGAAAGTTTCAACGCGTACAATTGATCTTGGAGCCTTCCCCGACCCAACAATTCAGGGTGATAATGTTCCAGTGCCTCCGTTCGCAGCGGAGTCCATTTTGGATACTCGACGCCTTAGATCATTAGTCGTTGAAAGGCTTTATTCCGTTCTAACAGATGGTGATACCCTTGTGTCAATAAAAGAGATGGAGGACTATCTGCGCGACATAATGACGGAAGAAGACAAAGCTCGCCTCCCGAAAAACATACTTCTCACACATCGCCAGTTTTTTGAAGTATCCTTCGATTATGTTCCTGATGAGAACCCTACTGCTATCCAACTCAAGGAATATTATCAAATGGAGGAGTTTCTTCGGAAAGTGCTACGAGAAAGAGCAAAGAGAGATGTTAAGAAGCCTACCGGTGAGGACTGGCTATCCCTCGCTATGTCAGACAAGAATTATGATCCTACAAACGAGCGCAGTCAACAGGCTACTGAACAGCAGGCCAAAGCTCTTGAAATGATGGACAAAAAGCGCCTTTCAGTTCTCACGGGAGGCGCAGGTACCGGTAAGACTACCGTAGTGAGATCCTTTCTCTGTTCTGACAAGATAAAAGCAGAAGGCGTTCTGCTGCTGGCTCCCACTGGAAAGGCGAGAGTAAGGCTCAGTAATATGGCCGAAAATGTGAGTTCAAAAACCGTAGCTCAGTTTCTTGCCAGTCTCGGCGCCTTCGATTTTGAAAACATGAAACCGCGTCTAACTGAAGACTCGCGCAAATACTCACGTGCTAAGAATATAATCATTGATGAATGTTCGATGCTAACTACCGACACGTTTCATGCGCTTATTATGTCGCTTGACCTGAAGTTCATAAACCGAATAATACTTATCGGAGACCCCTATCAGCTACCTCCGATAGGTCCGGGCAGGGCTTTCTCGGATTTATGCCATTATCTTAATTGTGATGACGCGGACGCCAATCTGAAATCTGCCATTACCTATCTCCGCACCGTTGTGCGCACAATAGCCAGTGGAGATTCAGATGTCTTGACTTTGGCCTCTTGGTTCAGTGGAAACAAACCGGAGAAATTTGCCGATGAAATATTTTGGAAAATCGAAAGCAAGAATCTCAAAGGCGATCTTTCAGTTTATTACTGGAACGATGAAAAGGATCTGCCTCAAATCCTTAGGGATGCAATTTGCAAGGAACTCGCTTGTTCCGATGTCGAACTGCCAGAATCCTTGAAGCAAAAAAATAGGTATTGACGACTTAAAATCGCTTGAGTCAGATCCGGCAGCGCTCGAAAATCTTCAGATTCTTGCTCCAGTAATAAATCTCGCATGGGGTACATATCAACTGAATTCCTATCTTCAGTCATGGGTTGGAAATAATATCAATCGCAAAGGGGATTATCAGGAAATCGGAACCCAGAAGATATATAAGAATGATAAAGTCATTCAACTTCAAAATATATTACGAGAATCCTATCCATCAAAAGAAAAATATCCTCTCTCCAATGGCCAGATAGGCTTTGTTAAGTCTATAAATAAAGGACATATCAATGTTATGTATGTTGGCATACCTCATGAAACCTTCGGCTTCAGGGGAGATAAAGGGGAAGACCAGGATGCTGCTATTGAGCTTGCATACGCTATTACAATCCATAAAAGCCAGGGCAGCGATTTTGATACGGTTTTTGTGGTATTGCCCAAAACCGGCCGCATTTTAAGTCGTGAGTTGATATATACAGCTCTTACCAGAGCAAAGAAGCGTGTAGTCCTGCTTGTTCAAGATTCTATTGGTTGGTTGAGAGAATTTACTAAACCACAAGCCTCAGTGCTCGCACGACGAAATACCAATCTATTTGACTATTCCGTTCGAGCCGAACGTCTTAATATTCCTTATGTTGAGGGCCTGATTCATGGAACAGCCAAGAAAGGTCTGTTTGTGCGTAGCAAGTCAGAAGTTGTAATTGTAAACCAATTGGTAAATGCTGGGGTGGAATTTGAGTACGAGCAACTACTGGAAGAAAATGGCCACCGATGCATTCCCGACTTTTCCTTTGAAACCCCATGGGGTGATAGAATCATCTGGGAACATCTGGGAATGCTTGTCGTTCCGGAATACAAGGCTTCATGGGAGCGTAAACTAAAATTCTACGAGGAAATAGGTTATACCCTCGGAGGAAATCTTTTCACGACTTGCGATCATGAAAATGGTGCAATAATGACCGAAGAGGTGGAAGACGTCATCAGAAAAATCAAGGAGCAGTTATGAATCAGGAGGAGGAATTATATTTCAAGGTACTCAGTAAACAAGGTCGGGAGGCTTGGACAATCTTCAAGAATCCTATGTATCGTGGAGCATTGGAAATCGCCCAGAATCTTTATAAAGACAAAGCACATTTTGTGTATGAGTTACTTCATAATGCCGATAACCAAGGCGCTACCCATGTCTCAATGAGGACAAGAAGCCGGAACAAGTTGAATTTGATGTGATGGCAGAATCGCTCGATAAAAAGTATCTGCTGGTTGACGAATGCAAATGGACAACCCAAGAGAATGGCAAACAACTGACAGGCGAACTTCTCCGTAAAGCTAATTTGTTACTATTTATCAAGAACTACACCATCGTTCCGGTGCTGTTTCTTAAGAGTGCTCTGAAAGATGATGCTGGGAATGCAATGTTGCCAGAAGATGTTATTGAGTTAATGAAATAAAAGGATATAACAATTCACGACTTAAAGATGCTAGATTTTAGAAAACAATTTCAGGAAATTATAGAGCAATCCTATATTCCGTTCAATATAGATAAAGCTGCAACTTCAGATGTATGGAGTAATATTTACAAATTGATACTTCCTAATATTCCAGAAAAACTTTTTAGATATCGTAAAATAGACGATAAAGGTTATACTATTGAATCATTAAAATCCGGAACTATTTCATTATGCCATGCAGGAATGTTTCCGGATAAGTATGATTCATATTTATATATAGATCAAGACAAAATTCGCGAAGATTTAAAAAAGGCATTAAAGGATGCATTGCGCATAACATTGTCGCATATAACCCAGAAATCCTCTGATATAAGGGCAGAAAAGGCAACGCAAATATGTTACTACAGAGAGTGTGGATATACGGATGAACAAATTATAGATAAAATATTGACAGATGAATATATGGATTTTTGTAACAACATTGGGTCTGCGATAAAAAAGCAAGAGTCGCGTTTTAGAAATCCGAGAAATAGTGCAAAAATAGCATGTTTTACAGAAAGTGTACAGTCAAAATATATGTGGGATAGATATGCTGATGGGTATAAGGGATTTGCATTAGAATACGATCTTAGAAAATGTATTTTTAAATATAACTCATTGGGAATGGATGTAAATCTCTTTCCTGTGATTTATACTGAATTAAGACCTGACGTTACATTGGATGAGGGAAATATTCATACTTACGAGTATTTTAAGCAAGTTGGAGATAAAAATTGGTTGAACTTTTTGTCTTCCATGATATCAGTCAATCAATTATATTGGTATCGATCTTATCTTTATAAGGACCAAAAAGAATACGAACATGAACATGAATGGAGAATGCTGTATTATAACTTAGAGGATGAGAATAATTATGCATCAATTCCAGATGTCGGATGTTTGAATGCAATTTATTATGGTCCAGATATAATCCCAAAGGATAAGGATGAATTACATCTGATTGCAGTTGAAAAAGGACTGAAAGAGTATGATGTTGCTCTTGATGCTGGTAGCCGTAGATATGATTTAAGGATAACAGCAATTAAATAGGAATATTCTTTGCTCAAAAAAAAAATCAATCAACAACCTGAAAGTTGTGTCATCTCGATTATTTATACTACCTTTGCCTACAGAGTAAGGCAAAGGTATTTTTTGATGTATACAATGGCTGAAAAACAGATAGACACGGTTTTAGGATTGGTTGAAGGAACGGAGGAGAATAAAGACGAAAAGTGGATGTGTCATTCGCAAGCTATCGCTGCAACTATGTCAAACCGAATGGAGGAACTTGGTATGACACAACGAGCGTTGGCCGAGAAGATGAATTGCACTCAGCAATATGTCTCCAAGGTGCTGAAAGGTCGCGAGAATCTGTCATTAGAAACCTTGTGCAAGATAGAAAATGCATTAGGCATCAGAATACTGCAAGCCGGAATAGATAAGTAATAACACCATAACAGGGCGCAAGAATATGTCAATACAGAGCGAAGCGGCGTTGGAAGCCGGACTGATAGCCACACTTCGGCAAATGGACTACGAGTATGTTCAGATTACCGAAGAAGATAATCTTTATGCCAATTTCAAGCGGCAGTTGGAAATTCACAACAAGAAACAACTGGCGGAAGTTGGCCGTAACTCATTTACGGATGAAGAGTTCGAGAAGATATTAATCTATCTGGAAGGTGGTACTCGCTTTGAAAAAGCAAAGAAGCTTCGCGACCTATATCCTCTTGATACGGCTAACGGACAGCGCATTTGGGTAGAGTTTCTTAATCGTACCCAATGGTGTCAGAACGAATTTCAGGTTTCGAGCCAAATTACGGTGGAGGGACGAAAGAAGTGTCGCTATGATGTGACGATTCTTATCAATGGTCTCCCTTTAGTTCAGATTGAATTGAAACGTCGGGGAGTAGAACTCAAACAGGCATACAATCAGATTCAACGCTATCATAAGACATCCTTTCATGGGTTGTTCGATTATATTCAGTTGTTTGTCATCTCCAATGGTGTGAACACTCGTTATTTCGCCAATAATCCCAATGGCGGATATAAATTTACATTCAACTGGACGGATGCGGCAAACCTGCCATTCAATGAACTGGATAAGTTTGCTGTGTTTTTCTTGGAAAAGTGTACGCTCGGTAAGATTATCGGAAAGTACATCGTATTACATGAAGGTGATAAATGCTTGATGGTGTTGCGCCCATACCAGTTCTATGCAGTAGAAAAGATATTGGATCGAGTGCAGAACTCCAATGATAACGGTTATATTTGGCATACAACAGGGGCAGGAAAGACTTTGACTTCATTCAAAACTGCGCAACTCGTTTCGGAGTTAGATGATGTAGATAAGGTAATGTTCGTTGTCGACCGCCATGACCTTGATACACAAACACAGTCGGAATATGAAGCCTTTGAACCGGGAGCCGTTGACGGTACGGACAATACGGACGAGTTGGTAAAACGTCTGCATAGCAACTCCAAGATTATCATTACCACTATTCAGAAACTCAATGCAGCCGTAAGCAAGACATGGTATAGCAGCAAAATAGATTCGATACGCCATTCTCGTATCGTGATGATATTCGATGAGTGCCATCGTAGCCATTTCGGGGAGAGTCATAAGAAGATTATGCAATTCTTCGATAATGCCCAGATATTCGGATTTACCGGAACTCCAATATTTACAGAGAATGCAGTTGATGGTCATACGACCAAAGAGGTGTTCGGCAACTGCCTGCATCGCTATCTGATTAAGGATGCCATTGCTGATGAGAATGTTCTCGGTTTTCTTGTGGAATACTATCATGGCAGTGAGGAGGTGCAGAACGGCAGTACCAATCGCATGACGGAAATAGCCCAATTCATCCTTAATAATTTCAATAAGTCAACATTTGACGGAGAGTTCGATGCGCTGTTTGCCGTGCAGTCAGTGCCGATGCTTATCCGTTATTACAAGATATTCAAGGAACTGAATCCTAAGATTCGTATAGGTGCAGTATTTACCTATGCAGCCAATGGAAGTCAGGATGATGAACTGACAGGAATGGGTACAGGTTCTTATCTGAATGACAGTGCAGGCGAAGTCGATGAGCTGCAAGCCATCATGGATGACTATAACGAAATGTTCGGCACATCGTTTACGACTGAGAACTTCCGTGCATATTACGATGACATCAACCTGCGCATGAAAAAGAAGCGAGCCGATATGAAGCCGCTTGATCTTTGCCTTGTTGTCGGAATGTTCCTTACCGGTTTTGACAGCAAGAAACTTAATACGCTCTATGTAGATAAGAACATGGAATACCACGGCTTGTTGCAGGCATTTAGCCGGACGAACCGTGTGCTGAACGAAAAGAAACGCTTCGGAAAGATTGTATGTTTCCGTGATTTGAAGAGCAATGTGGATGCTGCTATCAAATTATTCAGTAACAGCAACAATCCGGAAGAAATAGTGCGACCTCCGTTTGAAGAAATCAAACAGGAATACAAGGAACTTGCATCCGATTTTCTGAAGAAATACCCGGACACAAACTGCATAGACCTTTTGCAGAGCGAAACGGCTAAGAAAGAGTTTGTTTTGGCATTTCGTGATATTATCCGTAAACACGCAGAGATTCAAATATATGAGGATTATAGCGAAGAAGCTGATGATCTCGGCATGACGGAACAGCAGTTTATGGATTTCAGGAGTAAGTATCTTGATATCCATGATACTTTTGCACTCGTTGATCCAGCTCCGTCTTCCAAACCGGATGATAATACAGATACTTCGGATGATGGAGACCTCGGCGATGTGGATTTCTGCCTTGAGCTTTTGCATAGCGACGTTATCAATGTGGCATATATCCTTGAACTCATTGCAGAACTTGACCCATATAGTGCCGATTATGCGGAACGCCGTCAGAATATCATTGACACGATGATTAAGGACGCTGAAATGCGCAGCAAAGCCAAACTTATCGATGGCTTCATTCAAAAGAATGTGGATGACGATAAGGAAAACTTCATGATGCAGCGAGGCAAGGTTGACGGTACAAGCGATTTGGAAGAACGGTTGAACCGCTATATTGCCGTTGAGCGAGAAAATGCCGTCAACTCATTGGCTGAGGAAGAGGATATATCGTCATCGGTATTGAATCACTTCCTTAAAGAATATGATTACCTGCAAAAAGAGCAGCCAGAAATCATACAAAAAGCATTGAAAGAGAAGCATCTCGGCCTGATAAAAACGAGAAAGGCGTTGACAAGGATTTTAGACAGATTGCGTAATATCATACGCACTTTCAGTTGGGATTAAAAGGAATACAGATATGGTAAAGACAAATGAACCAGGATATGTGTATATCTTGACTAATCCAAGTTTTCGTGAGGATTGGGTCAAGATCGGTAAAAGTGCGCGACCTGTTGATATACGTTCCAAGGAACTTGATAATACGGCAGTTCCGTTGCCTTTTGAGATTTATGCAACCATTCAGACTGTCAAATATAACGATGTTGAAAAACATGTACACAAGACCATCGACCGGTTGACGGATTTGCGTATTCGCCAGAATCGGGAGTTTTTCAATGTGCCGCCGCAAATAGCTTTGGATATATTCAATGACATAGCCAAGATGATTGATGATGCGGTTGTCACGGTCTATGTAGATAATAAACCGGTTTGTCATAATGAAAAAGAATCGTTGTCTGTAATGCAGAAACGAACCGTAAAACGAGGACGTTTCAAATTCAGCATGGTCGGTATTAAAATAGGCGAATGCGTTACCTTTATTCCTACGAATACAGAAGTCAAGGTGGCAAGCGATGATTCCGTTGAATATGAAGGGCGTATTTATAAATTGTCCCCTTTTGTCGGTACGTTTATGCCAGAAGAGAAACGGAATACATCAGGTGCATATCAAGGGGCAAAATATTTCTCATATAAAGGGAAAGTGCTGGATGACCTGAGAAGTATAATAGAGAGCAATATACCATTGCCGGAAAGTGATGTAATACAGAATAATATAGAGTAATAAAGATATGAGCGAAGAACTGCAACAGAAACTCCGTGACCAGCTTTGGGAGGTCGCAAACCGTTTGCGCGGCAATATGTCGGCAAGCGATTTCATGTATTTTACCTTGGGCTTCATTTTCTACAAATATCTGTCGGAGAAGATAGAAACGTATGCTAACAGTGCTTTGGAGGATGATGAAGTTACATTCAAGAAATTATGGGAAATGCCCGATTCGGATGCTGCGGAATTGCAGGAAGAGGTCAAGAACCAGTGCTTGGAAAATATAGGCTACTTCATTGAACCGAAATTCTTGTTTTCTTCCGTAATCGAAGCTATCAAGCGGAAAGAAAATATACTTCCGATGCTGGAGCGTTCATTGAAACGCATTGAGGATAGTACGCTCGGACGTGACAGTGAAGAGGATTTCGGTGGTCTGTTTTCGGATATTGACCTTGCTTCCCCTAAGCTCGGAAAGACAGCAGATGACAAGAATACGCTTGTTAGCAATGTTCTGCTTGCACTCGATGACATAAAGTTTGGTGTGGAGGCATCGCAGGAGATTGACATTTTGGGCGATGCTTATGAGTATATGATTAGCCAGTTTGCTGCCGGTGCAGGCAAGAAAGCAGGTGAGTTCTATACTCCGCAAGAGGTCAGCCGTATATTGGCGGAGATTGTTACTCTTGGACATAACCGTTTGCGTAATGTTTACGACCCTACCTGCGGTAGTGGTTCACTGTTGCTCCGTGCTGCAAGTATTGGCAAGGCAGCATATATCTACGGACAGGAGAAGAATCCGACAACCTACAACCTTGCCCGAATGAATATGTTGCTGCATGGCATCCGCTTCAGCAGCTTCAAAATAGAGAATGGCGATACACTTGAATGGGATGCATTCGATGATATGCAGTTTGATGCGGTGGTTGCAAATCCTCCTTTCTCTGCCGAATGGAGTGCCGCCGACAAATTTAACAACGACGACCGTTTCAGTAAAGCAGGACGGCTTGCCCCTAAGAAAACAGCCGACTATGCTTTTATCCTGCACATGGTTCATCATCTCAATGAAGGTGGTACGATGGCTTGCGTTGCTCCGCACGGAGTTCTGTTCCGAGGGAATGCAGAGGGTGTTATACGCCGCTTCCTGATAGAGAAGAAAAACTATATCGATGCTATTATCGGTTTGCCAGCCAATATATTCTATGGTACAAGTATTCCGACCTGTATTCTCGTATTGAAGAAATGCCGTAAGGAAGACGATAATATCTTGTTCATTGATGCCAGCAAAGAGTTTGAAAAGGTCAAGACCCAGAACAAACTCCGGCCTCAGCATATACAGAAGATTGTAGAAACCTACCGTGACCGCAAGGAAATTGAAAAGTACAGTCATCTTGCTACGTTGCAGGAGGTTGCCGAAAATGACTATAATCTGAATATTCCTCGCTATGTCGATACTTTTGAGGAAGAAGAGCCTATCGACATCAAAGCTGTGATGGCTGAAATAAAGGAATTGGAAGCCAAGCGAGCCGAACTGGATAAGGAGATAGAGATCTATTTGAAAGAATTGGGGCTGGTTGAATAATTACACTATGGCAGAGATAGACAACATCCCCGAAATGCGTCCATCATTCGGCAATATACGCCGTCAGGATGAGGGCGGAAACGAATACTGGAGTTCTCGCGACCTGTGCGCTGCTATGGGCTATTCGGCTTATTGGAAATTCCAAAGAGTCATAGACAAGGCTATCAAGGTGGCAGGTGAAAAAGGAATGAATGTAGACGACCATTTCAACCAAGCGGTTGATATGGTAAGGATTGGAAGCGGTTCATTCCGTAAGGTCAATATCTTCCGTCTGTCTCGTATGGCATGTATGATTGTTGCCGAAAATGCCGATGTCAAAAAAGTGTTGGTACAACAAGCTCGCGATTATTTTACTCGAACAATTTCGACAAACGAATTGATGCAAAATTCGTTGAGTTCTAACATTTTGCTGTATAAAACGGCGCAAGGCGAGGCACGAATAGAAGTGATATTCAACAGTGAAACATTTTGGATGTCACAAAAGCGTATGGCCGATTTGTTCGGGGTGGATGTACGGACTGTCAACTATCATCTTGGTCAGATTTACGAAACAGGCGAGCTTACAAAAGAGGCAACTATCCGAAAAATTGGGATAGTTCAATCAGAGGGAAAAAGGGATGTGGAACGTACACCTCTGTTCTATAATTTGGATGCTATTATTGCGGTAGGTTATCGTGTCAATAGCTATCAAGCCACCCAGTTTCGTATCTGGGCTACATCTGTATTGAAGGAGTTTATTATTAAAGGATATGCGCTTGATGATGAACGTTTGAAGCAGGGAAAACACTTTGGCAAAGATTATTTTGACGATTTACTGGAGCGTATTCGTGAGATACGTACCTCAGAGCGCAGATACTACCAAAAGATAACAGACATCTATGCCGAATGCAGTGCGGATTACGACCCGAAGTCGGATTGTACCAAATTGTTCTTCAAGATGGTGCAAAACATGATGCACTTGGCTGTAACTCATCGTACTGCTGCCGAAATAGTATATGAACGTGCCGACTCGGAAATGCCGCACATGGGACTGACCACTTGGAAAAAAGCTCCCAATGGCAGAGTACAGAAATCTGATACGATTGTAGCAAAGAACTACTTGTCTGACAAAGAGGTTTCAGAACTCAACGGCGTAACTAACGCATTTCTTGAATTTGCAGAACAGCGTGCTCAACGCCATATCATTACAACGATGGCAGACTGGAAGCAGCGTCTTGAACAGTTTCTTGCTACAATGGACTATCAAGCACAAGATTCAGCCGGTAAAGTTTCTCAAGAAGAGGCACGAGAGAAGGCGTATTGTGAGTATGAAAAATATAAAGTGATTCAAGACCGTTCGTTTATCTCCGATTTCGACCGGTTTAATGATGGTGACAAATTGTTGCCGTTTGATATCAATCCCGATAAAGAATAATGATTATGGCAGATAATAACGAAAATAAAGTCCTCAATGTTCCCCATTTGAGATTTCCGGAGTTTAGTGGAGAGTGGGATTCTTTTAAATTAGTTGAATTAGGTAAATTCATAGGTGGAGGTACTCCATCTTCTTCAAACTTATCCTTTTGGACAGGTTCAATTCCATGGATTTCATCATCTGATATTAAAGAGGATAATATTAATAATATATCTATATCCCGTTATATTACAGAAGATGCTATCGAAAAATCTGCTACAAAATATTGTCCTGCGCCAGTCATTCTTATCGTATCAAGAGTAGGTGTTGGAAAAGTAGCATTATCACATACATCTTTATGCACTAGCCAAGATTTCTGTAATATTATAGATATAAAATGTCATCCAGTATTTCTTTCGTATAATTTACTTCGCACAATGAAGCGAAAATCAAGAGAAGTACAGGGAACATCTATCAAAGGTATCACATCCGATGAACTCCAAAAGATAAGAGTGTTTATACCCAAGAATAAGGATGAACAAAATAAAATTTCAAATCTTCTGACATTGCTCGATGAACGTATCGTCACCCAAAACAAAATCATTGAGGATTTGAAAAAGCTAAAGTCTGCGATTATTGAAATAGAATATAGCCCCAAAGATAGCTACCATTCCCATATAGGGGGTGCTATTGTACAAATATCAAAACGAAACAAGGATAATCATCTATGCAATGTATTATCAGTTAGTAATCGCCAAGGATTTATAAAGCAAAGCGAACAATTTGAAGATAGGAATGTTGCAAGTGACGACACATCAAATTACAAAATTGTAGAAAAGAATGACTTTGCTTATAACCCTGCAAGAATAAACGTGGGATCAATTGCTCGCCTTACAAAATTTGAGACTGGCATTGTCAGTCCAATGTACATTTGTTTTCGTACAAAGGACTGCTTACTGCCAGAATATCTTGAACTTTTCTTTGAATCCAGAAATTTCTTCTATCACATACAAAAGAGATTGGAAGGAAGTGTAAGGCTTTGCCTTTCTTATGAGGAGCTTTGCAACATTCCAATTGTGATACCATCAATCGAGAAACAAAAACAAGTTGATCTCCATCTGTCAAAATTGGCGCAAAAGATTGATTTGGAAATGAAAATCTTGCAATTCGTCCAGCAACAGAAGACTTATTTGCTTCACCAAATGTTCATATAAACATCTGACGGAGTAAATATTGCTTTTCTTCAAGCAACAAGTTTACAAAATTCATCTCGACATCGGCTTTTCTTTCAAATGAAGAGAGAAAAGCCGAAATTACTTTTTGTTCAGAGATGTTCGGTATAGTTATTTTAAATTTTGCCAAATCCTTTTTCTGAATGTTTGGCAATCCAGAACCTATACGAAGTTTCATTATTTCACTCTCCTTTGATTTTAGAAATTGGTACAGGTATTCCGTTTTTACATTATCCGTAGTATTTTGAATTGTGTAGCAATGTCCGCCACTCCAAAAAGGACAGGCGTTGAATTGTACATAACCGCAAGAGTTGCCACCCTCACTTATTGAGATGGTGTTAGCTTCTACATTATAATCGTTATAAAATCCAGATGGCTCTATTCCTCCATTCATAACATAATACTTGCCACTTTCTGAAAGAAATTCACCATTGATTTGTTTGCCTTTAACTACATCACCTATATCTTCCAATACAACAACATCACCTTTTATGGCATTGAAAAGTCTTTCTGAAATCGCAGACCTATAGACTTCATAATCCTTAATCAGAGGAATTGCACAGAATATGGTGCATAGGGGGAAGCCAAATGTACGTTTGTCGGATTGCATGATTTGCAATTCCTCAACTTTACAAGAAAGTGAGGTCTTAGAAAGTGGTACATATCCTGTATATGGTGCTAATGGCATAGTTGGATACCTTGATTGTTACGCAACCCTCAATGAAGCCATTTATATTATCAAAGATGGTTCAGGAGTTGGAACTGTTTTTTACGTGGCAGGCAAGTGCTCTGCGGCAGGCACATTGAACACCTTACAAGCCAAAGAAGGTTATTCTCTCCAATACCTTTATTATTTGCTGACGGTCTTCAACTTTGAACCTTATAAAACTGGTATGGCGATACCTCACATATATTTCAAGGACTATGGAAAAGCAAAAGTCTTTTGTCCGTCACATTCAGAGCAATTTAAATATACCAAGTTGTTATCTACAATAGATAGTAAACTATTAGCAGAACAGAATGCTCTGGTAAACTATAATTTGCAGAAGCAATACTTGCTTCGTCAGATGTTTATATGAACATCTGACGAAGTAGATACTGCTTTTGTCCTTGAGATTGTTTTAGTATGTTTTGCAGAAATTCCAGTTTTGTATTTAACGAGCATAACAATTTTGATATTGCTAACAGTTCGTTAGCATTACTGGGAATAGCGACATAGCTCTCTAAGAAGCGTTGGTTGGCAATATTTATTGTGTTCTTTGCTCCTTTCTGAACGAGAGGGTGAAGATAGTTCAGAGTATTCAATTCACTCTTGAAATACTCATGCAAGAACACACCCGTTGAAAATGTTTTAGGCTCATAAACTCCATATAGAGGTGACACAGCGACTTCGTTTTGATTGTAACTTTGCTTTATAATTCCGTAAGGAAATGAACCTGTTGGACTTTTCGTATATACCAAATCACCATAATGTACCACATGATATTTTGATGTATCACTGGCAGCGAACGAGCGACCAAGATATTCCATTTGATTTACAATCCCTTGAATAACAGACACGGAATAAACTGGGTAAAGGCTCTTATTCAATTCATTTCTTTCGGTAAGAACATTGGAAAGGAGAACCTTCTTCCAAGTCCCATTTGACAGTCCTCGCTTTTGCAGTTCAACCATAATTCCTCTGATTAAGGATTGAAGTTTCTCAATGATTTTGTTTTGGGTAGCGATGCGCTCGTCTATCAAGTCTAATAATCGAGATATTTTAAATTGCTCTTTTTTGTCAGGCGTATAATAAAAACGAATTGTTGCTAAATCCTCACTATTAATAGCAGGATAACTTGAGCCTGTGCAACGAACCATTACTTTTCTATTGAATCCGTCTGTATTCAATAGATGATAAATATAGTTTGGTGATTCTGTTGTCCTAATTTGAGCATATCCAGTAGAAGCAACCCATTGTTGATTACTCGTATTTAAAATTTTATGAATATAGTTGTTTTTCTGATAGGGACGCACACATTGAAACAGAATATCATTGTTATTTATAACGCGCTGTGCTCTACTTGGTGCTTCTTCTCGCATTATTTCTTGTATTTTTCTCAACTCACCTTTTTCGACGGCTTCCAAATCTATATAAATAAAAGTGTTCTGAAGCTGGTCTGATTTTGGATTTATAGCGGCTATATCTTGAAGTGATGCCATTTCCCACTCTCCACTAAACTCTGGAAATCTCAAATGGGGAACATTACCTATTATATTTCTCTAATTATTAGAACCAATTAAATTCAAGATTATGAATCAGAAGACAATTAGAGAAATTTCGGACGCATGGCGAGAGAACAAGCGACCGTATGTGAAACAATCGACATTGGCAGCCTACATGTTGATTCTTGAAAATCACATTTTGCCAAAGTTTGGTGAGAGTAACGAACTTCATGAAAATGATGTACAAGGCTTTGTGCTTGAAAAGTTGGAAGGCGGATTGAGCATGAAATCTGTTAAGGACATTCTTGTTGTCCTAAAGATGGTTATGAAATTCGGGGTGAAAAACGAATGGATGAACTATTACGAATGGGATATTAAGTACCCAACAGACGTTGCTGGTAAAAAGTTGGAGGTCTTGTCCGTGGCAAATCATAAAAAGATTCTGAACTATATTCAGAGCCACTTTTCCTTTCCGGGACTTGGTATCTATATCAGCCTTAGTACCGGTCTGCGTATAGGGGAGATCTGTGCTTTGAAATGGAGCGACATCAATGTATATGACGGGATTCTAACCGTTAACCGGACGATAGAACGCATCTATATCATAGAAGGAGAGAGAAAACATACAGAGCTGGTCATCAACACGCCAAAGACAAAAAACTCTTGCCGTGAAATCCCGATAAACAAAGAATTGCTTACTATGTTAAAGCCTTTGAAAAAAGTAATTAATGACGATTATTACATTCTTACTAATGATGAGCGTCCGACAGAGCCACGCACATATCGCAACTACTATAAAAGGCTTATGGAGAAACTTGATATTCCCAAGCTGAAGTATCATGGACTGCGTCATAGCTTCGCGACTCGCTGTATAGAAGTCGGTTGTGACTATAAGACCGTTAGTGTATTACTGGGACATTCCAACATTTCGACTACACTGGACTTATATGTTCACCCCAATATGGAACAGAAAAAGCGATGCATAGCTAAGGTGTTCAAGTCACTTGGTAAATAGAGTTATATACAGAGCGAGGAAATTTAGTATCGCAATTTCTTCGCTCTATTTAATTATCACATTTTACTTAATCTGTTTCATCTACAGTGTCAAGTTTAGTTGATATTTTACTCAAGGTTTTCGATATTTCTTCAAGAGAAACTTGAACTGTTTTGTGTGGAGAGACAGAATGGGGTTTGACAAGACCTGCGACCAAATCTTGAGCTGCATCTTCCAATGGACTTTGTACGAGTATGTTAATGCGGTTGACAAAAGTTTTGATGGGAATGATGGAGTTTAAACGATATTTGTCATTATAGCTAACTTCCGTAATTATATTGAAATCCTTATCTTTCCATTTTTGATTAATATCTTCACACCATCCAATAAGGCAGTTCCAAGATTTGCCAGAAGAGATATATACAGGGTTCTGTGAAGTATTGGTGTACATGTTGCGGAATTTATCATCAAGATTGTTGATTAGGTCATCTCCAAAGCTTATTATCACGTTAGATGCGTCAAATTGGCTCGGATTGGATATTTGCAGAATAAAGGCTTTTTTATTTACAATGATTCGGCAGACGAGATGAGGTCGATGTTCCTCCTCCCACTGGCGTTTGATTTCATTTAGTTGGGCTTGATTTTGTTTTAGAGTTAAAAATGTTACAGCAATCATAGCGAATGATGCAATGGCTCCGATGTAAGAAGCCCAAAAGGAAAGCCATGTCTGCGAATCGCCAATAATCGGGAAGTGAGAAGGTATTTGAAGAACAAAATAATAGGGATTATTAGTAGTAATCCTATAAATAATAAGAAGGATAGATATTTCTTGTTGTATAATTTCATTTCATGTCATGTTAGATGTACTCGACAAAGATAAAGAATTATCTTCAATTGTATTCTTACTCATGTAAATTCCTATCTATCAATTAATCTTTTCAGGATTTTCGATAGCAGAATCGTTATTACCATTCCAATCACAGCTGATACTGTACACCATAAAACAGCCTTCCAAATCAATGCCGAGTGCAAAATCTCCGTATTGACCACTATGATGCTAGCGAAAAAAGAAAATAGGACAACCAGTATGATAATCAAGATATAGAATATCGTGTATGGTATGAAAATATGGCTGTCAACCTTACGGATTTTTCGCTCAGTTTCATTACATTTGTCTTGAATTTGGTGAAGGAACTTATCAAGGACAGTTTGCCCGAATTTTTCCGCCTGTTCCTGCGTCCCTTGTGCAATAGCCACTTTGTACTCTCGTAGAAATTCGAGCAGATTGTCCAGATTTGTAATTATATAATGCACGTTGTCATTCAGGCTGGCAAGTTCCTTGATGTTCTCTTTGAGTAGCCGTTTCTCTTCCTCCAGATATTCATTCTTTGGAGTGGCTTTTATGGATTCCGCTTCATTCATTTCAGCGGAAAAATCGAATTTCTTTTTCATGTTCGGCTTCATAGGCTTATCGTTTTAATCCTGTTTTCGTTTTCTTTCCTAACGAACGGTTGGCAACACGAGCGCATCTGCGAGCCCATTGCAAATCGTCTTCGTCCTTGTCTCTCCACGGAAGGTCGCTTTGCGAACCTCCGCCACCACCTCCAGTTACAACATTCTGCGTATCAAGTAGCCCAACAAAAATAGCTACCGCTATATCAGTAAGCTCTTGACAGTTGGCAACAAACCTGTAATCGAACTCGTCATTGAAACAGTCAAGCACTTTTCCCGGAATATAGAATCGGTATTCCTTGCCTTCATGGTTAAGGGTATAGGGAATCATGTCTGAACGGTCTGCGCGATATTGGGTGTAGTCAATAGGGACAGCCTTATGTTCTGCTGGTTGTTGGACGACTTGGGGAGTATTGTTCTTAATGGTTGTGGTCGGCTGGTGGTGCAGTTTCTTCCATGTTGTAGGAAGTTTCGAGATCATAAGATTTCTGCCGACTCCCAATTCTGAAGCCTTGTATTTGGTATTCCCATGCACGAGTGCATAACCACGGAGAATACCTTGCTTGTCCTCTCGTTCATGCACGGTATAGCCTTTCTGTGCAAGGGCATTCTTATACTCATCCCATGACCATGACGGCATCGCTCTCAACACCTCCATACAGTCCTTGTTCACCTGTGGGATGTTGCGATTTCGGATTTGTGCCGCAGTCGTCCAGCCACGTTTCTTTGCCACTCGCTCTGCTGCACGTTGCGCCCGGAGATGAATATTGTGGTCATTGTTGATATTTCCATCTTCATCCAAACGGCAAACCGCAGCATGGAGGTGGGGGACTTCACCTTTGGATTCCGTATGCAACCAAACCGAGTATTTGCTATTAGCCAAATTGGTTTGGCAAGAACGGACTTTTCCGTTCTTACCGGTAATCACTTGTTTGTCGAACTCCTCTGCGAAGTCGTGCCAGAGTTTTTGCCAGTCCTCGATGTCATAGAATCGGGTATGTTCGGGTGATGGACTCAGCTCGATTCTGATAACGGAGTTCTTTATCGGTCGATGCTGGGATAGGGTCAACTGCATGGAGTTCCATATCCCCATAGCATCCGGTTCTGAGGACAACAGATTGTCCAATACCCGATAGATTTTCTCCGGATGCTTCTTATGCTGTGATTCGCCGGTAATGTAACGGAGGTCGTTTATGCCGTGCGATATGGCTTTGGCTTTCGCAATCATTCTTCTTCGGATTTAGGGGTGGACGGAATTTTGTTCTTCTCTTTTACAGCATTCAGGAACTGGCAGATATTTTCACTCAAAATGTATTATTCGTTCCATCCATGTTCCTCCGCATATCTGAAGATCAGTTCCAGCAATGGCTCTTCCACACGTATCGGATTGAAATCTCCGGTTAATCTGGATTCACGGCTTTCCTCCCAATCATCTTTTTTCTCACTGTCAGCAGGTACTTCCGCCGGACACCCAAGGGCTGCAATCATATGAAGAGAACAGGATTTAAAGACATTGTCAAAAATCTGCATATTAAATATCTTCTCTTCAAATAATTTACGAATGGCAAGGTTTCTCATATTCCGCAGATTATTGTCCACCTTTTCCTCATCCATAAAAAACAAATTGCCTTTGTTGTATTCTGCAATCTCACGGTTGCTGCGCAATTCATCGCACTTGGAAATTGCCAGCGCCACATGCATCTGCTGAAGTTTCATATCTTCCACATAAGAACGCAATGCTGTCAGCACATCCATGGCCGAATTTTCACGGAATGTCTTCATATCCCCATCCCGGACATTCATAATCTGTGCCAGCGTTTCCTTTTTAAAGTTTCTGGCCTGCACGCTGCTCTGTTCCTCCACGGAA
>OGYW01001498.1_pt1 | contig 20305 bp, 16 predicted proteins | sample 1576621 | NCBI WGS metagenome assembly OGYW01 (sample SAMEA3541528, study PRJEB24748) | human gut metagenome | biome: human gut; feature: human-associated habitat; material: faeces | place: China | collected 2012 | reverse complement strand
CTTTTGCATTTTGACGGCACTTTTGGCCACCACACTTTTTCCGCTCTGATTTGAGCGGGGGTGCTTTTTGCCCCCACACCGGTTTCACCTATTCAGTTGTCTCTTTTGCTATTGCATTCGCATCCGATATTACATTTTCTGCTATCTCAGCACCATCTTCCGGCAATCCATTTGTTTCAGGCGGTATATCCACTTCATCCTGTTCACTTATCACAGAATCCCCAACTGTCGCTTCATAATCCATTTCTTCTGCAACCTTACTCCGGTTACGCTGCGGCTCATAATCCGGATTGTAATAATCTTCGTAACCATAGATTTTCTGTTCAAAGTACTTCCTTGGACATTTGTCCCGCATGGTGAAATAACCTTTTGCCTCAAGCTCTGCATTATATTCCTTTATAATTGCATATGCCTTTGTCATCCCGATACCAAGCATCTGACTTATCTCACCTGCATCTATAAATGCTTCCTTTATACCTTTCATACTGCTCCTCCTTTCTTATTATTCTATTATAAATACGGATTTTGCAATGTCTTCAAAATCATTCTGTTCCTTAATCCGTATTTTCAATTCGTGTTTATAATAATATCCTTTTCAAAATATGTCAATATAATTTTCAAACAACACGCACTTGCAATTCGTTCTATCTTATGATAAAGTATTCTTACAATCACATAAAAGTCACTTGCTGATACGTATTTCATTGATTATCAGATGATTACGCATTTTAGCAACGGACTATTTCATAATAAGGATGGTCGGCCAGCGAAAAGGGGAAAACCTGAATCTGGATGTATCGTCCGGAAAGATAGGTTGCCAGTTCGCCGGAAAGCAGCTTGGAATTGGAGCCGGTCAGGTAAATATCACAATCGAAATCGACACGAAGAGAATTGATTGCAATCTGCCAGCGCTCCACCTCCTGAATCTCATCCAGAAGAATATAAATTTTGCCGGTGCAGCCTTCCGTTTTTTCTGCGATGTAGTCGTAAAGCGTTTCTGCAGTACGGGTGTTGCGGAAGCGCATGGACTCAAAATTGGCCTGAATAATGTTCTGTGCGGGAATGTTGCGCTGGAGGAGCACGTCCTTGATCTGACCGAGAAGGACTGTTTTTCCACAGCGCCGGATTCCAACCAGAACTTTGATCAGATCCTGATCGATAAAAGGAATGATCTTATCCAAATAACTTTTGCGCAGAACCATCGTGCATCACCTCATATTCTTATCTTAGCATACAATTATTGTTGTGTAAACAGTATTGTGCTTTTCTATTAAATAAAAATAGCTGAAGCGCGAATTTTGTGTGCCTATAGGCGTACAAAAATTATGCTGCATGGATAATGGTAAACCTGCGGCTGCTTACATTCTTGCTGTACCGATTGAAAATATCGGGCTGTTCTTTCTTCAAACGCTGGGAGTCTACCCGTTTACTTTCGGAGGATACCCAGGACACCTTGTAGCCCGGTGCTGTACCATAGGCGGCGTCCTGCATCTCCAACTTCACCTGCTGTTCAATAGAGGCTTTTTCCTGCTCCAGCTGTTCGATCTGATCAGAAAGCTCCTGCCGCTTATCCAACAGGTCGCGGATGGGATTCAGATCGGCAGTTTTGTTTCTATCATCTGCAGAGTACAGCTGATTGATCTGCTGTGTATCCCCCTCGCTTCCGGTAGGTACAGGCGGAATTTCGGGCATCACGTTGTATTTCCAGAAGTGCTCTTCCTTGACAATGAGGTTGTTCAGAACTTCTTTGTCGGTTGTGATCTTGTGAATCACCAGTTCCTTCCCGAAAATCAGAGCAGCAATGTACCAGCAGTCAAAACCGCTGACAGCCAGATAGTGATTGACCTGAGCCATGTAATGTGCAGGGATTTTGCCATCTGCCCACTTATCCGCAGAGAACGGTGAAACCGTTTTGCATTCCAGTCCTGCTTTCTGCCCGACAATCAAACGGTCAAAGTCCGCCAGAAGCAGTGGATGTTCCTCACTTTGGTAGATGGCATTTGCACGGCGTACTTTCAGACCGGTGGCCTCGGTGAAGCGCTGCGCCACATAATCCTCCAAATCACGGCCCTGCCGCATGGCTTCGTTGTCGATATTTTCAATGGTATCGCTGATTTTATCGTGGTACACCTGAAATGCCGAGCGGTAGGGATTCAGGCCAAGGATGGCACCGGCATCCGTGCCGGTAATGCCGCACTTACGGTAACGGAGCCAATCTTCTTTGGACAGGTTCAAAGTTGAAATCAATCTTTTCATGCACTTTGCATCCTTTCTCTCATAATTGATTCGGTAATGATGAAGTCGTATTCCACCAAGTCTTTCATGATCGTGGAAAAGTCGCTGGCCAATGAATGGCAAGAGCCAACCCACAGGTCATAAAGAAAATCCAGAATATTATTTTGCACCCTGAGATGGTTCCAGTAGCGCTCCTCCAGTCTGCCCTCGGATTCCAAAACAATAATGGCGGTGCTGATGGTACTTTTCATCGTGATCTCATAAGCCGTGGTAACGCTGATTTCAGAAGCACTCTTCTCAACGTTGTCAAAAAATTCCGTGAATTCCCTGAAAATGCGGTTATTTACATCATTCATGGCTTGCTCCTTTATGCTGCTGCCAGCACCATCTTGTAGGCTTTGTCGATCATGGGGTTGCCCTCTGCGGTGCGCAGGAACAGGTTTTCGTTGTAGTTTTTGGTCTTGCGGAGAGGGTCTGCGTGGGTGGCAAAATCAGAGACTGCGTTGATAAAGCGCCAACCGTTCTTGCCGACCCATTCCAAATCCGGTGCGTTGTAGTAGCGAGTCTTCAGATCTTCCTGCAGGCGCAGATTATTCTTCCGCTGGCAATCGGATAGGTCCTCAGAAATCGGGAAAAACTCATTGATGAACTCCTGCACCTTGTGATCGGATAAATCGATGCGAGCCAGCTCATCGCCACGGTTGCCGAGTTCAACCATATAGTTGCTGGCCAGCTGCAGGGTCTCACGGGCATCCTGCACCCGCAGCAGAACATTTTCGGTGTGGCGTGCAGTCCAGCTGCGCTTTGCTGTATTCAGCGCAAGGTTCAGCGTGTTCTGGCAGACTACACGAATCGGAGTCATGGCCACTTTCACACCAGAACTGCCGTCATGACTGTTGAAGATCACAAGATATGGTACTACCTGATCTCCAGCGATAAGATATTTCCTCGGAAGCCTTGCCAGCATCCAGACCTTCTTGCCGCCCTGCAAGGAACCGGCAGTTTCGTAAGTGACGCCCTCGCCCAACAGGTCATCCGTGAACTGAAATGCTTCTTCGTTCTGCACAATGCGGTAGCGGTCGGATACCACACCCAGAACAGCATCATCGGTGCTGCGGACATTTGCGCGATAGCCGGGGATCATAGAACCCGTGCCGGAATAGATATTACGGCTTTCCACCTGCCAATCCAGACCGGCCAGCTCCAAGGCTTCACGGCTTGCAGGGGCATCCATGATGATCCGGCCAAGGCCGTGCCACGGGGTTTCACGGACAGAGAACATGGTTTCAACATTTGCGGGCATAGTAAAATCTCCTTTTTGATTTTCTTTCGTTAGTTTTTCTTTTCGACTTCTTCAGCGATCAGCACGAGGACTTCAACAAGAACCGTGCCAAGTTTCTGAATGAGCTCAGGTAAAAAGTACATAGGGGCTTCTCCTTTCTGTGCAGATGCAGCTTAGAATGAAAACGTAATAGTGATGATAACAACGATGATACGGAACAACACGAAAAATCACCTCCAGACATAAAAATAGCCCCTGAGTCTTTCGGCTCAGAGGTTTCGTATCATGGTTATATTATCTGGGTGAGATTTTTTGGATTGCAGTGTGCAGAACAGGCTTGTTTTGCAAGTAGAAAGACGGTACAATAGTAAAAAGGAAGCGTGTGCTAGTCAAATAAGGTGGTGAAAGCAATGGGCGAAGCAACAGTCTATCATATCATGCACACGGAAAAGTGCGTGGCACAGGTAAGCACGACTGGTGAATGCAAGATTTACCTTGAAGATTTTATGCCATACGATTTGGTGCTGGAAGAATCGGATGATTTTGATGATCGAATCAATAATGTAACCAATTTTTATTATTGGTGTGCATCCCGTATGCTAACGCTGGATCGTACCTACGCAAAAGAGATTCTGAATAGTATCGGCGCATCTCAGAATGTTACGGATCGGGAGCGCGCACAGATTGCACTTTCGTACCATTGCCTGTCCCTGCTGGATGTGTTCTGGGTAAAAGGGGAAATAGAGAATATCCGATTTGAGGACATCAATCTCTACACACACTCTTTAAGCAATGCTCTTGTGGATATTGCACTGCGTGGGCATCAGATGACTGTGACAAATGCCCATCTTTTGGCAAATGATTTGTCCACTGGCGGATGCTATCCTAAAGCGTGGGTGCGCAAGGATGATGGCTTCTATCTTTATAAAGATGGCGGACAGGATGCAGTCGAGCGTGAAGTGCTGGCAAGTAAAATCTGCCGATGCTTTGACTGCCATCAGGTTCTGTATGAGCAGGGAATGTTTGAGAACGAGCCGGTTTCCATCAGTAAAATCATGACCTCGCAGCAATATAGCCTTGTGACGTATGCAGCCTATGATGTCTACTGCACAAACCATGATTGGAACACGCTGGATAAAATTCTGGAACTGGATGCCCACGGATACTATATGATGAACATTCTGGATTATCTGGTGGGCAACACCGACCGCCATTGGGAAAACTGGGGTTTGTTGGTGGACAATGAGACGAATCAACCTATCCGGTTGCATGATCTGATGGACTTCAACCGAGCATTCCAACAGTATGACGCGCTGGACGGAGCAAACTGCTTAACCGTTGGAAAGCGGCATTTGAGCCAGAGAGAAGCGGCGATGGAGGCTGTGAGTAATACGGGGTTGAATCAACTGCATAGTGTAGAAAAAGTCAAATTAGCAGAGCACAAGCAGTGGAAAGATATGCTCGAACAAAGAATACAAATCCTGAAAAAATTGTAAAGGTGGCAGCGATATGGAGTTCTTGCTAAATATCAAGGGCCAACTGAATAACATCCATTTGGCGGAAGCAAAAGCCTTGTGGCCATTGTTTGAGGCGGTGGTTAATTCTATTCAGGCTATTGAAGACTCGGAGAATAAGACTTGTGGTAAAATTGAAGTTTATGCTCATAGAGAAGAAACAAGTGAAATTCGATTTGATGAAGACCCGAAGAAAAAGGAAGAGACTTTAGAAAAATTTGAGTCTTTCACAATCACAGATAACGGAGTTGGATTTAACACTCAAAATTATGAGTCTTTTCAAACTGCGTATTCAACCCATAAATTTACAAAAGGATGCAAGGGAATCGGAAGATTCCTCTGGTTAAAAGCGTTTGACTCGGTAGAGATCAAGAGCACATTTAAGGAAAACACAAAACAATATATCCGTGAGTTTGCATTTACAAGGGATGGAGTTCAACCAGAGGATAATTTGAAAGAAGCAGAGTTACAGGAAAATTGCACACAAGTGACTCTGAAAAATTTTGTGCAGCGTTATCGCAACGCTGCCCCTTTGGAACTTGATGTAGTGGCGAGAAAAATCATTGAGCACTGCCTGCTGTTCTTTATAACGGGAAATTGTCCGGAGATTATGCTAAGAGACGCTCATCAGACAATAAATTTGAATGAATATTATGATGACAAAATTAAAGATTCGATTTGTCAAGATGAGTTTTCTTTACACAATGAGAGATTCAGAATTTATCATTTGCACTTTCCGGTCGGTGTTGTAAATCATGAACTTCATCTGGCCGCAAACATGCAAGAAGTTTGTTCTGTGGAGTTGAAAAAGTATATCCCTAATTTGCAAAAGAAAATTTCTCCGTCCGATGGAGACTCGCCGTTTTATTATGTCGGCTATATTACAAGCCCCTATCTGGACTCCATTGTAAATACAACCAGAACGGACTTTAATTTTGACGAGCGCTATGGTCAGACGGCGCTTCAAGGAACAAGTGAAGAAGACATTCTCTCTGCATCAATAGAATATGTAAAGGTCTATCTGAAGGATTATCTTGAAGACATCAATGCCAAAAAACGACAGGAAATAGATCGTTTTGTCGCAGAAGAACGTCCGACATATCGCTATATGCTTCATAAACGTCCCAGCGTGTATGATGAAATTCCGGCGGGGTTGAAGCCTGATGCTTTGGAATTGGAACTGCACAAACAGGTTCAAAAATGGGAAAGAGAAATCAAAAAACAGAGTATTAAACTAGAAGAGGCGGCAAAAGAAGCAACCCAAAAGGAAAGCGTGTCGTACAAGGCGGTTTTTGAAACCTATTGGGAATCGGTCACAGAACTTAGTAAGACGAGTCTGGCTGAGTATGTGACGCGCAGAAAGACATTGCTGAAACTACTGGAAGATGCCTTGACTGTGCAGCAAAACGGTCTTTTCAAAAAGGAAGAAGTGATCCACTCGCTGATATGTCCGATGCAGCATACATCGGATGACGTTCAATTTGAAGAAATGAATCTGTGGGTTATTGATGAACGGCTGGCGTATCACAAATTTTTGGCGTCGGATAAGACGCTGAAATCAATGCCGGTTATTTCCAGTGATAGCTGCAAAGAGCCAGATATTGCTGTGTTCAATAATGCTTTTGCATATTCGGATAGCGATGAACCATTTAATTCGGTCACGATCATAGAATTCAAAAAGCCTGATAATGACCAGAAAAATCCAATCAATCAGGTTGGTGAATATGTTGACAAAATCAGAAGAGGCCAGAAAAAGAAGCAGAATGGGCAATCTTTCAATGTTACGGATGGAACGATTTTTCGCTGTTATGTTATTTGTGATCTGACAGATAAAATGCGCACCCATTGTATCAATAGCTCTTTACTGCCTATGCCGGATAATCTTGGCTACTCTGGTTATAATCAAACGAGACATGCTTACACGGAAGTGATATCCTATGAAAAGCTTCTCGGTGATGCGAAAAGACGCAATAATATCTTTTTTGAAAAATTGTTTGGGCCAATGCCAAGCCAAATAACGCATATGCCTGAAAAATAAAGGGGGAACTATAAAATGCCCAGAAAAGCAGCTGTTACAGATGCAGATAAGATGCGCGATATCGAGACCTACATTCACGATGACAAAAAGCGCACCAATAATCCGCCTGTTGGAATGGCACAGCATGACCGCAGCGAAGAAAAGATGAAAACGTATCAGTATGATCCGCATCTTGACCCTACCTTGCAATGGGCTGGCAAGGCCGAGGGTATGAGCTTTGATGTGCCGACATCTTCGATTCATATCCACGAATCCATTAAGCCGCTGAATATCATCGCCCGTGTGACGAAGGAATACAGCAAGGCATTGGAAGGTCAGTTGGAAGGCCAGACGAGTATGTTCGAAGCCGAAACACCGGCAGAACGTATGCGCCGCCGTCGCGAAAGCATCGAATTTTATCAGCATGGTGTGGACTGGACGAACCGCATGATTGCAGGTGATAGTCTTGTTATCATGAACTCCCTGCTAGAAAAGGAGGGCATGGCTGGGCAGGTGCAGATGGTTTATATTGACCCGCCTTATGGCATCAAATACGGGTCAAACTTCCAACCATTTGTAGGTAAAAAGGATGTCAAAGAAAAAGATGAAGACCTTTCACAAGAACCAGAAATGATTAAAGCATTTAGAGATACTTGGGAACTGGGGATTCACTCGTATCTTAGTTACTTACGCAATCGGTTACTGTTAGCACGAGAGTTGTTAGCAGATACAGGAAGCGTATTTGTCCAGATAAGCAATGAAAATTTACATTACGTAAGAAATATTTGTGATGAAATATTTGGACGAGAGAATTTTGTAGAAATGATAGCATTTCGCAAAAAGAATATGACGCTGGGTGGAAATTTATTAGAAGGAGTATGTGATTATTTGGTGTGGTACGCCAAAGATACATCAAAAGTAAAATTCCATAAATTGTTCCTTAAAACAAATGCAGAAGGTGATTCGCATTGGAATATGTATGAACTCCCTGATGGAACAATTGGAAAAATGAGTGTAGAAGAAATAAACAATCACGGACTTTTGCCACCGGCTGCAAAGATTTTTCAATTAAGTTCACTTTACCCCGCAGGTTCGTTCGATACAGGCATTTTCCCATTTGAATACCAAGGGAAAACTTATAATCCACCAGCAGGTCGCTCGTGGAAAACACATATTGATGGAATGAATAAACTTGCACAATCGAACCGCTTGTATCCGTATGAATCTGGAAATACTTTGAGGTATAAATTATATCTGGAGGATTACCCGGTTAGCCCGCTGCACAATATTTGGACCGACACAGCACCAGCAGCAAATAAAGTGTATGTTGTGCAAACGGGCGAGAAAGCGATTCAACGTTGTATGTTAATGACTACTGACCCTGGAGACCTTGTTCTCGATATTACCTGCGGAAGTGGTACGACTGCTTATGTTGCAGAACAGTGGGGCCGTCGCTGGATTACCTGCGATACATCCCGTGTTGCAATTACCTTGGCAAAACAACGTCTTATGACGGCAACGTTCGATTATTACAAACTGGCGCACGAGAAACAGGGAGTTGGTAGCGGTTTTGTATATAAGACCGTTCCTCATATCACGCTGAAATCTATTGCCAATAATGAACCTACGGCACAGGAAATTTTGTATGACCAGCCGGAAATTGATAAAACCAAAGTGCGTGTTACGGGCCCCTTTACAGTGGAAGCATTGCCTGCGCCTGTCGTGAAGCCTCTGGATGATGTCGTGCAGAATGATGATGACATCAGCGCAAAGCAGGCCGACTGGCGTGACCAGTTGCTTGCAACAGGCATTTTGGGGCGTGGCGGTGCTCGTTTGGAGTTCAGCCGTGTGGAGCCACTGTCTGGCACACACTACTTGCAAGCTGAAGCCGAAACCAAGGAGGAAACCCCGCGTCGTGCGGTTATCTGCTTTGCGGGTGAAACAAAGCCGCTGGATGTTCGTATGGTGAAAATGGCATTGGATGAAGTGGAAGTGCAGCGCCCTACGCCACAATTGGTTATCTTTGCTGCTTTTCAATTTGATCCGGAAGCGGCAAAGGAAATCGACATGCAGAACTGGCCCGGTCTGACTTTGCTGAAAGCTCAGATGAACACTGACCTGATGACCGAAGACCTGAAAAAGAAGCGTTCTTCTGACCAATCTTTCTGGTTGGTGGGCCAGCCTGATGTGGAGCTGATCCACGATAAGCGCACGAAGGATAAGTATAAGGTTAAGGTTAATGGTTTTGATTATTATGATGTCAAGAAAGGCACCGTTGAATCTGGCAGCACCAGCCGCATTGCTATGTGGATGCTCGATACGGACTACGATAACATGTGCATTGAGCCGGATATGATTTTCTTCCCGATGGGTGGCAAAAAGGACGGCTGGAATAAACTGGCGAAGACGTTGAAAACCGAGATCAATATGGATTTGATTGACAAATATGCTGGGAATGAATCACTCTGGTTTACAGCCCAGCCCAACACAGCTATTGCAGTTAAAATCGTTGATGACCGTGGTATCGAAAGCCTGAAAGTGATAAGGATTGGTGATGAATAATGGCCGGAATCGATAAACTTATTATCAACTCGGCCTATCGTGAACCGGAACATCACTGGAAATACGATATGAACGGCCAGACCTTTGTGCAGGAGCCAGGTCGCAGACCCGCAGGATATTTTATCGCTGGCCAGGGCACGAACCAGTACAATGATATTGGCAAATTTATTGAACTGGACCTTGTAAACAAGATTCGTCCCCGTGTAAAGGCGTGGCGGGAAAATGGCTACCCCGGTGTTACCGGTGTGACCAAAAAGCTGCTTGAACATTGGAATGACAAAGATGCCCGCCAGTACCAGTTCTTCTTCTGTCAGTTGGACGCAATGGAAACGCTGATTTGGCTGGTAGAAGCACCTGATGCAGAAAAGGTTGGTATTGATATCCCCAGTGATGGTGGTGCATTCCGCCGCATCTGCACTAAACTGTGTACAGGTGGTGGCAAAACTACCGTTATGGCTATGCTGATTGCATGGATGGTTTGCAACAAGGCAACTTATCCGCAGGATAGGCGATTTTCCAAGTACATTTTTATTGTTGCACCCGGTTTGACCGTCCGCAGTCGCTTGCAGGTTTTGCAAACAGGTGGTGCGGATAACTACTATGCACAATTTGGTGTTGTGCCGATTGGTTTGATGGATAAACTGCGTCAAGGCAAGGTTATGATTACCAACTGGCAAGCCCTCGCATGGGAGACAGATGAAGCCATTGCAAAGCGAAAAAGTGTTGACAAGCGCGGTGCAAAAAGTGATGAAGCCTATGTACGTGAAGTACTGGGCGAGATGGCCAATGCGCAGAATATTGTTGTGATCAACGATGAGGCACACCATGCGTGGCGTAAAAATCCGGAGAACAAAGGCAAGACAAAAGAGGAGAAAGAGGCTGAAAAACAGGCGACCATCTGGGTTAGTGGCCTTGATCGCATTAACAGGGTAAGAAATATCTTGTGCTGCTATGATTTCTCAGCTACTCCATTTGCGCCATCGGGCAAAAAGAACGATGAAGAAGCCCTGTTTAGCTGGATCGTCAGCGATTTTGGTCTGAACGATGGGATTGAAGCTGGTCTGGTAAAGACACCGCGTGTGGTAGTCCGCGATGACAGCATGCCCAATACGAGTGATTTTAAGTCTAAGCTGTATCATATCTATGCGGATGAAACTGTGAAAGACGATATTAACCGGGCAGCAAAAGAAGAAGAACCGTTGCCTGACTTGATAACGCAAGCCTATTATTTGCTTGGCAAGGATTGGCAAGCATTGTATGAAGCATGGAACGACGCAGGCTGCCCTGTTCCGCCAGTAATGATTACGGTTGCCAACCGAACTGAAACCGCAGCACGTATCAAGTATGCCTTTGACCACCAGCGGATTCCTGTACCGGAACTTTGCAACCCGGATTTGACCCTGCGCATTGATTCCAAAACACTGGACGAGGCAGAATCTGCAACCGGTAGCAAAGCTGAGGCCGCTGCTGCTCTGCGTGAAATGGTAGATACTGTAGGTCAAAAAGGAAAAACCGGTGAGCAGATTCGCAATGTGATTTCGGTTGGTATGCTGTCCGAGGGCTGGGATGCGAAGACCGTTACGCATATTCTGGGCTTGCGGGCCTTTTCCAGTCAGTTGCTTTGCGAACAGGTTATTGGTCGTGGCCTGCGCCGTACCAGCTATGATTTGGCCGAAGGCTCAGAACTGTTCACACCTGAGTATGTTAATATTTTTGGTATTCCCTTTACTTTTCTGCCCCATGAATCGGACGAGCAGAGCACATCACCGGTTACGCCGCCCAAAACGCAGGTGGAAGCTCTGAAAGAGCGCAGTGAATATCAAATTAGCTGGCCTAATATTATCCGTATCGACCGGCTTTTCAAGCCGCGGTTGAAAGTTGATATCGATAAAATTGATACACTGACGCTGCAAGCAGCTGAAACCCGCTTACGGGCTGACCTTGCACCTATTATTGATGGAAAAACGGATTTGACAAAATGCACGGAAATTGACCTGCAAAAGCTGGACGCCGAACTGCGGATGCAGCGCATTGTTTTTGAGGCAGCCGCACAGGTATACGAGCAGATGAACGCCTCGTGGCAGAATCAGGGCACAAAGTTTGCGTTGCTGGGACAGGTCATCCAGCTGACGCAAAAGTACATTGAATCCGGAGCAATTCAGATTGATCCTCCACTGTATGGCACAGATCCAGTACGCAGACGGATTATTTACATGATGAACATGAACCGTATTGTGCAGCACTTGTGGGATTTCATTCGGCTGGAAATGACCTCTAAGACAGTCCCGGTTTTTGATGCGAATCGACGCGTCAGAAGCACAGCAGATATGCCGACATGGTATACCAGCAAACCCTGCAATATTACACAGCATAGCCAAATCAGCCATTGTGTGTATGATAGCGGTTGGGAGGCGACAGAAGCATATCTGCTAGAAAAGAACGAACATGTCAAAGCATGGGCTAAAAATGACCACTTGGGATTTGAAATCGTATATGTGTATGAAGGCGTTGTGCGTAAATACATCCCGGATTATCTTGTAAAACTCGATAATGGTAAAACACTGGTTTTGGAAACTAAAGGTCGTATGACTGAAAAAGACATTGCGAAAAGAAAAGCACTCAGCACATGGATTGAAGCAGTCAATGGAACCGGTGAATTTGGCATGTGGTGCAATGATGTGTCTTTGAACGTCGCAGATGTTGATGCGATTATTGCGAAACAGCTTTGATTGTGAAAAAGACTATAACAGCCTAGCAAAGGAACATATCCACAAAGACAAGAGGCATCCGACGTTAAAATCGGATGCCTCTTATTCTTGTGTGCTTATGTTATTTTATGTTCTGGTCAAACCATTCAATATATCGATTATATGCAAGGGACAGATTAGAGCAATTTTGCTGGATATAAGCGGTGCGGTTAATGCCGTACTCGTCCATAAGGTGTAAACTACACTTATAAACATAATCGTCTTCATAGACAATGTTGCGATCTTTTAAGAAGTTTAGCACGCGGGATTTTACGCCTGTATGACAACGAGCGTCAATTTTGTCTTTGAATTTTGCGGGATCATCACCATATTTATCAACTTTGAATTGTTCAAGGACTTTTTTCAGACCATAAACGAATTGTTCAATTGCATCATGCTCAGAAGTTGAAACGCTAATAGAATCAAAAGAGTACCAGTAGGCAGAAAATTCATATAACAACTGCTTGAGCTCTTTTTGGGGAGGAATGTCTATTTTTACATTTTTTGTTCCCCTTACGATGATTTTGCACCCTGGAGCACGAGTAACATTAGAATGAATAATAATACGGTTCTCTTCTGCATTGTAAGTTTCGCAGACGATTTCAGAACCGGCCAATTCAAGCGTGTCACATTCAATGGTTGAATTACGGATTGACACATGATCGGAAAATAGGCCGCATTTTAAAATTAATCGCCCATCAAAGTTGACACTCATATTTTCGAGCCGGTTGAGATAAATCGGTTTATTAGAATCTTGACAAATACGAACTTGTAATGCGGGCTTATTGGGCGTTAGAGAATCAGTAAAGGTTAAATACAGATTCGAATCAGCATCAGCATCGTCAATGTCGTCAGATTCTAGAGGGCCGATGTCACATAAAGTTTTTTGGTTGACAGTGGTTTGAGAAAGATATGCAACATCGATGTAGAAAATATGATCACCTTGAACCGTATTTTTACTAATTGCAAGGTAGCAATCCAAAAATACTCGAGAAGGAAGTTTAATTTGACTACGAATAGAACTATCGTTTACATCAGAAAAAATCTCTAGAGAAGGATTGAGCAATGTCTCTGCGAGAAGATACTCTTTAAAAATGGGCATAACAGTACGTTCTTGCAGAAAAACATGTTGTGGTAGCCAGCTGTTTAGGGCTTCTTGATACAGTTTTTGATCCTCTTGGAGAAGCTTTGAACAGGCATCATAGTCAGATACACTTATTGCGCCATTGAAAGTGATAAAAGACATCAGCCGCAATAGCTGTTCGTCTTTAGAATAAAGATTTTTGACGACTTGAATGGATTCGGGGTCCTTATAGTGAGGAAGAATGCGGTCTTTTAAATAGTCTAATTTCTTTTGCTCACGTAAAAGCAATTCCTGAATAATGCTATAAATTAAATGACTCGAACTGTTCACTTTCATTGAAAGACGAAGAGAATCGAGGTCGTCACTAGAATTGAGGACATCTTCGACTTGTCGTGCTAAGATTCGCAACACTTGGGCATAACCAATAAATGTACGAGGCTGATTATTTCCAATTATGGAAGCTATGTGATCAATATATTTTTGAATTTCAGTCTTTTGGGCAACAGTAATATTGCGTTTTTGGTAAGAGAGATACTGGTATATGAATTCGGAAGCGGATGCTTCGTGAAAATATTCAATGCTGTAATGCGTAATACCAAAACCGTATTTTTGACAGGTCTTTAGTAAAAATTCGGCCATTTCAGTTCGAGCTGTCAAAATGATCGATGGGCCCGAACTATCTCTTAAAATGCTACCAATCTCTTCGAGAAAACTTTCGATTCCTTCATGTTGAGAAATTAAAGCAGCCTCATCAAAAGCGTCGAGAACAACAAAGCTCTTTCCGGATTTGAGATTCTCATAAAATAAATCCTGTTGTTGACCTTTTCCAATGCCTACTGCGTGAGCAACTTCACCAGCAAAGGCCGTTCCACTGACGCGTTTGGCGGCAGTATTCCAGTATAACCCATGGTATTTGTAGGCAATGTGCTTTGCGAGTGTTGTTTTGCCAACTGCACCGGGTGAAGAAATTAGAATGAAGGGACCGCTTTGCAAATGTTCATGGAGTTTTAGAGGGGGGTCAAAGAAAAATTCTTCAGAGTCTACTTTGTTAAGAACTGAGTAATCTGTTAGGTTTGGTAGTTCGCAATGGCTAAATGATGAGAGTACAGTTGCTACAGAGTATTCTTGAGTATCCATAAGACGCACCTCAGCATAATCGACAAACTGTGTTTCGAAAGCGAATTCTAATATAGTAATATAATACACGTTTGTCGGCAGGAGGTCAATAAGTGTTTAATTACAAACTTGTAAAGTGAGTTTTGTCGAGATAGACAGGGCCATATAGATGTTCTGGCGTCTGCGAATAAGTGCGATTTGAATTGTTGGGAGACATTATTTGGAAATATATATTGAGAAGCGGGAGAGATTATTACCGCCTCAAAAGTTGCGTTTGTAGCAGATCTGTAGCAAATCGAGTTTATTTAACGAATCATCGTTCTAAAAATCGAAAAGTCATCATGTATCACACGCAGGGGGTCTGGGGTTCGAGTCCCTAATTCTCCACCACAAAAATCCTCAGACATTTGTCTGGGGATTTTTTGTTTGTGGGGGGAGAGGCACAGGACGAGAACAGGGCGCGCGAGCAATCCGATACAATAGTAAAAGGCAGGATACCACCATCATGGTGATACCCTGCCTTTGTTGTTGTACGACCGTTCGGACTTGCACTGGCGGGGGAAGATACTCCGGCAGGCCGTGCTTTCGAGTCCTGTACCGTCCACGGCAGCCGAACCTTCAAATCGTTTGCAGCACAGCAATACAGAGTTCCAGCGCTTTCCGCAAAGAACCCTTTCCCCAATCTCTCTCATCATGCGCATAAATATTCGCAAGAGAGTCGGCAGTGTAGAGAATCTGGCCAAAGACGGCACCACGTTTCTGGGCACAGGCAGCCAATGCGGCACACTCCATTTCAACTGTGGAACAGCCCTCGGATTTGCGATATTCTACCATATCTCGTGTTTCTCGAAAAAAACCGTCCGTTGTCCATGTAACACACTCCTGGAACGGAATGTTCTGCACAAGAAGAGTATGCTCGATGGCATCCCGGATATTTTTGTTAAGCTCTATATAGCGGGATGCCGGAAGATAATGATAAGAGGTTCCCTCGTCTCGTAACGCCTTTACCGGAATGAGAAATTCGTTTTCGGCCAAATCGGTCAGAACACCGCAAGAACCAGTCGAAATGATTTTCTTACAACCGCAGGAGATGAGGAAGTCCATCAGTTGTGCTGCCGCAGGTGCGCCCAGCGGGGCAGCGCAAAGGCAAAATTTCATGCCATCCTGCTTTACGATGTAAACAGGATAGTTCCGGGTTATGGTTTCAAAAGTTTCAGCAACGGTGGCTTCTGCCTCGAAAGCATAATCATCAACCGCGTCTCCAAGAAAGGCATAGACGCATTTTTCGGGAAGTTTCAGCTGTTCTGCACCATGATTTGGCCTTATGACTTCTTCCGAGTTGGAATCGTACTCTAAAATAGGCAGTTCGTGTTTTTGAATCATCTTGGCTCTTTCAATCCTTTCAGGAAAACGTAGAGGACAAGAACCGTCCCGTGGCCACAAATTTTCAATTCTTGAAAATTTTCTGCCCCTTGGGACAGCTTCTTGTTGGGGCGTGGGGGGCAAACCCTGCTGGGAACGAGTACGGCAAACTGGAATTTGACTAATCCTACATGTGCATCATATTACACTCATGTAATTATCCTCTACATAAACAGCTTTTCCATCAGCAAGCTTAATCTCATCTTTGCCGTTCGGTAATACTGTTGTTTCAGAACCATTCCAATGGGGGATAATAGGATTGTCAATAATATGTAATCCATCTGTTAAATTTCCCGCCGCATACATACTTCCTGCACTGATTCCGACATATATAAGTCCGTTTTTAATTGCATTATTAAGTATTCTATCAAAACCAGTTCTAGACATTTCACGACAAAGCACAGATACATCACCACCACTGACAAAAACAGCATCAAATTGGTTTAATTCTTCAAAAGTTAATAGCCTTGTAAGCATAAACGGGGTTGTAACATACGAAGAATAGGTTCTTTGATAGTCTTTTGAAAGAATTAATTCCAGATTGTACACTAATATATTTTCGTACTGAATTCCCATTAGAAAGAGTTCATGAAAACATATTGCAAGCGACTCTCTTGCACCATCTGTTTCAATGCCAGCTGTTGGAATATAAAGCACTTTCACATCCTTCGGACACTTTCCAATAATATCAAAGAATTTCTCTTTCATCTTATCGGTCAACCCTGCAGATGTAAGAAATAGATGTTTTCCATTCATATTCTTTTACCTCGTCAAACTCCGATTTACTGGGCTAAGCCGAGTATACCACACTCCACCATGAAAGAACACCCCGATATAGTGAAATTTTGCCATTTTTCTGCGTACGTGCGTACACGCTCCGCAGGGATTCTAAGGGGCTTGGCCCCTTGGCACACAGACTTTGGCACAAAGTCTAGTGTGTTACACCTTGTCAGAGGTGTACAGGCTCCCGGTACGCACGTACGCAGCGACTACCCCCAAACGCGCCATATAGGGGGACGACCAAGTTCGCACAAAGCGAACTTGATTCCTCAAAGCAAAAGGCAGGATACCACTATCATAGTGATACCCTGCCTTTGCTCGTTTACCGTTCCGAGTAGTCCCTCCGCAGAACCTCCGATAAACAAAAAACGTACCCGAACCCTTTCTCGTAAAGAATCGGGTTCGAGTACGAACTGTATGGTGGGCGGTACAGGACTCGAACAGCAGCGGAGGCGACCGCCGCCTGCGGCGGAAACAGGGAGCCGAGGCTGGGACAGCGTTCTGATTTTTCAAAGCCCTGCCAAGGGGCTGCGGAAAAATCAGCAAACGCAACCCGTACAGGCGCCAGCCGTCAGATTCCGTCAAGGTTCCCAACGCCTAGGAATGTCTACCGGGATGACTGCCGTTTTGTGGTGGGCGGTACAGGGCGAGAGCCGGAACGAGCAAAGGCAGGGTATCACTATGGTAGTGGTATACTGCCTTTTGCTATTCTTAATAGAGTATGGTATACTCGGCTCAGTTCAACAAATCTGCATTTGGAGGATTGAATCATGTGGAATGAATTAGGCATAAGCGGAGGAACCGCAATTATTATTTTGATTGCGCTGTATTTCGTTATCAAATGGGCCGTTAAAAATGGCATCAAAGAAGCATATAGTGCTATCACCGGAAAGAAAACCGATGAAGATATCCAAAACGAAAAAGAGCTGAAAGAACTTGGATTGGATTCAGAAGATCAATAACTTCGCGTTTGCGCAGCGATGAAAGAGGCTGTTGCAAAATAGCTCTCTGAAAAATCATGTACAAAACCCGGAACCTTTTCAGGGCCAATGGCTCAAAAAGGGTTCCGGGTTTCTGATTTTGCGCTATTCCTTTGTGCAAGCTGCTATCGCATTTTTATTTTGCAACAGCCTCTCTTTTTTTCCGGAGATTTTATTTTCGGGTATAGGCTTCCATGCCGTGCTCGGCGGGGTCGTAATATTCCATCAGGGTGATGTAGTTTTCCGGGTAGTGGCAGAATGCCGCACGCAGAACGCTGTCTGCCGGGCTGTTCACGCTCATCAGGCTGAGGATGTAGTACACCAGCATCCGCAGCACATCGCTCTCCACCTCGTAGCACAGACCCACCGCCAGCACCGGCACCACCACCTGCTGCGCCCGCAGCGGCACGATGGTCCCCACCTGCTCCAGAATGGGTCTGCTCATGGCCGAAGCCGTCATCACGCAGCGCAGCACCTTCGTCCACGACATTTTGCGGATGTTCTCCATGCTGCGCAGCCGTTCCATCACAGCTTCATCGTCCAGGATCACGCCCTCGGCCGCCTCTTTCTCCGAGAGGGTAAAGGCACACTGCAGCATATCCATAAAGGCAGCTTCATATTTTTCGTGGTAATTTGCGGCGCTTTTGCAGAACGCCAGAGCCGCCGCGATCACCGAATCCACATCTTCCTTTGTGGCCAGCTGGTCGAACCGCAGCGGCACGCCGCCCATCCGGCTCTCGATGATGCTCAGATCATCCAGCTCGTTCTGGTACGCCGTGGAGGGCAGAAAGCGGTCGTTTCCGTTGCGGTGGTAGCCCCACTCTTCCGGCATCACGCGGGCCACGATATCGCCGCTGGAAATGATGTTGAAGATATTGCTTACATCCCAATCCGTTTTCAGTCCGCCGTCTGCAGTGTGGTCGTTGTCGTAGTCCGCCTGCAGATCCGGGCGGTCCGCTGCCGTCAGTGCCGCCGGTGCGGCAAAGGTGTAAACAAAGGTATTTTCCTGCGCGATCTGCGGCAGCTGCTGCCGGATGCGCGCCGCCGTCAGGTTTGCCACAGCCGCGCCGCGGCTGTAGCCGCCCAGCCAGAGCTTGATGGTGCCCAGCGTTCCCGCTGCAGCCTCGGCTTTTTTCAGGTAGTCCTGCAGATCCTCAAAAAAATGCTCTGCTGCTGTCACAAAGCCATAGTGCCCGCCGCCTTCGCCCACATGCAGGTTGCTGGCCCACTCGGCACCATAGCCGACACCGCGCAGCATGGCTGCAATAATGGTGGTGCGCTGGCCATCCTGTACCAGTGTTTTCTGCGCAAAAGCACAGCCCGCGGTATCCACCGGGGTGTTCAGGCTGCACTGGTAGCCCGCATAGACCGCATTGGCAAAGCCAAGCTTCTGGTAGGCATCCGCAATGCTGTCCTCACGGCCCGCTTCACCCTCCACCCAGTAAAGCGCATCGCTCTGGTAGGTGTTGCCGCTTGCCGCCACAAGGCCCAGCGTCGCCAGTGCCAGCTTGTGGCTGTACTGCAGCGCCGTGTTCTCAAAAAAGGCATCTGTATAATAAAAATCGTGGGAGAGATCTGTTTCGCTGTGGTCGCTGCGGAAAGCAAAGGAGTAGTAATCCTCCGGCACCGCACTGCCCACCACAGCCTGTGCGGCCTGCGGCAGCAAAGCCTCTGCCGCCGCGTGCGGGGCCAGCACGCCTGCCACGGCAGCTGCTGCCGCCTTGCAAAAGGCACGTCGTTTTATGGTCTTCATCTTCCTGCTCCAATCAAGGCTTCTGCATAAAACCAGCCTGTTCTTCTAAGTATAGCGGATTTTGCACGCTGATACAATCGCTCTTTCTTAATAAAAAAACAGTCCATGCTCCACACACAGACTGTTTTATGGTATAGTATAAAGGTGTCCGGCTCACCTCAGCTCGATCTGCCTGCAGTAGTCTACGATGTGGTGGAACATCTGTTCCACTGCCGGGGCCATTGCGGCGGGGCGCTGCACAGCCAGGCCCACCACACGGTCTTCCTCTGGCTCGATGGGATAGATCTTGATCGCAGCCTTGCAGTCGCGCAGCAGCATCTGCGGCATGATGGAAATGCCCAGACCTGCTTCCACCATGGCGATGTTGGACTGGTCGTCGATGACATGGCAGCGGCGCTCGGTGCCGATCTTATATTTTTTCAGGAACTGACGCATCTCAGCATCGGTGGCATCGCACTGTACAACGAAGCTTTGGCCGTTCATCAGGGCAGGAGTCATCACGCCGTTTTCCGGTTCGGGCCAGTCCTGCGGCACGATGCACAGCAGCGGCTCGCGGAACAGCTCGGTGAGGTTGAACTCTTCACGGCAGGTGGAGGAAAGGAACGCGATATCCACCTGACCGGTTCGCAGCCATTCCTTCACATCGTCGTAGGTGCCCTGATACACCTCGATCTCGATCTGCGGGTAGTGGGTCATAAAGCTTTTGAGCAGGCCCGGCAGCAGCGAAGCACACACCGAGTTGAATACGCCCAGCTTCACCTTGCCCTTTTCCAGGCCGTTCAGGCGGGCGATGCTCTGCTTGAGGGCCTCGTC
>OGYW01001496.1_pt1 | contig 20314 bp, 19 predicted proteins | sample 1576621 | NCBI WGS metagenome assembly OGYW01 (sample SAMEA3541528, study PRJEB24748) | human gut metagenome | biome: human gut; feature: human-associated habitat; material: faeces | place: China | collected 2012 | reverse complement strand
GACTATGTGGTTAAGCCCTTTTCTCCCGGCGAGTTGGTGGCCCGGGTGCTGGCGCATATCAGCCGGTATGAACGGCTCACCGGCGACGGCACTTCGCACCCGCCGACCAAGGACGCAGTGCTGGAGAGCGGTGCCCTGCGTTTGGATCCTGCCACCCGCCGTGCTTGGTTTCGGGAGCAGGAGGTGGCGTTGACCAATAAGGAGTTTGAGCTGCTGTATTTTTTAGCCGGCCACCCGGACGAAGTCTTTAGCAAGGAACAGCTGTTTGATCGGATTTGGCAGTACAACAGCTTGGGCGAGACCTCTACCGTCACCGTTCATGTGAACCGAATTCGAGACAAATTTAAGGAGCTGGATTCTAATTTGGATCTGATCCATACAGTGTGGGGCCGTGGCTATCGCTTTGTCCCCGCCACGGTGTGAATACCACAGAGAGCGAAAAAAGAATGACCGCACCATTCCCGGTGCGGTCATTTTTGTATTTTTTGTTTTTGTCACACAAACACAAAGTGGATCAGGAGCATATAGCCGATGGTGCCTACGGCAATGCTCAGGAGGGTGTTTTTGCGCCACAGATGCACCCCGGCGGTGAGCGCTACGGCGATCAGCTGGGGCACAATGTAGTTCACATTGCCCTGCTCAAAATTCTTAAGACAATAGACGATGAGAATGCCCAGGATCGCTACCGGCAGCACATTGCCCAGGTACTGCACGAACTTGGGTACCTGTTTTTTGCCCCCAAACAGGGCAAAGGGAAACAGGCGGGTGGCAAAGGTACAGGCGCCAGCCACCAGCACCATGATTAGCAAATGGGTGTTGGTCATTTGGCAGCCCTCCGTTCCGGATCAAAGAAGGGGCGCCCGGCGGACAGCACCGCCACGGTCAGCACCAGGGAGGGAAGCAGGAATTTGTCTGCCCCGAAGATCAGCAGGCACAGAATGCCGGCGCACAGCCCCAGAGCGCCGATCAGCCCGGCGCGACCCTTTTGGTTGCGGATCAGGTCAATAAAAATCACCACAAACAGAGCAGTCATAGAGAAATCAATGCCGGTAAAGTCCATGGGCAGGGCGGCACTGAGCAGAGAGCCCAGCACGGAGCCGATGATCCAGTACACATGGTCAAACTCGCCGATGAGAAAGCGCGCCCGGGGCTCGTCTACCCCATCCGGCACAGACAGGATGGAGGCGTTTACCGAGTAGGTTTCGTCCGTTAAAGTAAAGATCATAAAAGGATAGCGCCAGCCGCCGGCCTTGAACTTTTCAATATAAGACAGGCCATAGAACATGTGGCGGGTGTTGATAAACAGCGTCATCAGTGCGGTGGTGGCCAGCCCGGCGCCGGAGGAGATCAGCGACACCAGCAGAAACTGGCCGGACCCGGCATACACCAGCAGCGAGATCAGCGCTGCCCACATCCAATTGTAGCCGGCCTTAAACAGCATAATACCGAACGCTGCGCCTAAAAACAGGTAGCCGAACAGCACCGGCAGTGATTGCTTGAACGCAAAGCGCAAAGTCGCGCTTTTGTTATATTTCATAATTCCCTCTCCGCATACAAAAAATGTGCACAACGATTATACCACCTTTTGCGGAAGAATCAAGGGTGAAGTGCGGTGGCGTGGGGATGTGTGGGCTTTCAGGAGGAAAGAGATAATGATTTTTTGTAAGGCGATGGAGGGATTAAGCGGGCGGTACGATCCGCCAAAGCGGCTTTTTTGGTGTGTGAAGACAGAAAAACTGCCCCTTGATTTTCAAGGGGCGCTGTTATTATGTATTCACTTTTCTGTGCCCAGCAGGGCGGTGTATTCCCGTGGGGTCATACCGAATCGGCGCTTAAACAGGGCGATAAAATGGGATTGGGAGGAGAAGCCCAGGCTGTAACACACCTGCTCGGCGGCGCAGCCCTCCCACAGCAAGGTTTTGGCCAGCTCCAGCTTTTGGGCGGTCATATAGGTGCTCAGGTTTACGCCCAATTCGCATTTGAACAGATGGGAGAGATAGTCCGGCGACAGGCCGCAGTGGGCGGCCACGGCAGCCACCGTCAGCTTGCGGTCCGGGTTTTTGTTGATATAGGCAATGCAGCGGCGCACATGGGGTGAGTAGGTCAGGTCCTTTTGCGCCCGGCTGACCATATTGGTCAGTTCAATGGCGCCGTCCACAATGGCGGCGTGCACGGTGCGCTTGGCGCTGGCCGCGTCAATGCGGCGAATAAAATCGTCCGAATACGCATAGGCGTTGCTTTCGCCCAGACCCCCTTGAATGGCGTAGCGGGTGGCCAGGGTGATAAAGCTGACAGCCATATATTTTTGCTGCTGCAAGTCGTTCTCCGACATTTGGCCTACGGTAATATTTTGTATGCCGATCTGCCCCAATTCGTAGATCAGCTTTTTCAGATCACCCCGTTGCAGGCAGGAGAACAGGCGCACCTCGTCCCGGTATGGGGTATGGTGCAGTCGCTCCAGCGCGTGGTGTCCGGTTTCTTCCTTGACGCTTTTCGGGATCACCCGAATACTCATTAAAGACGCACTATCCATTTGAATTCCCCCTAAGTGCAGTATAGCTGCCCGGAGGCTGTCCGTCAACCGGGGTGGGGCAAGTCAATGGGGATTTGTTGTATTTTCTCGGCTTTTTGGTAGACAAAATAGGGGGTTGTGCTATGATAGCGTTGGAAAGGAGTGACCAAAATATGAAAAGTAAGACCAAGACCCTGCTTACCGACGCGGTGCTGCGGGATATGCTGAAGCAAGCCGGCATAGACAGTGCGGGGGTGCAATTTCGGCTGCTGGGGGACGGTATGTTCAACGCCGTTTTTGCAGCGGAGACAAACCCGCCGGTGGTGATGAAGATTGCACCACGACCCCAGGTGCCGGTGATGACCTATGAGCGGGATATGCTGGCCACCGAGCTGTACTGGTACGACCAAATTCGACAGCATACGGATATTCGGGTGCCGAAGATTCTGTACAGTGACCCGGCGGGCAGCCTGTGCGGCGCGCCCTGGGTGGTGATGGAGCGACTGTCCGGGGTGCACCGAGACAAGTGCCCGTTGCCTGCGCAGGAAAAGCAACGACGCACGGCGGAGATGGTGGCGCAGATCCATAATGTGTCCGGCACCGGCTACGGTTATGTGCAAAATGGGCTGTATGAGAACTGGGCGGACGCTTACATTTCCATGATCGAGAACCTGCTGGCAGACGCCCGGCGTATGGGCAAGACCAGCCGCCGAGGGCAGCGCCTGCTGGGGTATGCCCGGCAGTATCGGGCAGTGCTGGCGGCGGCACCTTGCGTGATGGTGAATTTTGATCTGTGGAGCAGCAATATCCTGTGCCATACGGTGGACGGACAAACCCGGTTTGCCTGGATCGACCCGGAGCGCAGCCTGTGGGGCGACCCGGTGCTGGACTTTTTGCCGCTGGAGTCCTTTACCGCGCCGCTGGACAAAAAGACTTTGTCCTTGGCAACCCACAACGCCCTTTGCCAGGTATCGGTGCAAGTCAACCGAGAGACCCGGCTGCGCTACGCCTTTGCCCAGGGGCTGCTGGCGTTGATCCAGGAAGTGGAAAAATACTATCGCTTTACGCCCTTGAGCCAGGGCTGGATGGTGGATATAGGTGGTGCTTCTGTGGCTTACAAGGCGGCCTTTGCCGTGCTTCGCCGTGGGTAAGGGCGGGCGCCAAAAGGCGCAGGACAAGGCGCAGGCGCTGACCACTGCGCCGGTGACCGGCCGTCTGCTGCGGCACCTGCCGTACACCCTGGCGGCACTGCTCTTTAGTGCCTTTTATAATGTGGCAGACACGTTGTTTGTCAGCCACGGGGTAGGCGATCTGGCGGCTGCGGGAATCAGCGTGGTCTTTCCCCTGACGGTTTTGCAGGGCGCCATTGCCCAAATGGTTGGCGCCGGTGCCGGGGCGCTGGTGTCGCCCTGTTTGGGGCAAAAGGACTACCGGGCGGCAGGCCGGGTTACAAAAAGCGCCATGGCGTTCTTTTATGCCACAGCGCTGGGGATCACCTGCATTTGCTTGTTGTTTCGCACGCCGCTGCTGCGGCTGTTCGGTGCCACGGCAGAGATCTTGCCTTATGCCCGCACCTATTTTACCATTTTGGCGGCGGGCAATGTGTTCTCCACCGGTTTTTCATCTATTATGCGGGCGGAGGGGCGTATGGATTACAGCCTTTGGATCTGGCTGTTGCCTACCGGGGTGAACTTGCTGCTGGATTGGTTGCTGATCTATCGGCTGCACCTGGGTATTGCCGGTGCGGCTTGGGCCACGGTGATCGCCCAAGCGGCGAGCTTTTGTATGAGCGTATTGTTTTTCACCCGGTTTTCCTGCCAGCAATTCCGCGGCGTGCGGGCGGATTGCGCCACAGTATGGCGGATCTTGACTCTGGGACTGCCCACCTTGGTGCAAATGGGCAGTCTGTCTGTTGTGCTGGTGGTGATGAACGGTTTGTTAGCCCCTCGGGCAGGTACGGTGGGTGTGGCGGCCTTTGGCTATGTGAGCCGGTTGGCGGAATTTGCCTTGGCGCCGTTCTCCGCCCTTTGTTTGGCAGCAGCGCCTATCATCGGTAGCAGCTACGGCGCCGGTCTGCATAGCCGGGTGCGCCAAACGGTGGTGCGCACGGTGCAGTTGGGACTGGTGTATGCGGTGGTTGCTGTGGCAGTGTGTTATGCTTTGAGCGGAGCGCTGCTGGGTATTTTTACCCGTGATCCGGCGATCGTGCAATTTGGTACCCACTGCTTGCGGCGGTTGGCACCGGCTCTTTTGTTCTTGCCGCCGGTACTGACGGTGAGTGCCTATTTTCAGTCGGTAAACCGAGCCAAATCGGCGCTGGTTACCGCCGGTGCGCTGCCGTTGTGCCTGTGCGTGGGTGCGTGCCTGGCGGCACCCCTGGGCATCGGGGCTGTTTGGTGGGCTGTGCCCATTGCTGCCGCCGTTTGCGCCGTATTTTGCGGGGCGCTTTATATTCGGCAGGCAGGGAAAAGAAAGCGTCGGGCTTTGTAGGTGGTGTGATGTTGTTTGTAATTTTTGGTAAGGGGGCAGATTGCCGCCCCTACTTATTTATTGGAACAAGCAAAACAAAAAAAGCGCGCCCCTTGCAACAAGGGGCGCCAAAGGGTTTGAATTATTCTTTTTCTTTTTGTTCTTCCCGGGGCAAAATGTCCGCTCGGGCGGGGGTGAAGAATTCCAGCCAGCGGGTATCCTGGTAGACCTGGCAAAAGGCGTGGGGCACATTGCCGGGCACCTGCACAATGTCGCCGGCGTGCATACGGCGCACTTCGTCACCTACCTGCATATCAATCTCGCCCTCCAGTAGGTAATCCACCTGGGTGTGGGGATGGCTGTGGGGCGGCTGGGCAGTGCCGGCCTTGCACTCCATTAAGACGAACATATAGTCTTTGTCGCTGCACAGCAGCTTCCGCCGGGCGGTGGGCATCAGCTGCTCCCAGGGCAGATCCTGGTACGGGTTCAGTTGCATAGGAATATCCCCTTTTCGTTAGGATAACTTCACTATACACCCAGGCAGGCATTTATGCAAGAAAAAAAGTGTTGACTTTAACGCTTTTATGTGCTAAACTAAAATCATCATAAATTTACCGAGAAAAGGGGTTATTACAATGAATAAGGTTGTGAAGAAGATCGCTGCCGTGGCGCTGTCCGGGCTGCTGGTGGCTTCTGTATTTGCCGGTTGTTCCGGCGGCAATGCCAAGGACACTTATACCGTAGGTATCTGCCAGGCCATGCAGCATCCGGCACTGGACAAGGCTACCGAGGGCTTTAAGAAGGCGCTGACGGACAAGCTGGGCGACAAGGTGACTTTCAAAGAGCAGAACGCCGCCGGCGATTCCACCCTGTGCTCCACCATTGTGAACCAGTATGTGTCTCAAAATGTGGACCTGATCATGGCCAACGCTACGGACGCACTGGTGGCTGCCCGCACGGCAACCAACACCATTCCGATTGTGGGTACCTCCGTCACCAGCTACGGTGTAGCTCTGGGTCTGAAGGACGAGACTGCCACCAAGACCGGGATCAATGTGACCGGTACCGCCGACCTGGCGCCGCTGGATAAGCAGGCTGCCATGGTTAAAGAGTGGGTGCCGGATGCCAAGAAAGTTGGTATTCTGTACTGCTCTGCGGAGAAAAACTCCAAGTACCAGGCCACCGTTGTGGGCGCAAAGCTGAAGGAAATGGGCCTGGAAGTGAAGGAATACACCGCTGCGGACTCTAACGAAATCGCTTCTGTGACCAAGCTGGCTTGCCAGAACAGCGATGTGCTGTATGTTCCCACAGACAACACCATGGCCTCCAGCGCCAAGACCATTGACAACATTGCACAGCCTGCCGGCGTACCCATTATTGCCGGTGAGGAGGGCATTTGCTCCGGCTGCGGTGTAGCCACTCTGTCCATCAGCTATTACGACATCGGCTACAAGGCCGGCGAAATGGCTTATGACATTCTGGTTAACGGCAAAGATCCGGCAACCATGGACATTGAGTTTGTGCCGGAAGACAAGTTGACCAAGGAATATGACGCCGCCCGCTGCAAGGCACTGGGCCTGAAGGTGGTAGACGGCTACAAGGCAATCGAAGGTTAAACATTGCCACGATGCCGGGCAGCAGAAATGCTGCCCGGTTTTTGTGTGGTTGATTCGGCGTGTGGTTCGGTGGTGGAGAGATTGGCGTTCTTTATATTGGCGTCCTCTACTTGATTTTTTACGGCGGATTTGGTAAGATAGGACTACGCTTTGCGAATTTAGCACTTTAAATTGAAGGAGATTGTGCAATGAGCGGATTTTTAGCTTCTTTGCCCGGTGCTTGTGCCCAGGGTATCATCTGGGGTATCATGGCAGTGGGCGTGTATTTGACCTTTAAGGTTCTTGATTTGGCCGACTTGACGGTGGACGGCAGCTTTGGCACCGGCGGCGCCGTGCTGGTGGTGTGTACCATTGCAGGGATGAACATTTGGTTGGCCATGCTGCTGGCGTTCTTGGCCGGATGTATTGCCGGACTGGTTACCGGTATTTTGCATACCAAGTTTGGCATACCGGCGATCTTGGCAGGTATTTTGACCCAGCTGGCGCTGTATTCCGTAAACCTGCGGATTATGAGCGGTCGTGCCAATGTGGCGCTGAATATTGATGAATACGGGATCTTGGTATCCCTGCGGTATATTCCCAAATCCATTCTCGTCGGCGGTGCTTTTGCGCTGGTGATCATTGGGTTGCTGTACTGGTTCTTCGGCACAGAACTGGGCGCCGGCGTGCGCGCCACCGGGTGCAATGAGGCCATGGCCCGCGCCAACGGCATCAACACCGGGTTCAACAAGGTGCTGGGACTGGTGCTCTCCAACGGCATTGTGGCAATGTCCGGCGGTCTGCTGGCCCAGTATCAGGGCTTTGCGGACATTAACATGGGCCGCGGCGCTATCGTTATCGGCCTGGCGGCAGTGATCATTGGCGATGTGATCTTTGGCAAGCTGTTCAAGAATTTTGCGCTGCGCCTGCTGGCAGCGGTGCTGGGCGGCGTGATCTACTATATTGTCATTCAGCTGGTGCTGCAAATGGGGCTGAACGCCAACGACCTGAAGCTGTTCTCCGCTTTGGTGGTGGCGCTGTTCCTGGGCGTGCCGTACTGGAAAGGGCAGTTGGGCGCCAAGCATGTAAAGACGAATAAGGGGGGCAAGGACAATGCTTAAAATCACAGGTGTACAAAAGACATTTAACCCCGGCACCATCAATGAGAAAAAGGCCCTTTGCGGCATTGATCTGACCTTGAACGAAGGCGATTTTGTAACGGTGATCGGCGGCAACGGCGCCGGCAAATCCACGATGCTGAATATGATCGCCGGCGTGTATCCGGTGGATTGCGGTTCCATTGTGATCGACGACAAGGATGTGACCAAGCTGCCGGAATACAAGCGCGCCAAGTTCATCGGCCGTGTGTTCCAGGACCCCATGACCGGCACGGCTGCGGATATGCAGATCGCCGAGAATTTGGCCATCGCCGCTCGCCGTGGCAAGGGGCGAACCCTGCGTTCCGGCGTCAGTAAAAAAGAAAAGGTTCAGTATGCAGAGATGCTCAAGGAGCTGGATTTGGGACTGGATACCCGCCTGACCTCCAAGGTGGGCCTGCTCAGCGGTGGTCAGCGCCAGGCAGTGACCCTGTTGATGGCCACTTTGAAGAAGCCGAAGGTGCTGCTGCTGGATGAGCACACGGCAGCGCTGGATCCTAAGACCGCCAAGAAGGTGCTGGACCTGACGGAGAAGATCGTGGCCCGGGATCACCTGACCACCATTATGATCACCCATAATATGAAGGACGCCATTGCCATCGGCAACCGGCTGATTATGATGAATGAGGGCAAGATCATCTATGATGTAAGCGGTGAAGAGAAGAAGAAACTGACCACCAAGGATCTGCTGGATAAGTTTAAGGTTACCTCCGGCGAAGAGTTTGACAACGACCGAGTGCTGCTCTCCACCGAGGCGGGGGAGTAAGCCCATAAAGCAAAACAAAAGACGGAACCATGTAGAGTGGTTCCGTCTTTTTTGCGCTTTTTACAAGGTCACGCCGTCTTTGAAAATGGCGATCTCCCGGTAGCCGTGGCGTTCGTTTTGGGTCTCCTGCCCATTTGCGGTGCGCAGGATCAGATTGAACAGATCGTCCGTGGTGGCCGTTTGGGCGTCCAGATCGATCCAGCCGGGCTTTTTCTTTGCCAGGGCGGTGTTGGTGGCGATTTTAATGGTGGGCACCGGCGCACCCAGCGGCGTGCCCCGCCCGGTGGTAAACAGGATCAGGTGGCACCCGGCGGCGCACAGGTTGGTGACCGCCACCATGTCGTTGCCCGGGCCGCCCAGCAGGCTCAGCCCCGGTTCTGTTACTCGATCGCCGTAGTCCAGCACGGCGGTAATGGGGGCAGTGCCGCCCTTTTGCACGCAGCCCAGGGACTTCTCCTCCAGGGTGGTAATGCCACCGGCCTTATTGCCGGGAGAGGGGTTTTCACTCACCGGCTGGTGGTGATCCAAAAAGTAATTTTTGTAGTTGTTGATCAGTCGCACCGCTCGGTCAAACACATCTTGGTTGGTGCAGCGGTTCATCAGCAGCTGCTCGGCACCGAACATCTCCGGCACCTCGGTGAGCACCGCGCTGCCGCCCATGGCCGCCAGTCGGTCGGTGACCCGGCCGCACAGGGGATTGGCAGTGATGCCGGACAGGCCGTCGCTGCCGCCGCATTTCAGCCCGATTTTCAATTTGCTGACAGGCAGGGCACAGCGTCGGTCCGTGGCTGCCAGGGCTTGCAGTTCCCGAATGATGGCAACGCCTTTTTCCAGCTCATCGGCACAGTCCTGGCAGTTGAGAAAGCGCACCCGCCGGGAGTCGCAGTCACCCAGGATTTTTTTGAATTCCGGGATATTGTTATTCTCGCACCCCAGTCCCAGCACCAGCACACCGCCGGCATTTGGGTGGTGCACCAGCCCGGCCAGCACCTTTTGGGTTACCGCCAGATCGTCGCCCAGCTGGCTGCACCCATAGGGGTGGGTTAGGGCAATGGCATCGGTGCGGTCCGCCAGTGCCCGGGCAATGCTGTTTACGCACCCAACGGTGGGCACGATCCAAATGTCGTTGCGTATGCCCACTTGGCCACCGTGGCGGGCAAAGCCGTCTATGGTGGCCTGGCTCAAGGGTGCCGGGTATTGGAATTTTGGCGTGTAGGTGTAATCTCTGGCGCCGCCCAGGGCAGTGCGCAGGTTGTGGCTGTGTACCCGCTGGCCGGGGGCAATATCGGCTGTGGCAATGCCGATGGGAAAGCCGTATTTGATCACCGGCTGCCCCTTGCGAATGGCACGGCGAGCGTATTTGTGCCCGTCTTGCAAGCACACTTTGACCGTATCGTTCGGGTGTATGGTCACATACTCCATTGCATTGCCTCCCGTACACCGCTTTGGTGCAGCTTTTCCGTACATATTGTTACCGTGTCCGTTAAGAAAGACAGGTCCGTTCCCCACAGTTCGGCGTTTGCCAGGATTGCCGGAATGGGGTTCTCTTTAATAAACGCTGTCTGCTTTGGATCGTCCGTTACCGGGCGGGTTTTATAATACTCGATCAGGCAGGCCAGGGAGAACGCCAGGGGCCGGGGCACCGGCGCGCCGTTTGCTACGGTGTCCAGCAAAGTGGGCAGCACCCGGGCAGTGTATTTGCTGATGGAATTCAGGGCAATGGACTGCCACCGGTGGTGGATATAGGGGTTGGCAAAGCGCTCCAGCACCGCCTTTGCAAAGGCCTCTGCCTCCGCCCGGTTATCCAGTGTGGGCAGAATGTAGCGGTGCAGGCAGCAGTCTAAAAAGGCCGCCAGATCTTTGTCTTTCAGGCTCTCACCCACCGTCTCCACCCTGCACAGCAGGGAGGGGAACACCAGGGCGGTGTGGGCACCGTTGAGTATGCGTACTTTCATTTTTTTATAGGGCGCCACTTGGTCGGTCCAGACCACATTGAGCCCTGCTGCCTGTAAGGGCAGTTCCTGTTCAAAATCCCCTTCGATCACCCACAGGTGGTAAGGCTCGGCGGTGTCTAACAAGGCATCGTCGCTGCCGATTTGGGCGCAGATCTCCGCCGCCTCCTCCCGGGGATAGCCGGTGACGATCCGGTCCACCAGGGTGCTGCAAAAGGTGTTTTCCGATTCCAGCCAGCGGGCAAAGTCTGCTCCCAGTTGCCACTGCTCGGCGTAGCGGCGCACGCAGTTTTCCAGTTCTCGGCCGTTGTGGTCGATCAGCTCGCAGGCCAGAATCACCAGCCCGGGCAAATGGGCCTGATACCGGGCGTACAGCAGCTGGGTCAGCTTGGCCGGGAACGGGGCGGCGGGTCGGTCCGTCAGGCGGCAGTGGGGGTCAAATTGAATGCCCGCCTCCGTGGTGTTGGAGATCACAAAGCGCAGCGCCGGCTGCCGTGCCAGCGCCAAATAGGCGTCGAAGTCCCGGTACGGATTGACGGCGCGGGAAATGCAGCGGATCTCGCGCAGATCGCGCACCGGCTGACCCTTTGCCAGCCCCCGCAGCAGCAGGTGGTAGCGGCCGCCCTGGGCATTGATCTTCTCTACCGTAGCGGAGTCGGTAGGGGATACCACCACCACTTGGCCTGCATATAGCCCCTTGTTGTTTAATTGCTGCATAAAGTCATCGGCAAATCCCCGCAAGAAGTTGCCGGTGCCGAATTGTAAAATAGTCTCTTGCATTTTTTGCTCCGATATCTGACCGCGCCGCTGCAAAAATGCAGACGGTTTGGCTGTCTTTTTCTGTTCTGCTTTTTTCTCTCATTTTGTAAAAAACAGCGACTTCACTATACCATAACCGGCGGCGATTGTCTATATTCGGTTCTCGTTGACCGGCACACAGTCTTACTATACCACGCGCACACCGGCCGGACTTCAGAAAAGCCGCCGGGTTTATTAGAAATACTGCTGTTTTCGCCCTGCCGACGGCAAAATAAAAAGCAGCCCGGAGGCTGCTTTTTGCCGTACATTATATATTATAGGTCATTAGGGTTTGGATGAAGTGGGTATCCAGAAAATTGCGCTGGTAGCCGGTGGAGAAGCCCTGATTTTCCAGCGCGTCTACCAAGCGGCGGGAGAAGGTGTCATACACCAGGACAAACTGCTTTTCGTCCGCCAGGTCCTGGGCCTCGGACACCAGCTGCAAAAGCTCCTGCTTTTGGGCGGCGGCGTTGCCAAAGAGAGTGAGCACCTGCACCGGCTTTTCCCTGGGAATCATCACGCCCACGATATTGCGGGTTACATTCCGGTGCGATTGGATCCGCCGGAAACGGTCGCCGGAGAGCATGGACAGGGTGCCCATGGACGGAGAGCGGTACTCCGGTGCGTCCTTGGACAGCAGCACGCCTACTGCGTGAGCCGGATCGCTGACCAGCACGGTGCCGGTTTGGATCCAGCGGGGCAAGTTGTGCTCCATATAGCGGGTGATGAATTTTTCCCGCTTGTCCCGATCCGGACAATAATACATCATCAGCGGGTGCGACAGCAGCGACGCCCCTAAGAACTCCACCAGCGGTGCTTGTTCTTTTTTATTCCAATGGGACAGCTCCATTTTTCTTCACCCTTTCTTATACTTCCGTCTTTTGGCTATGCCGCCGGCGCAGTTTGCGCACCACCAGCAGGAACATTACCACGCTCATGGCGGTGCACACCAGGTCGGCCACGGCCTGGGACCAGATAATGCCCTCCAGACCAACAGTCTTATTCATTATAATCAACAGCGGGAAATAAATCAATCCCTGTCGGCTGAGGGACAAGATCATACTTTGGGTGCCCTCGCCCATGCCCTGGAACGAGAAGTTCAGCACGAACATACAGCCGATCACCGGGCCGGAGATCATCAAGGCACGCAGCATTTTGACCCCATAGTCGATTACAGCCGGGTCGTCGATAAACACGCTGACTACCTGGCGAGTAAAGATAAAGTATATCACGGTGATTACTGTGCCCAGCACAATGTTGCAAACGCAGGAAAAGCGAATGCTGTGGCGCATACGGTCCAGTTTGTTTGCCCCGTAGCAGTAGCCCACCAGCGGCTGCACGCCCTGCGCCAGTCCCAGCTGCAGCATCACCACCAGCATATTGGCTTTCATGGCAATGCCCATGGCTGCTACCGCGTTGTCGCCGTACGCCTGCAAGAAGACATTGATCAGCATGTTGGAAATGCTCATTAGCAAATTGTTAATGGCGGCAGGCAGTCCAACGGTAATGACCCCGCGGGCAATGCCGCCCCGTACCCGGTAACGGCCGGGGCTGATGGATAAAATGGACTTGCCCCGCAAAAAGTAAATCAGGAAGAATACCACGCTGACCACATTGCCGATGACGGTGGCAATGGCAGCGCCGGCTACGCCCTGACCGGTGCCAAAGGGCATGGCCAGACCAAAGAGCTTGTCGCCCTTGTTCAAAATAAAGATCGGGTCCAGCACAATATTGACCACCTGACCGATAATGCTGCCGATCATAGATACCCTCGCGGCGCCCTCGCCCCGCACCAGGTTGCCCAGCATCACGGAGGACACAATAAAGGGAGAGCCGATGGCCACATACTTCAGATAATCGGCGGCGTAGGCAAAGGTGGCGTCCGACGCGCCCACTGCGTACAGTACCGGCTTGCGGAACACCAAAAACAGCACGGTCATCACCAACCCAACGCCAATGGCACTGTAAACGCAAAAGCTGCTGATGGTCTTGACCCTCTCTGTCTTTCCCTCGCCCAGAGAGCGGCTTACAAAGGCGCAGCCGCCTACACCAAACAGGTTGCCGCAGGCGATAAACAGCAAAAACAGCGGCATGGTCACCGACACGGCAGCCACCATATTGGCGTTGCCGGTCTGACCCACAAAGAATGTGTCTGCCAGGTTATAAACGATATTCACCAGCATGCCCATCATGCTGGGCAGCGCCAAAGTGCGCACGGCCCGGGGCACGCTGTAACTTTCAAAAACTTGCGTATTGTCTTTCATTGATCTTTTATGCCTTCTTCTCATAGAGCGCGTTAGCCAGGGCTGCCATTTGGGACATGGTCAGCTGCTCGGCCCGCGCGGTGGCACTCAGTCCTAAAGATTGGAACAGCGCCGTCAGTTCTGCCTTGGGCACGCCCAGGGCGGCGTTCAAACTGTTGGCCAGGGTCTTGCGCCGCTGCAAAAAGGCGCCCTTGACCACACGGAAAAAGTAGCCCTCGTCCGTCACCTGCACCGGGGGCTGCTGCCGCCGGATCAAGGCGATCACCGCAGAGTCTACATTGGGGCTGGGGTAAAAGCTCTCTCGCCCCACTTCAAACAAGATCTCCGCCTGCGTATAGTATTCCACCGCTGCGGACACGGCACCGCAGTCCCGGGTGCCCAGGGGCGCGCATAGGCGCTTGGCCGCCTCCAGTTGCACCATCACCACCAGCCGTTCAATAGGCAGCTCGCTTTCCAGCAGGCGCATCAGCACCGGGGTGGTAATGTAGTAGGGCAGGTTAGCGCACACCTGCAAGCGGTCACAGCCGGCGAACTGGTCGGCAAACAGCGCCTGCAAGTCCATTTGCAGCACATCGCCGGGTACCACCTGCACATTGGGGCAGTCTGCCAGGGTCTCGGCCAGCACATCCGGCAGGCGGCGGTCCAGCTCCACGGCGGCTACTCGACCGCACACGGCAGACAGCTCTTTGGTGAGCACGCCGATGCCCGGCCCGATTTCCAGCACGCCGGTACGGTCGTCCGCTTCCAGTGCTGCTGCCATACGGGGACACACGGAGGGATCAATCAAAAAGTTCTGCCCCAGCGCTTTGGAAAAAGTGAAGCCGTGACGGGTTAATATTCTCTTTATTGTATTATAATCATATAAATCCATACAACCGCTCCTCTAACGGTTGCCTATTCTACCACACTTTGGCAGAATTTACAATCATATGCTTGACTTTTTGTGCAAGTGTGCTAAAATACATCATAAGCCGCCTAACGATAGGCGGCTAAATGAATAAAAAGGAAGTGCCTGCATGGAGCTGAAACCCTGTCATCGCCGTCCGCTGCGACCGGATGAGATCGGTCCTCGGGTGATGGAACTCTCTAAATATTTGCGCAAGAATTTTAATGCCGCCGTAGCGGAGCAGGGCCTGTTTTCCGGCCAGCAGGATATATTGCTGCTGCTGATTCGCCAACCGGGTATGACCCTGGGCCAGCTGAGCCGTGCCCTGGGGGTGGCCAGCGCTACCGCCTCCGTGTCTGTCAAGCGCATGGAAAAGGCCGGGTTTATTGAAAAGCGGGTGGACGAAAAGGACGCCCGGATTGTGCGGCTGTATCCCACTTCGGTGGCGGAGGACGCGCCGAAAAAGATTCACCAAAAAATGAACGCCATGGAGCAGGTGCTCACCGCCGGTATGAGTGAGGAACAGGTGCTGACTTTGGCCGGCCTGTTGGAGCGTGCATTGCAAAATGTGGGCAAAGAAAACCCGTAAGTGGGAAAGATAGATGAAGAAAACGGAAAGGAGAACCGAATGTTAAAGAAGTTATCCAAATATATGAAAGGGCTGTGGGGACTGGCAGCCATCAGCGCCGCCGGTATGATCGTAGAGGCCATCTGCGAGCTGGCACTGCCGTCCCTTGCCAACAGCATTTATCAAAAGGTGGACACCGCCGCCTCGCCGGAGAGCGTGCGTACTGCGGTGATCCTCAGCGGCTTGGGCATGCTGGTGCTGGCGCTGTTAGGCCTTTTTGGCGGCGTGGTGACCATGAAAACCTCCGCCAATGTGAGCCAGCGGTTTGCCTACCGGCTGCGAGGGGATATGTACCGCAAGATCAGCCATTTTTCCTTTAAGAACATTGACCAGTTCTCTACTGCGTCGCTGACTACCCGTATGACCAACGATGTGACCACCTTGCAGAATGTGGTGATGATGTGCCTGCGGATTTTAGTGCGTGTGCCGGCGTTGGCGGTGGTGGCCGCCTGCTTTGCGGTGTCCATCAATCCCAAAATGAGCGCTATGCTGCTGATCTTGCTGCCGATTTTGATTGTGGTGGTGGCCTGCATTTTGAAGTTCGGCTTCCCTATGTTCCAAAAAATGCAGAAGAAGATCGACAACGTAAACCGGGTGGTGCAGGAAAACTTAATCGGTATGCGTGTGGTCAAGGCCTATGTGCGGGAGGACCGGGAGAAAGACAAATTCCATGACGCCTCCGATGATTTGGCCGCCCAGGGCGCCAAGGCAGCGGGCCTGATTGTGACTGTGATGCCGGTGATGATGCTGATGCTCAACGCCGTAGTGGTCTTTGTGTATTATAAAGGCGCTTTAGAGGCCAACGCCGGCGTGATGGAAGTGGGCCAAATCTCCGTCTTTGCCTCTTATGTGATTCAAATTCTGATGAATTTGATGATGATCTCCATGATGCTGTTGCAGCTGGCTCGTGGTAAAGCCTGCGGCGACCGTGTGGTGGAGGTGCTGGATACAGAAATTGACATTACCAATCCGGAGAACCCCTATTTGCCGGAGAACCCCAAGGGGGGCGTAGAGTTCCGGGATGTGAGCTTTAAGTATAATACGGAGGGCCACGGGGACGATATTTTGGAGCATATCAGCTTTACCGCCAAGCCCGGCCAGATCATCGGTATTGTAGGCGGCACCGGCTGCGGCAAGAGCAGTTTGGTGAACCTGATTCCCCGGCTGTATGACGCCACCCAAGGGCAGGTGCTCATTGACGGGGTGGATGTGCGTAAGTACGACCTGACCGCTTTGCGGGAGATGATTGGCGTGGTGCTGCAAAAGAATGTGCTTTTTAGCGGCACCATTAAGGAGAATATTCGCTGGGGCAAGAAAGACGCCACAGACGAGGAGATTGTGGCGGCTTGTCAGGCAGCGCAGGCCCATGACTTTGTACTGGCCCAGCCCAAGGGATACGATACGGATTTGAGCCAGGGTGGGCTGAATCTGAGCGGCGGTCAAAAGCAGCGGCTTTGCATTGCCCGCGCCATGATCAAGCACCCGAAAATTTTGATCCTGGATGACTCCACCTCCGCCGTAGATACGGCAACGGAGGCCAAAATTCGGGAGAGCTTCTATAAAGATTTTAAGGACACCACCGTGTTCATTATTGCCCAGCGGGTCAGCTCCGTGCAGGCTGCGGACCAGATCCTGGTACTGGACGACGGCCAAATCAAGGGGATCGGTACCCATGAGCAGCTGCTGGCCGACAACGAGATCTATAAGGAGATCGTAACCACACAGGCGAAAGGAGTGAGCGAATAATGCCGGGTCCCAGAAGAACGGATTTTAAGAAACCCAAGAATGCCAAAAAGACCTTTGGCCGCATTTTGCAGTATGCGGGCAAGAGCAAATTTATGTTGCTGGCGGTATTCGTGATGCTCATTGCCAGCACGGTATGCTCCGTAGGCGCCTCCTACTGGCTGAAGCCTATTTTGAACGACATTGACGCCTCCATCCGGGCAGGTAATTTTGCTACCGTGGGTGTGCAAAGCCTAATGCGTAACCTGGCCATTGTGTCGGCGCTGTACATTGGCGCGTCCCTTTGTACGTACATTCAAAGCAAGGTGATGGTCAAGATCGCCTACAAGACCACCAACCTGATCCGCAAGGAGCTGTTTGACCACATGCAGACCCTGCCTCTGCGGTTCTTTGACACCCAGACCCACGGCGAGATCATGAGCCGCTACACCAATGATGTGGATAATATTCAGATGATGCTGGAGCAGTCTATGGTGCAGCTGGTGTCCTCCGCCTTTACCTTTGTGGGCATTGTGGTGATGATGATTGCCCTGAGTCCGCCGCTGTTTTGTATTTCGCTGGTGTTTATGATTATTATGCTGGTGACGGTATCTAAGATCGGCAAAAAGAGCAAGCATTACTTTCAGGCGCAGCAGGCCAATTTGGGCCAAATGAACGGCAATATTGAGGAGTCCATTGAGGGCATGCGGGTCATCAAGGTATTTAACCATGAGGACCAGGCCATTGCAGGCTTTGAACAGTACAACGAGGCGTTTCGCTCTGCGGCCACCAACGCCAACTTTTATGCGGGGCTGATGGGCCCGGTGTCCAACGGAATCAACAACGCCGGTTATGCCCTGATCGCTTTGTTCGGCGGGCTGCTGGCCCTGACCGGGCGGCTGGACATCGGTACATTCTTTACTTTCCTCAGTTATGCCAAGCAATTTACGCAACCCATTAACCAGATCGCCAATCAGATGAACACGATCTTTTCCGCTCTGGCCGGTGCGGAGCGGGTGTTTGAGATGATGGACACTGCCTCCGAAGAGGACCAGGGCACCGTGACTTTGACGGTAACCGGTGCCGGGGAGGAGAAACGGTGGTACTGGCAGGACGGCGACCGCCGGGTGCCGGTGCATGGGGCTGTGGAGTTCCACCATGTGACCTTTGCCTATGTGCCGGAGAAGGTGGTGCTCCATGATATTAGCCTGTACGCCAAAGAGGGGCAGAAGATCGCATTTGTAGGCTCCACCGGCGCAGGCAAGACCACCATTACCAATCTGATCAATCGGTTTTACGATATTCAGGAGGGCACCATCACCTATGATGGTATTGACATTTGTCGGATCAAAAAGGACGATTTGCGCCGTAGTTTGGCGATGGTGCTGCAAGACACCCACCTGTTTACCGGTACGGTGATGGAGAATATCCGTTACGGTCGGCTGGATGCCACCGACGAGGAATGCATTGCCGCAGCCAAGCTGGCCTCTGCCCATTCCTTTATCCGGCGGTTGCCGGAGGGCTACCAGACCATGCTCACCGGCGATGGCGGCAACCTGAGCCAGGGTCAGCGCCAGCTGCTGGCGATTGCCCGGGCGGCAGTGGCAGACCCGCCGGTGATGGTACTGGACGAGGCCACCTCTTCCATTGATACGCGCACAGAGAAGCATATTGAGCACGGTATGGATCGGCTGATGGCCGGCAAGACCACCTTTGTGATCGCCCACCGGCTCTCTACGGTGCGGGAGTCTAACGCGATTATGGTGCTGGAGGACGGCCGCATTATCGAGCGGGGCGACCACAACGCCTTGATGACCCAGCAGGGTCGGTATTACCAGCTGTGCACCGGCAAGGCCAAGCTTAGCTAAGACCTGCAAAAAATGATACAGAAGCGGAGAGCGTGCCTCTCCGCTTTTTGCTTTTTTGACATTTGTCAAAAATTGTTATATTTTCAGACAAAGGGGCAGGTTCGGCCATTGTAAAGACAGCAGTCGGTGCTACAATGAGGGCAGAAAGGAAGTGGCACTATGAACAAAGTGCTGGACAAATTCTTTACCAAAGCGGACAACGGCACCGTGCGGCTGTATGATTACGATGTGACCCATTTGTGGCTGGCGGGGCTGGTGTATGCCCATATCGGCTACTGGGTGGAGAACCTGTTTCGCCTGGCGTCTAAGGGCGTTTTGGACTCCCGCAATCAGCTGTTGCCCTTCCTGTTTTGCTACACCATTGCCATGTGGGCCATGTACCTGGCTTTGGGCACCACCAATCACCCGCGCTTCTTCAGCCACCGGGTACTGGAGGGCAACACCCGCCAGGATAAAATACTGGCACGGATCTACTATTTTACTGTGGTGTTCCTGTTTGTCTTTTTCGGCGAGATTGTGGTGGGCAGCATTTTTGAGCAGGTGTCCGGCATCTCCCTGTGGGATTACAGCGGCATTCCCCTGCATGTGACCAAGTACACCAGCATTCCTACCTGCACCGCCATGAGCCTGGGCGTGGCTGTTATTATGGGCAATTTCTTTGAGGGACTGATGAAGAAAATTCAGCGTATTCCCTACCGCACCACGGTGCAGCTGGACTATGTGCTGGGGACGCTGATTCTGGCGGACTGGCTCATTATGATGGTGAGCATCAATGTGTTTAAGAAAGCGCCGGCCTACTGGTCCGTGCAGCTGCTGAGCTTCAAAGATCTGTTGGCACTCTTCGTAAAATAACAATGCAGATAGGTCTGTGCCAGCAGACGCTTCATCACGGTGGTGTAGGGTGCCAGTACGATGTCGTCCTGGTCCATCCCCATAGAGTTGTATCCCTTGGATTTCAGTACGCCTACTACACGGAACGGTATTTTGCTGAACCGGACAATGCGTCCTACAGGATCTTCTCCATCGGGGAAAAGATTGTCTACAATGGTTTTTCCTATCACGCATACCTTGGCGCTCGACTGGATATCGGCTTCGCTGAACATCTCTCCATTGTCTATCGAGAGCTGTCGAATTTCCAGATACTCCGTTCCCACGCCATTCACGGACGACGGATAGTTGTTGTTGCCTGCAATCAACTGCCCGGAACTGGAAACATTAGGACTGACCGCAGCCAGAAAGCTGGTTTCATCCCGCAATGTTTCGTAGTCGGTCAGTTTCAGTGTCTGCATGGCACTGGGGTCCTGGCGAACACCTCCGCGCATGTCTGCTCCCGGATGAATCATAATCATATTGGAGCCCATCTCGGAGATTTGTGCCTGAATACTTTTCTTTGATCCCTGGCCGATGGCGAGCATGGTGATGACGGATGCCACACCGATGATGATCCCCAGCATCGTAAGGAACGCGCGCAACTTGTTGTTATTCAAGGCGCGCAAAGCTATTTTAAATAAATTGGTTCCGTTCATAATAATCTGTCTGTTATTCTTCTTGTACCGGCAGAGCGGCCAGTGCTTCGGCTGCGGAAAGAATGTCCGGGTTAGTGCTGTCTTCCTTGACTTGTCCGTCGCGCAACACGATGTTACGGCTGCTGTATTGGGCTATTTCCGGATTGTGCGTTACGAAAATGATGGTGCGTC
>OGYW01001489.1_pt1 | contig 20382 bp, 21 predicted proteins | sample 1576621 | NCBI WGS metagenome assembly OGYW01 (sample SAMEA3541528, study PRJEB24748) | human gut metagenome | biome: human gut; feature: human-associated habitat; material: faeces | place: China | collected 2012 | reverse complement strand
TTTCGGGTGTACCTTGCGTCCGAGCCGCAGAAACCAGCGGCCGCGGCAAGAGCATCTTTGCCCACGACAAGAACGGCAAGGTCGCTGCCGCATACCGATCGCTGACAAAGGAGGTATTGGAGCTTGAGCGCAAAACCGAGAGATTTAGGGATGACGCCGCTCGATGATCTGTTCTCCACCGACGAGAGTCGTGCGGAAGCGCAGCTTGAAAAGGTCGTTATGCTGAACCCCGCCGACATCTCCGACTTTCCCAACCATCCGTTCAAGGTCAAGCAGGACGAGGCTATGGCGGAGATGGTAGACAGCGTAAAGCAGTACGGCGTGCTGGTGCCTGCCCTTGTCCGCCCCAAAGCGGACGGCAGCTATGAGATGATCGCCGGCCATAGGCGAAAATGCGCGGCAACATTGGCGGGCATCACCGAGATGCCCTGCATCGTCCGCAACCTCACCGATGATGAAGCGACGATTATCATGGTGGACAGCAATTTGCAGCGAGAAACGATCTTACCGTCCGAAAAAGCGTTTGCCTATAAGATGAAGCTGGAAGCTATGAAGCGGCAAGGTGAAAGAACAGACTTAACTTCTTCTCCACTGGATAAGAAGTTGAAAGGACTAACCTCTGCACAGCAGGTCAGTCAAAAGAGTGGCGACAGTCAGCCACAGATTTATCGCTATATCCGCCTGACTGAACTGATTCCGTCAATTTTGGACATGGTGGACAGCGGCAAGATCGCTTTCCGCCCCGCCGTGGAGCTTTCCTACCTCTCCAAAGAACAACAGCAGAGCCTATATGACACGATGGAATGCGAGGACTGCACGCCGTCGCTGGCACAGGCTATCAAAATGAAAGAGTTCAGCCGGGACGGAAAGCTGACGGAGGAAGTCATCCTCTCTATTATGCAGGAGGAAAAACCGAACCAGCGAGAGCAGTTCAAAATGCCGAAAGAGCGTATCAGCAAGTATTTTGCTCCGGGGACGCCCGCACAGAAAATTGAAGATACCATCATCAAGGCATTGGAATTGTACCGTAGGCGGGAACGCCAGCGGGATATGGAACGATAGTCACTGCCAAGGGGCAGCTATACCCATTTTCAATGTGTGTACGGCTGTGTCGGCGTGTTCCCCCCCTCTCCACACCTCACCCCCTCAAGACTGCCTGTACTTCCCGAAAAAAGAGATAAGCCCATACAGTGTTGCACCGAATAACGGTGCATTTTTAACTTTTAGGAGGATTTCAAATGAAAACAAAGAACTTCAAAAAGCCAATTGCATTATTTCTCGCAGTGATGTTGTGTGCTTCCTTGCTGTTTAGCCTGGGAACGACTGCATTCGCCGCAGAAGAAACCGCCAATGTATGCCTTATTGCTTTTCCACGTGACGGGGATGTGAACTACAGTGGGGAATGGGGGCATGGCAATTTGAACTTTATGAATGGCTGGTCTACCAAAGCATCTGCATTTACGTTGATTCGAGCTATGGGGCAGTATAGCGGGAACATCTGCTACTGTATTGAACCCGGCGTATCGCAGCAGCCCGGCGACAGCCTCACAAAAAAAGGAGAAGATTTTTGGGATAACTACCCCGCCGCTTATAATAAAACCATTTCTCCCGAGGATATAAAGTTGCTCATCGGCCGCATTTTTCAGTACGGTTATACAGGTCCGATCTCAGTCTCCTGGCGCTCGCAAAATGACGGAGGCGACAAGCTGGCGCACGCCGTTGCCACGCAGCTTTTGATTTGGGAAACCGTTGTCGGCGAGCATGATGCCGACTTCAACAAGATTGGAACCAACGGCAAAGATGCCATCGTAGATCAAATCAGCACAAACCACCCGCTGTACGGCCAAATCATGGGCTATTACAGCTCCATTGCTGCAAACGTTCAGTACCATTCCAGCATTCCGAGCTTTCTTGCCAAAACCGCAGCAGAGGCACAGAGTGCATCGCTTGAATGGGACGGCGATGCCTATGCGGTTACGCTTACAGACAAGAACGGTGTCCTCTCAGATTATTCATTTTCCTCGCCTAACCCGGACATCAAATTTTCCGTCAAAGGAAATGAGCTGACGATCTCCACGGGCAATATGCTGAATGAGCCAGTTGCCATCACTGCCGAGAAAAACAATTCACGCAGAAGCGGCATTATTACCTGGACAGACGGTGTTTACGGCCCCAACGGGAAATTGCAGGACACCGTCACTTATGCACAGGCAGTCGCCGATCCCATAAAGGGGTATTTGAACATCAAGACAGCCTACGGTGAAATCCACGGACTGAAAAAGGACGAGAACGGCAGCGGCCTTGCCGGTGCGCTGATCGGACTGTTCCGTGCGGACTGCACCGAGTTTACAACCGAAAACGCCGTTCTGACTGCCACCTCTGCAGAGGACGGCAGCTTTTCTTTTGCCCGTGTGCCTTATGGCAACTGGGTCGTGCGGGAGATTGAAGCCCCGACCGGCTTTGTGCTGTCGGAGAAAACCTACCCCGTGACCGTCGATGCGAACGGTGCGGTGATCGAGGTGGAGATCGAAAACATCCGCATCCGTGGCACGGTGCAGCTCACCAAGACTGACCGGGACTATCCCGACAACAAGCTGACGGGTGCGGAGTTTACCGTCTACCGTGACAGTAATGGCAATAAGGAGCTGGATGCCGACGATGAACTGGTCGGCACGCTCACCGAAACCGGCATCGGCGTTTATGAAATGGCCGACCTGTTCTACGGCGGCTATTTCGTCAAAGAAACGAAAGCGCCGGATGGCTTCTATCTGGACGGCAACGCCTACTATTTCGAGATCACCGAGGACGGCAAAACCGTGACCGTGGAGAACGAAGCCGGAAAAGGTTTTGTCAATGCGCCGCAGGTCGGATCTCTGAAAATCATCAAGACTTCCTCGGACGGCAAAATTGAGGGCTTCTCGTTCCGAGTGACCGGTCCGAACGGCTATGTCGGCGTATTCACCACCGACAAAAACGGCGAGATCATCATCGAAAATCTCTGCATCGGTGAATATGTGGTGTCCGAGGTGTCGGACGGCGCATCTTCCGCCTATGTGCTGCCCGCCGACAAAACGGCATCCGTGTTTGAGGGTGCGGTGACGAAAGTGGAGATGCACAACGAACTCCGTGATACGCCGAAAACCGGGGATGACAGCAATCCTGTCCTGTGGCTTGCCCTGCTCGGCGTTTCCGCTGCGGGCGCTGCCGCACTGGGCGTAGCCGGATTCAGAAAACGCAGAAAGGAGGACACGGAGTAATGGAGCTGAAAACCATTCTAGCGATCGGGCTGGTCGCATTCATCGTCGGTGCTTTGATCTTCCTGAAGATCAGAGCCAAGAAGAAGTAAGCCTTGGGGCAGCGGATTTCGCTGCCCTTTTACATATCCCGAAAGACAAAAAAGGAGGCAAAAATCATGGTTCATTTCTTTGATTCGGACATAGCGAAAAAGTACGGAGTCAATGCGGCGGTGCTGGCCTGCTTCCTTTGGGACTGTATCGAGCAGAAAAGCACCGAATCGCCGCAGCTCCATGAGGGCAAGGTCTGGGTACGCTGTTCGGTGCAGATGATGACCGGCTTTTTCCCGTTCCTGTCCTACGATGAGATCCGCTACGCCCTGAAACGGCTGGTCAAGGGACAGGTACTCACCAAAGGACGGTTTAACGAGAGCCGCTTCGACCGCACGAACTGGTACGCCTTTACCGAGTTCGGACAATTCCTGATGGCAGAAAGCGAGGGACGGACGCAATGAAGGACGGCAGACACATCATTTGGAGCAACGACATTGACTACGACGACTGGCGGGAAGACTTGGAGGAGCAGTACCCCGACCTCACCGAAGCCGAGCGGATGGAGCAGATGTATGAGCTGAACGGCGACTATTTGGACGACGAGCGCTCCAATCTGGACATTCAGCTCTCCCGCCCCATTCTCGTTGTCGGTGATTTGGGGCTTTGGCACGGCCGTCGCATGGGATATAAGGAGATTCCGAGCGGCAATATCCGGGACTGTCTTTACAGCGAACGGGACATGGATCACAGCACTTGGTATGTGGATAAAAACGGCGACTTCCGCTGCGATACCATCCATCACGACGGCACGAACCATTATCTTTACCGTGCCTATAAGGACGGCGTGAGCGACACACAGATCGAGAATCTGAAAGAAAAAATCTACCGGGGCATTGCCACCCGTGCGGACATTACAAGAGTGACCCGCAGGCTGGGCGACGAGATCGCCCATGTTTACGGTTTTCCTATTCCACGCAGGCAGGCCCCGGTGCAGGAGCGATAATGGAGGCGGCTATGATGAATGTATCAGATACAAGGGACTGCGCCTTTGAAGCCTTTATTACCAACCTCGGCAAATACAACGAGGGCTTTTTGGTGGGCGAATGGGTGAAGTTTCCCGTGACCAATGAAGAAATGCAGGCGGTTTTCCGGCGCATCGGCATCGGGCGGCGCTATGAGGAATGGTTCATCACCGACTATGACTGTCCGGATGCGGCCATTGGCAAGGTGCTCGGAGAATATGAGAGCCTGAGCAAGCTGAACTATCTTGCCGGGCAGATCATGGAGCTGCGGGAAAGCGACGATTTCTGGCAGGCAGTCTTGGACTTGGGTGAGAACACCGGCAGTGTGCAGGAGCTGATCAACCTGACCGAGAATTTGGACTGCTTTGATTATCTACCCGGCGTGCGGAATGACTACGACCTCGGCTATTACTGGATCGAGGAAAGCGGCTGCTATGACACAAGCAGCCTCGGCGCACTGGCAAACTATATCGACTATGAGGGCTTTGGACGGGATATTCGGTATGAAGAAGGCGGCGTGTTCGGGGATAATGGCTATGTGCGGTCAAACGGCAGCCGCTTTGTGGACATCTACGACGGCGACATTGAGAACATTCCCGAAGAATATCGGATCGGTTCGCCCGCCGTCCCCGTCCGCTCCGCAGCCCCACGGCAGACGGAGCAGCCCGAACGATAAAATTTGCACCTTTGATATTGCCTTGCGGTTTGGGTATAGTATAATAAAAACGATAAGGAAGTGAGCACCGTGAGCGACAACTATTTTGATCTGCCATCCCGCATCGAGGACGCCTTTGCGGAGATCGACAGCGATATTGTGATGGATCTGCTGAATACCGACGAGGACTACGCTGCGCTTTCCGACCGTATGGACAAGCTGAAAACGCAGTACCCCGTCATCGACAAAATGAACGAGGGCAGCGGCGAGATCCGCATGACCGCCGAGGAGCATCGGGCATATGTGGACTATCTGAACCTTGCCCGCCAAATGGAGGACATGGAGCGGCAGCACATTTACTTCCGCGGGCATACCGATGCCGTGGCCTACCTCAAAAAAATCAAAGCGATATGAGTTTGAATACAATAGTTAAAGCGATGCAGAGGTTAAAACTGCATCGCTTTTTGTTTGATTAGCGCACAAAGTCCGTGTTTGACAGAAAGTTTTTCTGAAATCTCAGTAAAAACTATTGAGCGAAATTGTGTTTTTGGATATACTGTTAGCAAGGAGGCGATACTATGATCGTTAGACCCTACTATTTGAATATACTGAAAACTTATCGGAATGTTCCGCTGGTGAAGATCCTTGCCGGTATTCGGCGCTGCGGAAAATCGACCATTTTAGATATGTTAAAAGATGATCTGATTGGCAGCGGTATTCAGGCAGACCATGTAATTCATCTGCGCTATACTTCGGAGGAACTGGACGAGGGCATGACCGCCAAGCAGATGTACCGTGACATCAAAGAGAAAATGACCGACAGTGAACGCTACTATCTTCTGCTGGACGAAGTGCAGGAGGCGGACGGCTGGGAAAAGGCGGTCAACAGTCTTCTGGAGGATGCTAACACAGATATTTATGTAACCGGCTCCAACTCCAAGCTGATGTCCAGTGAGATCTCCACCTATCTGACGGGGCGCTATATCTCCATTCCGGTTTTTACTCTGTCATTTGCCGAGTATATGGAGTTCAAGAAGGACAGCGGCCGCACTCCGAAAGAGCTGTTGAACGAATATATCCGCATGGGTGGCTTCCCAATCGTCGCTCTCGGGAACTTCGATGAGCGCTCGTCCTATCAGATAGTCGAAGGAATTTACAACTCTGTCATCACAAGCGATATTACCAGACGGCACAATATAACGAACTTTGACCTGTTCAACCGTGTGGTTAAGTATGTTGTTGAAAATGTCGGCAAGACTTTTTCCGCTAATGCCATCGTGAAGTTTATAAAAAGTGAGGGGCGTTCCCTATCTGTAGAAGCAGTCTATAATTATCTTGAGTGGCTGGAAAAGGCTTTTGTAATCTACCGCTGCCAGAGGTACGATATGCAGGGCAAGACTATTCTCAAGACGCAGGAGAAGTTCTACCTTGCGGACGCTTCGCTCAAATACTGCATGATGGGCTTTAATCCGAAGTCTGTTGCCGCTATGCTGGAAAACATCGTGTACTTCGAGCTTCGGCGGAAGGGCTATGATGTGTATATCGGCAAAAACGCCACCAAGGAGATCGACTTCGTAGCAGTGCGGCGGGACGAGCGGATCTATGTGCAGGTGTGCCGCAATCTGCCGGAGGAATCCGACCGAGAGGTCGCCAACCTACTTGAGATCAAAGATCATTACCCGAAATATGTGGTGACGCTGGACGAACTGGCCGCGGGCAACATCAACGGTATCAAGATCGTGCATCTGGCGGATTTTCTGTTGAGTGAGGATTATTAAAAATATAGAGAGGTATGAAGAATATGGCAGTGCGAAAATACAGGTTTGAGCGATTGACTCCAATCGACAACATGGACTTGAATGTTTATGAAGAAGCGATAGATTATGTTTTTAGTAACTCCGATGTAAAGAATGTCGCTATTTCCGGCGCATATAGCGCCGGTAAAAGCAGTGTTTTAGCTTCATACAAGAAAAAGCATGGTGAATTGCGCTTTTTGCATATCTCTCTTGCGCACTTCAAATCCACAGATCAAGAAAGTGACGCCGAAGTTAAAGAATCCACATTAGAAGGCAAAATTCTCAATCAACTGATACATCAAATTCCGTCAGAAAAAATACCGCAGACAAATTTCAGAGTAAAGAAAACTGTAAGTTCAAAAAGCATAGCTACCTCAACCATTGGTGCTGTTCTATTTCTCATCAGCATTCTTCATCTTCTATTTTTCAGTGTGTGGAAAAACTATATAAGCGTTCTGCCGGTAAGTTTGATTAAATCAATACTGATGCCATCTACACATCCGTACGCTCTGATAGTAGACGGGATTATAATACTAGTTTTGCTCTCACTCTCCGTACACAAGTTGATACGCATACAAAGGGAAAAAAATATTTTCCGCAAGCTAAATATTAAGGGCAATGAAATCGAGATATTTGAAAAAAGCGATGATTCCTATTTTGACAAATATCTCAACGAAGTATTATATTTGTTCGAAAACGCTGATGCAGATGTAATTGTATTTGAAGATATGGATCGCTTTAACACAAATGGTATTTTTGAGCGTCTGCGTGAAGTTAACACACTTGCAAATATTCAATTAAATAAAAAAAAACGAAAAAGTTCTCCGTTTTTTCTATTTGCTACGTGATGATATTTTTGACTCAAAAGATAGAACTAAGTTTTTTGACTATATTATTCCTGTTGTTCCGGTCGTTGATGGCTCTAACTCATACGACCAGTTTATTTCGCAACTCAAAAGTGCCGGAACATTCGAGAAGTTTGACAAAAGCTTTTTACAAGGTCTATCACTATACATAGATGATATGCGTCTTCTTAAAAACATCTACAACGAATTCGTAATCTATTATAATCGGCTTAATATCACCGAGCTCGATTGTAACAAGATGCTTGCGATTATTGCATATAAAAATTTATTTCCACGAGATTTTGCCGATTTGCAACTCAATCAAGGTTTTGTATACACTCTTTTTAGCAAAAAAGGCAAGTTTGTTGAAAATGAAGTTTCAGAAATCGAAAGAGAAATCGAAGAAATACGCAATAAGATTTCGTCTTATAAAAATGAGCATCTTATGTCTATGAGAGAACTAAATGTAGTGTTTGCAGATAAATATTTAAGTAATTACAATTGGCTGCAGAAAAGCGATAATGATTTATCCGAATTTGTAACGGATCGTTTGTCCGGAAATGCCAAGGATGAATATTTGCATCGCAGGCAAATGCTGAGAGAAAAGTTGGATGGAAATAGCGACAAATTATCTCAAGAAATCCTTCGCTTGGAGCAAAATATAGTTGAGCTCAATGACAAGCATCTTCACCAAATCATCACTCGAGAAAACATTGATAATGTATTTTCTATCTCCAATACAAACGAAATTGGAATAACGACCAATTTCAACGACATAAAAGGCAGTGAGTATTTTGACCTATTAAAATACCTTATACGCGATGGGTATATTGATGAAAGCTATGCCGACTATATGACTTATTTTTACGAGAATAGCCTAAGTCGTGTCGACAAAACTTTTCTGCGCAGCGTAACGGACAAAAAAGCAAAAGAATATACCTACAAGCTGAAAAATCCACAGTTAGTCGTTTCCCGCCTTAGATTGGCCGACTTTGGTCAAGAGGAAACCTTAAATTTCGATCTATTAACCTATTTGCTTAAGTCATCTCGCAAAGACTATATAGAGAGATTTATTGATCAACTAAAACAGACAAATAACTTTGACTTTGTTGGTGCATATTTCGATTTGACAGCTGAATTGCCAAATTACATTAAACATCTTAACATCGGATGGCCGGAAATGTTTTCAACAGCCCTTAGTGAACAGTCACTAACAGAAGCTCAGATACGCAAGTATTCGATTTTTTCCCTTTATTATTCTGATGACGATATAATTAAATTGATCAACAAAAATAACTGTTTGTCTGACTATATCTCCGAGGCATACGACTACCTTACTATAGATAATCCCAACATTGATAGATTAATTCATTGCTTTATGCTTCTTGATGTGCGCTTCAAGGGATTTGATTATGATAAAATACACAAAGAGCTCTTTTATGCTGTATATCAAAAGTCCCTGTATGTTATAACCGATGAAAATCTGAGCCTTATCCAAAAAGAAATCCTGAACGAGAAAAACGAGGATACCCTTCTTCACAAAAATTACTCTCTGCTATGTCTGCATTCCGAATCTGCACTAACTAAATATGTGAATCACAACATAAATGAGTACTTTGATGTTATGCTAAAAATGAGCAGTGGAATTATTTGTGATGGCGAAAATGTAGCTGTTGTTGTATTGAACAATTCTGATCTCACCACTGAACATAAACAGGCTTATATTCACTCATTAGAGACGAAAATCACTTCTATAAAAGCAATCAAAGATAGTTCTTTATGGGCAGCGTTATTGGATGCTAATATTGTGCAGTATTCAGAGTGCAATATCATGGATTGCTTCAATGCTGTAAAACTTAACAGCAGCGTTGTTTCTTACATAAATCAGTGTGACATCGACTTGGATTTTTCAAAAACCGAATATGACGAAAACACCAAAGGTGCATTATTTGATAGTATAATTACATGCAGCGATATAGGAAATTCAAAGTATGCACAAATATTATCGTCGTTGAATTTTGTTTATGATGATTTTGATATTTCAGGAATTTCTGATGATAAGATTGCCATCTTGATTGATAAAAAAATCATTAGGATGACAACTGACAACTTATCGTTTATTCGCAATAATTATCCCGATCAGAAATTTCACTTTATTCACATCAATATGAAAGAATATGTTGACACTGTTGGCAAAACTCTATTTTCGCAAAATGAGCTTGTAGAAATACTAACTTGGGACATTAATGATGATCTGAAAATCAGTCTACTTAAAATGTCTAAAGAACCAATTTCGATAATCGGAAAAGGCTATTCCACCGCTGTATGTCTACATATTCTAAGCAACAATTTTGCAGAGTCCGATTTACCTAGTTTATTTTCATCCTTTGAACAATGGGACGATTCTATTCAGGAAAATATCTTCGATCATGCTGTAAATAATATATCATGCATTATTGATAATCAAGATTCCATTCCCACAAAGCTGATAAAGTCTCTTCTAAATTCAGAAAGCGTAAGCCGGGATGAGAAGCTTGATCTTTTTGCAGCAATAATGCCGGGTCTATGTGTAGATGATATTCAGAGCATTCTCATATTACTTAACTTGACAGACTACCTAAAAATATTTGATATGCGAAGTAGACCAAAGTTTGAAATCAATAACGAAAGCGAAAAGCTGCTTGCCGCTTTCAAAGAGTGTCATCTGATTGACAGTTATGAAGAAAGCACTACAAAAGCCGGATATTACAAAGTTGCTCGGCCAAAAGCAACAAAAGCTCTTTCAAAAGAACCGTCTACTGTTACATAATACTCGTAATATCTACATAGCCGAGAGGTTTTCATTCTGAAAACCCCTCGGCTATTTTTATGTCAGAACGGAGGCAAAACATATGCCATTTATACGAAATGCGGAATTTTGTGCTGTTTTCTCATATTACTTCCTATATCCAAGCATCATCTGCATATATTTCAAAGAAGTATATGCAGATAGTTCGGATATTGATTTGTTTTTCTGCACATAATATACTATAATTATGTGCAGAAAGGTTGGTGCTGTATGAGAAAAATCGATTACTCCTTTTTGAATAACGGTTTGCTGCCTGCAAACCTTGTGAACCTCACTTCCAATATTGCGGCACTCAAAACGATGGCAGGCGTGCGCAAGGACGAATACACGCAGATCTTCACGGAGCTGGAAGCGGTCGCAAAGGTGCAGTCCATCAAAAGCTCCAACGCCATCGAGGGCATTGTGACCAGCGACGAGCGTATCGCCGCCATTGTCAATCAGAACAGCGCCCCGCTAAACCACAATGAGGCGGAGATCGCCGGATACCGTGATGCGCTGAATGAGATCCACTTGGGCTATGAGCATATTGACTTCCGGCAGAGCGATATTCTGCGGCTGCACGAAATGATGATGAGCTTTGCGGGCTATGAGTATGGTGGACAGTACAAGACGGACGACAATGTGATTTTGGAAATTGACGCAGACGGAAACCGCCGTGTCCGTTTCCGTCCCACACCTGCAAGCGAAACCCCGAAAGCAATGGAGCAGTTGGAACTTGCCTATCTGGATGCCAGAAGCGATGCGAATATCAACCAGCTTCTTTTGATTCCCTGCGTGATTCTGGACTTTCTCTGCATCCACCCGTTCCGGGACGGAAACGGCAGAATGTCCCGTTTGCTCTCGCTGCTGCTGTTATATAAAAACGGCTTTGATGCCGGGAAATATGTGTCCTTTGAGGAGCAGATCAGCAACTACAAGGCGTATTATTACGAAGCCCTGCGGCAGTCCTCGGCAGGATGGGAAACGAATGAGAACTCCTATTTCCCCTTTATGGAGAACTTCCTGTCCACCCTCTATATGTGCTATAAGGAACTGGACAAGCGGTTTGCAGTGGTACACGGCAAGAAGATCACGAAAAAGGCCCGGGTGGAAGCGACCGTTCTGAACAGCCTGACGCCGCTATCCAAAGCCGAGATCTGCAAGATCCTCCCCGATGTCAGCCCCACAACCGTGGAGGCTGTCCTCGGCGCAATGGTCAAGACCGGCTCGGTAAAGCGGATCGGTGCAGGACGAACGACAAGGTATATTAAGGCGTAAGCCTGTTAAAAAGGAGGGTAGAATTTATGCAAAAAGCGATTACAATAAATTCAAAGGAAATCTCGCTATTAAAGCCAATAACAGCGGCTGATTACAAAAGCAAAACTATTCTCACTGATTCGGCATGGGAGTATGTTGAACTATGGTTCAAGCGTCAAAAAGACGAGCAATCTAAAAATGCGCTCTTTTACTGGCAGCAAGCCAAGCATTTCTTTCTTGCCTCTGAAAAGTTGCCACAGAATTCAAAACCATTGACATCGTATTACTGCTGCCTAAACGCAACAAAGGCGCTACTCTGTGTAAATGGTATAAATGTGACAAACATCTCTCACGGGATCACACAAGCACGGCACGAACAAGTACAAAGCAACTCCTTGGATAAGGCCGATGTTATCTTTTTGGGTTCGGGCGTGTTAAATGAGCTATCAAGATACTTAGGAGAAAATGTTGACAAACAAACACATAATATTAAGGATTTACTTTACAACATTCCGTGCGTACATCGCAGCTTTGCGATTACATATACCGGAACAACTGAACTTTTCGTCCCAATACGAAATTTGAAATTTATAAGGGAGGATACAACATCAAAGGCATGGGTTCAGTTCGATTTAGATGCACGCTATGCCAATGCATCAATCTTGCGTTACTTACCCGCTGGCTATAAGAAAGTACCGCCCAACCCGGAAAGCAACACCTATACAATTAGAAAGGAAAACTCAAGGTTCAACTGGAATATCCACAGCGACCTAAATCAAAGGATGCAAGACCTATCCAACTATCACAGAAAAGTCAGAAAAGACCTATTCTACATTTACGGTGATACAAAGCTCTGGTATCTAAAAAAGAACCTTCCGAATAACACACATGTTTTGCAAAGAAATTCACTGACCCTAATTTTTGCTGTTATGCACTGGATGAGTGAACTGGTTCGATATAATCCACAAAAATTTGAAAAACTAATGGAAAGCAAGCAGAACTGGCTTTTGCATGAATTCATCGAAAAGGCACTCTATCAATTTGTGGATGAAATCAGTTGCGAAATTACACATCAAGAAATAATGACAACAGGATATAGAAAGTAGTTACATAGCCGAGAGGTTTTCATTTTGAAAGTCCCTCGGCTATTTTTATGTCAGAACGGAGGTGAAACATATGCCATATATCCCGCCGGAGGTGGTGGCGCGGGCGCGCGAGGTGGACTTGCTGACCTATCTACGGACTTATGAGCCGCAGGAGTTGGTGCATTTCGGAGGCGGCACCTACTGCACCCGTGAGCACGACAGCCCGAAAATTTCCAACGGCAAATGGTGCTGATTTTCCCGTGGAATCGGCGGCTATTCTGCGCTGGACTATCTCATTAAGGTTAAAGAGATGCCTTTTACGCAGGCAGTCGAAACCATTATGGGGAAACTGTCAGCGACGCCGCCCGCCTTTTCCCCGGCTCCGAAAGTACCGAAAGAAAAGGTGCTGCTTCTGCCGCAGGCCAACCGCTGTGCCACACACGCCGTCGAATACCTGCACCGCAGGGGCATCGGCTATGAGCTGATCGACTTCTGCATCCAAACCGGCCGCCTTTACGAGAGTTATCCCTATCACAATGTGGTGTTTGTGGGCATGGACGCAGACGGAAAGCCCCGCTATGCCAACCAGCGAGGGATCGGCTCGGACTTCATCGGGGATGCCAACGGCAGCGATAAGCACTATTCCTTTGGAATCCCTGCGGCGACCGCAAGCGATACGCTCCACCTGTTTGAATCGGCGGTGGATCTGCTGTCCTACGGGACACTGCAAAAGCTGGACGGCAAGGACTGGCGCGGCGAAAGCCTGCTCTCCCTCGCCGGTGTCTATAAGCCACGGGCAAAAATCGAGGAAAGCAGCCTGCCCGCCGCATTGGTGCGGTATCTTGCCGAGCATCCTCATATCAGCCGTGTGGTGCTGCGACTTGACAACGATGCCACGGGACGGGTCGCCGCAGAAACTATCAAGACCCTGCTGCCGAGAAAGTATGCGGTCACGGTGGACATTCAGCCGCCACCACAGGGCAAAGATTACAACGACTGCCTTTGTATGCGGCTGGGCTTGCCCATCACAAAGCGCGGAGAAAGGAGCAAAGAACGGTGAGCAATTTTATGAGTACGGGGCAGCGCATCCAGCACTTTCGTATGCAGAGACGCATGACGCAAAAGGCACTTGGTATCGCCGTAGGCCTTCCGCCCGCAACCGCTGACATCCGCATCGCACAATATGAGTCCGGCACAAGAACGCCGAAATACGCTCTGCTCTGTACGCTGGCGGAGGCGTTGGGAGTTTCTCCATCGGTGCTGGATATTCCCCGTATCAAGAGCCGTGAGGCGCTGAACCAACTGCTGCTTGCGCTGGAGGATGAATACGGGCTGACGGTCACGATTACGGAAAACAACGAAAGGAGCATTTGCAATGGAAAATGAAAAGAAAATCAAGGTGGTGCTGCTGGAGCCGGGCAAGCTTGCCCGTGCTACCGAGATCGATGCGTCCCTTGCCGGGATGCAGAAAACGGTGGGCGGCTTGATCGAGCCGTTTTATCCCTTTGAGGAGCAGGTCTGCATCGTCTGCAATGAGGAAAGCAAGATCAACGGAATGCGCCCGAACCGCAGCGTGAAGAATGACGACGGCGTGATGGTGGATTTCATCTTCGGCCCCGCTTTCATCTGCGACTGCCGGGGTGAAAATCTGGACAGTCTTTCCGATGAGCAGATCGACCGCTACGGCAAGATGTTCCGCTATCCCGAACACCTTGCGAGGGTAAACGACACACTGCTCGGCATCCCGTACCGCCCGCAACCGGAACGGGAGCGGTGATATTATTTCGGTCGGTGGCAAAATGTTCGGCCTATGGGACGAACGCTATGCACTGTACCAGCAAGCATCGCCGTTGTGATACCACAACGGCACTTGTCAGGGGTAGCCCCTGAAACCCTTTCGTCCCCATCTGACTGGCGGACGATATTTTTATACCCGAAAGGAGGTCACAGCCGGTGAACGAACCCATGACCTTTTTGGACTTTTTCAGCGGTGTCGGCGGTTTCCGCAAGGGCTTTGAGCTTTGCGGCATGGTCTGCAAAGGCCACTGCGAGATCGACAAATTCGCAGACCGCAGCTACCGCGCCATACACGATATACAGGAGGACGAATGGTATGGAGAAGATATTACCAAAACCGAACCCAACCACCTGCCGAGGGTCAACCTATGGGCAGGCGGATTCCCGTGTCAGGACATTTCTGTATCTGGCCGGCAAAGAGGGCTTGCAGGAAAACGAAGCTCTCTCTTTTTTGAAATCATTAGACTCCTCAAAGGCACGCCTGCCGAGGATCGACCCGAATGGCTTGTCCTTGAAAATGTTAAAAACCTGCTCTCCGTTAATCGGGGATGGGACTTTGCGACCGTTCTCTATTCGCTGGCCGAAATCGGCTATCATATCGAATACGGACTGCTTAATTCACGCTTCCACGGCGTTCCGCAAAACAGGGAGCGAATCTACCTTGTCGCTTATCGACATTTTAGAGCCGGCGGTGGACAAAAAATATTTCCTGTCACCGCAAGCGACGGCAAGACTCTTATACAGTTGATCGGCGGCACGCAGGGCAAGCGTGTTTACGACCCCGCAGGGGCAAGCTGTACGCTGATGAGCGAGGGCGGCGGCTTTGGCGGCAGGACGGGAATGTATTTTATCGACCTGTGCAAAGGCAGTCACAAGCTGACGGAAAACGCCCGCTGTATCAAAGCAAGATATGACAGCGGGATCGGCAACCGCAGTGCCGACAATTCGGGCGTGCTTTGCATGAGCGCAGACTGTCCCGACCGCACCGAGGAAACGGCGCTGATTCAGCTCAAACGGGGCGACCCGAAAATCAGAGAACAGGATCACACCAAATGCCTGATCGCAGGCTACGACAAAATCGGAGTAAGCAACCGGGGCGAAAGCTCTGGTGTTTTTTATGGCTGCCGTGCTGTGCTCACCCCTGACCGGGAAAACAAGCGGCAGAACGGCCGCCGCTTCAAGGAGTGCGGCGAACCCGCCTTTTGTCTGAACACGCAGGACAAGCACGGCGTTTATCTCTGCGCCTGCGATTCCTGCGAATATGCTTTGCCCGTCAAACGAGCAAAAGAGGCGGATCAGAGCAAACCTGAAAACGGCTCCGCGCTTCCGCGATAACCGAACCTGCAACCGCGCCGAATATCGTGTTTAAAAATTCGCCCGTTGGGTCAACCCCGATGATCGGATTATTCTCGCAATACGCGAACATATTGGCGCTGAGGAAGCCGTTGGCGTCGGTGGTGGCGAAGGTGTCGGCATTGATGAACCGGCAGTTGGCAAAGTCATAGTACCGGCTCTGGAGGTAGTAAAGGCGCGTTTCGCGGTCGTAATAGTAGCCACGGTAGCGCAGGGGATTGATGTGCCCGATGAAGCTGGTGGAAGTGTTCTTCTTGCCGTCCTTATCATGCACGGAGTAGTTGCCCCACGCGCCGTAGTTGTAGGACGCCACGAGCGCGCCGTTCGCGTTCAGCAGCGCAATGACATCGCCCTGCGCGTTGAGGACGTAGTAGTAGAGCTCCGTTGTCTGGCCATGCTTGTAGATCATGGCGAACGGCTGGTTGCCGTCGTCGTACACGAACTCGAGGGACTGCATCGCCTGGTAAACCGTATCGTCGCTGTTGCGCGTCTCCCACTGCTGGCGCATGACCTTGCCGGAGAGCGTGGTATAGGTATAGGTCGTCGTGCGCTGGTTGGAGGTCGTGTAGACCTGCTTGCCGCTGCGGACACCGGACATGTCGTAAGTATAGGAGACCTGCTTGCCGTCGACCGTCGCGGAGGCGAGCTGGCGGCCCTTCGTCCACGTGAAGGTGTAGTCCTTGCCGTTATAATATGTAACCGGGTTGCCGGAGGACGGGAGGTCGTTCGTCTGGGTCTGGCCTTCGTAGAGAATGTCCTTGGTTGCACCGTTTGCCGTCACGCTCGTGAGCAGATCCGGCCACGAGGGGTTCGTGTAGCCGAAGGACTTCGTGACCGCGCCGTCTTTCGTGATGCTGCGGATGTTGCCCGCCGTGCTGCAGGCGCTGCGGCGCAGCGTGATGCAGCAGGCAACGATGATGATTTATGGTTGTGTGCTGACGGTTGTACGCATCATAGTGACCACTTATCCATTTCCCTGCGGGCGATGCTGCTGCACCGCCCGCTAATCTTTTCCGTAGCACAACCGAAAACAAATGCGAAAGCTATGTTATATCATTGCTTCTGTCATCCTCTTCTGTTGCATAATCATCATCTATAACAATATCCACACGTGCATTCAACAGACAAGCATCTTGTAAAAAATGTGTTTTCAGTCGGATGGACGGATATTCTCCGCTTTGATGTACCGCAATATAAATCGTCAAGAATAGTGCGCATGGCTGAAATTGCTCCAGAACCTGATGCAACTCACGCTCATGTTCTGTAATAAAACAATGCATTGCCTGTTGGACTACGTCACTTTTAAAAGTGTCAATCTGGTCAAATACAATAGTCCAGTATCCCGGATTCTGTGTTCCCTCATATGCATTCCACTTGCATTCTTGCCTTCGTTTTGCCTCCGTCGGCCGCACACCAATGATGGATGAAATTTCATCTATCGGAAAATCTGTATCAAAGCAAAAGCAAAGCTCGCCCCAAATAGTTGGCGGCAAAGGAGGCGAAAAACAAATATTATCCTCGCATATACTCATTTAACATTTTACCTTTCAGTTAATTTTGTATGCGGTTTCATAAATGATCCTCCCCGCTTTGTCAATGATAAATATAATACGGCTTCTTGAATCATAGGCTAAATCATATAATTTAATCTCCGCTTTTTTCCCAAGGTACTCCTTTTTCAAGGCGTGAGCATCCAATCCATTGGACTTCAACTGGAAATTCGTAAGCTTTTTGAGCGATGGCTTATTATTACTTTTTTTATTATTACCTCGCCCATTATTCTTTGGTGGTTGAGGCGAGGCAGGCGTTGAACCGCCAAAATTCTCGGGACTTGATGTGTCAGCAGAATTCCCACCCGTGTTTCTATTGGCAAGAGAAACATTTTTGGCAATTCCATACGATATGGCAACTATAGCAACAACTTCTACAACAACGACAGCCGCCGTAATCCATCCAATTGGATTCCACCAGTTCGTTAATGTAATTGCGGCCTCTGCCGCCAGCAAGCCTGTTGGATCAGAATAACGGATTGGGTTGTTCTCGCAATATGCAAACAAGTTTGAACCAATGAAGCCATCAGTAAATTGTCCATCCGCGTTGATGAACCGGTAGTTGGCGAAGTCGTAGTACCGGCTCTGGAGGTAGTAAAGGCGCGTCTCGCGGTCGTAGTAATAGCCGCGGTAGCGCAAGGGGTTGATGTGCCCGATGAAGGTGGGATCCGTGGTCTTTTTGCCGTCAGCACCATGCACGGAGTAATTGCCCCACGCGCCGTAGTTGTAGGAGGCGGCGAGCGTGCCGTTCGCGTTCAGCAGCGCAATGACGTCGCCCTGCGCGTTGAGGACGTAGTAGTAGAGCGTCGAGGTCGAGCCATCGTTATAGATCATGGCGAACGGCTGGTTGCCGTCGTCATAGACGAACTCGAGAGGCTTGCTGCCCCACTGCTGCCGCATGACCTTGCCGGAGAGCGTGGTGTAATTGTACGTCGTGCCGTTGACCGTTTTGCTGGTGCGGACACCGGACATGTCGTAAGTATAGGAGACCTGCTTGCCGTCGACCGTTGCGGAGGCGAGCTGCCGTCCTTTCGTCCACGTGAAGGTATAGTCCTTGCCGTTGTAGTACGTAACTGGGTTGCCGGAGGACGGGAGGTCGCTCGTCTGCGACTGCCCCTCATACAGGACATCCTTGGTCGTGCCGTTCGCCGTCACGCTCGTGAGCAGATCCGGCCACGAGGGGTTGGTGTAGCCAAAGGACTTCGTGACCGTGCCGTCCTTCGTAATACTGCGGATGTTGCCCGCCGTGTCGTAGGCATAGAGGAAAGTCGTGCCGCTGCCGTTTTTCTCGGACACCAGCTGGCCCTGCGCGTCGTAGCCATACTCCTTCAATGTGGCCGCCTTGGGCACCTTCGTGCCCGCGGTCACGATCTTGGTGATGTTGCCGGACGCATCGTAGGTATAGGTGAAGCCGCGAAGGTCAGAACTGCCCTTCTTGTATTTCAACCATCCTGAACATTGATACTTTATCACCGCTCATATTGAATAAACTCATTGAGAAAATTCAAGTCGGGCAGGTTGAAAAGGCTGACGGTCAAATTGTACAAGAAATCACCATAGTGTGGCGGTTTGCAGGGGTAGTTAGTCCTGAATCTTGATTGATTTACCATTCACAGTTAAGGCGTATTGTTCATCAAAGCTGTCTATGAAAGCGAAGTAAGTGTAAAAAGTCTTGTTAAGCGTGCTATTTGCCTTATCCAAGTGTTCAAATTTAGAATTTCGGTTATCTGTTATTTCTGACGAACCACCGTTTGTGTCCAAAACAGTAATGTAATAATCATTTGTATTTTTATACTGATACACATAAATTGTGATTCCGTCAGATATGGTTTGAACAATTCGCTTTGTGTCTAATCCCATTCCAATTTTCCAAGCATTATTTGATCTCGGAACAATAGCATAAACATCAGTCTCACCTTTTGCCCCAACTACAAAATCAGATTCATTACCATCCACGATTAGCTCTACACTTGCAGAATGGTTGTAGTTGTATGCTGATTTAGGCGACGAAAATGTTACAAAAGCATTTTCTATTGGTATCAATGCAGAAATCGTTGTCAGTATTACGGTTGCCGCAAACGCAACTATCGAGCACCGACGTTTATAAACCAAGTGAGATTTCCTTATGAAAAAGAAACTTATAGTGAACGCTATACCAAAAAATATAAGCCTTATTGTTGCAAATAACATATTTTTCCTTTCTAATATTCGTACGCATATAACGGCGATGGCATTGACTGTCCTGTTGTAATAAACACATACGCCGCAGCAATAGCCCACCCGCTAACGCTCACATTGGTATAAGTGGTTTCGGTGTTATTGTCCCATTTGACAGCAGTTGATCCTTCAAAGCCAACTTTTAATTCTGACAGGTTTGCTTTTAAGCCAAAACTATTTGTTGTATTGCCATTTGAAAGCGAGCCTGAAATTCCAATATTATCAAGTCCCATGCTGATATCCAATGTGAATTTTGCTATGTTTATTTTTATACCTGCCGATGATGATTTAATTGGATGCTCAGCATTACCCTTAGCATAAACTGAAATGGGCTTTGAGGAATTGCCGTGCTTTGAAATTGTTTGCGTAGTTTTTGTGCCTAACTTTACGGTAATGGGTAAAGGATCAGGCAAATATTCAACTTCCGTTTTTGTAATAGTTGCTGATAGTGAACTACCTGCACCAAATGTTGCTTTTGCAAAACCTGCAATTGCTGTACCAACTTTATTGAAGAAACTTCCGATTTCTTTCCAGAACGTTCCACTTTGGTCTGTGCGATTAACCGGGTTGTTTCCACAGTACGCGAACATATTGCAACTCAGAAAGCTCCCTGCATTCGTCGTAGCATATGCATCCGCATTGATGAACCGGCAGTTGGCAAAGTCATAGTACCGGCTCTGGAGGTAGTAAA
>OGYW01001484.1_pt1 | contig 20405 bp, 19 predicted proteins | sample 1576621 | NCBI WGS metagenome assembly OGYW01 (sample SAMEA3541528, study PRJEB24748) | human gut metagenome | biome: human gut; feature: human-associated habitat; material: faeces | place: China | collected 2012 | reverse complement strand
CCCTGCGGGTGCTGGAGCCCTCCATCCGCCTGACGCTGCTGGACTCCCTGAACAAGCGCATCCAGTTCCTGGAGACGGTGTGCCGGGAGCTGGACCTCCCCGATGTGGCCTGCGTCCACGCCCGGGCGGAGGAATTTGCCGCGGAGCACCGGGAAACCTTTGATTTAGCGGTCTCCCGGGCACTCCCGTGTTTCGGGAGCGCGGTTTTTGTATATTTTTCTCTGTGCAGCTTACGCCTGCAGATCCGGATAGAGCGGGAAGCGCGCGCACAGGTCGAGCACCTGCGCCCGCACGGACGCAACGGCGTCCTCGCCCTCATCGACCAAACGGCAGATGAGCGCGCCGATCCGGCGCATCTCCTCCTCGCCCATGCCGCGGGTCGTGACGGCCGGCGTACCCAGACGCACACCGCTCGTGACGCGCACGGACTGCGTCTCGTTCGGGATGGTGTTCTTGTTGGCGGTGATGTTCGCCGCGTCGAGCAGATCCTGCATCTGCGCACCGGTGCGGCCGCGGCTGAACACGTCGGCCAGCATGAGATGATTATCCGTGCCGCCGGAGACCAGACGGATGCCGCCCTGCTGCAGCGTCTCGGCGAGCACGGCGGCATTTCGGACCACCTGCTGCTGATAGGTGCGGAAGGCCGGCTGCAGCGCCTCGCCGAAGCAGACCGCCTTGCCGGCGATGACGTGCATGAGCGGGCCGCCCTGCGTGCCGGGGAAGACGGCGCTGTCGATCTTCTTTGCCAGCTCGTCGCGGCAGAGGATGATCGCGCCGCGCGGGCCGCGCAGCGTCTTGTGCGTCGTGCAGGTGACGACGTCGGCATACGGCACGGGGCTCGGGTGCACGCCCGCAGCGACCAGACCGCCGATGTGCGCCATGTCGACCATCAGGTACGCGCCGACGGAATCGGCGACCTCGCGGAAGCGTGCAAAGTCGATCACGCGCGGATACGCACTCGCGCCGGCGATGATGATTTTCGGCTTGACTTCCTCGGCCGTGCGCGCAAGCGCCTCATAGTCGATGGTCTCGGTCTCGGGGTTAACACCGTAGAAATGCGCCTCAAAATATTTCCCGGACAAAGACGCCTTGCTGCCATGCGTCAGATGTCCGCCGTGAGAGAGGTTCATGCCGAGGATCCGGTCGCCCGGCTGCAGCAGCGCCGCATACACGGCCATATTCGCCTGCGAGCCGGAGTGCGGCTGGACGTTTGCGTGGTCCGCGCCGAACAGCCGCGTCACGCGCTCGATCGCCAGACGCTCGACCTCATCGACGTACGCACAGCCGCCGTAGTAGCGCGCGCCGGGATAGCCCTCGGCGTATTTGTTCGTCAGGTGGCTGCCAACAGCCTCCATGACGGCCTGACTCGTGAAATTCTCGGACGCGATCAGCTCCAGATGGTCGCGCTGGCGCTCCAGCTCGCGTGCCATGGAAGCATACAGCTCCGGGTCTGCCTGCATCAGGTGTGCATAATCCATATCGGGAACCTCCGTTTTTGTCAAATGTCGCCCTATTAGTGTATCATGGATCCCATGTATTTTACAAGTGGACACGGCATAGATTAAAGTATCCCGTTTTTCTCCGAGGTGAGGCAAGTTGAACAAATGGAGCGCGCTGCGCCCTTATCTTTTCTTCGTCGTGCTCGCGCTGGCCGTCGGCGGCGCGGCAGGTGCCGCCGCACGCGCGGGCATGGACGCCTACGACCTGCTGACAAAGCCGCCCGCCACACCGCCGGACCGGCTGTTTCCGGTCGTGTGGACGCTGATCTATCTGCTCATGGGCATCGCCATGGGGCGCGTCTGGCGCGCCGCCTCCGGCAGTGCGCGCAGGCAGGCTGCCGCACTCTGGTGCGTCCAGCTCGGCGTCAACGGTTTTTGGCCGGTGGTGTTTTTCCTGTGGCAGGAGCACGCCGCGGCGTTTTTCCTGCTCGCAGGGCTGATCGCGCTCGTACTGGCGATGAGCGCACAGTTTTCCCGCCGCGCTCCGGCGGCCGCGTGGCTGTGCGCACCGTACCTCCTGTGGCTGCTGTTCGCTGCATATCTGAACCTCGGCGTGTGGCTGCTCAACCGGTGAAGTCTGGGTAAAGTTCCTGCAAAGATTGTGTTTGCATGGGGCAGCAGATTGTGGTAAACTGCCCCAGAGGAGGGAAGCATCCCATGAAAAAACCAATCAAGATCATTCTGATCGTCCTGGCTGTTATCGTCGGTCTGTTCGCCGCGCTGCTCATCTGGCTGACCGCCACGCAGCTCAACGTCAAGACGGCGACCGCCGTCGTGACGCGCGGCGACAACAGCACCGCCGCCTTCGCCCCGGGCGACGAGGTGTCCATCCTGTCGTGGAACGTCGGCTATGCCGGTCTGGGCGAGGAGTCCGACTTCTTTATGGACGGCGGCAAGCAGACCCGCGCGCCGAGCAAGGCCATCGTGGAAAAGAACATGGACGGCATCGTCGCGACCGTGCAGGGCATGGCCGCCGACTTCACGTTCCTGCAGGAGATCGACGCCGGCCCCTCGACCCATGCCTACGGCATTGAGGAGGCAGGCCGCCTGCGCACCGAGACGCAGCTCGACAGCGCGCACGCCCTGAACTACAAGTGCGCCTTCGTGCCCTACCCCATCCCGCCGATCGGCCGGGTGAACACGGGGCTCATGACGCTCTCGACCGCGCCGATCGCTTCGGCCGAACGCATCGCGCTGCCGAGCCCGTTCAAGTGGCCGGTGTCGGTGGCAAACCTCAAGCGCTGCCTCATGCCCGTATACATCGACCTTGAGGGCACGGATGCGCAGCTCGTGCTCGTCAACCTCCACCTCGAGGCATATGACGACGGCGAGGGCAAGGCCGCGCAGACCGCCGCGCTCACGTCGTTCCTCGAGCAGGAATACGCCAAGGGCAACTACGTCATCGCCGGCGGCGACTTCAACCAGACCTTCCCCGGCGGACTGGACAAGTACCCGATCAAAAACGATGATCTCTGGACGCCCGGTATGCTCGACGACAGCATGCTGCCCGACGGCTGGCACTTCGCGTATGACACGTCCGTGCCGAGCTGCCGCCTCGACAACCAGCCCTACGACGCCGAGAGCGAGGCCACGCAGCACTACGTCATCGACGGCTTTATCCTCTCACCGAACGTGGAGCTGACGAGCGTGCAGACGCAGGATGACGGCTTCCGCTTCTCCGACCACAACCCCGTGCTGCTGAGCATCCGCCTGAAATAAGCACAATATTGCAAACGCCCGCTTCCGGTAGGAAGCGGGCGTTAGACTGTTAAAAAGTATTACTTTTTGACAAAGAGGTTTTTGCCGAGCTGAATGCCCGCTTCCAGTCGGAAGCGGGCATTCATTTTATTTATTCTGCGCGTTTTATTCTGCGCCGGTGATGCGCAGCTCACGGCAGGAGCCGGGGCCGAAGCGCGCCTCCATCGCCTGCCGGTAGGCGGGAAAGGCAGTACACGGCATGAGCGCCTGCACGCCCCCGGCAAAGCCGCCGCCGTGTACGCGCCACGCACCCACTCCGTCGAGCAGCGCCGACGCGCAGGCAAGCCCCCGCGCGAGCCGGTCGTCCCCGCCGGGGACCTGGATGTTGCGCAGCAGCTGCTCCGACGAGCGGCCGGAGGCGTTCATGAGGCGCAGATATTCCCCCGCATCCCGGCGCGCAAGCGCATCACGCATCTGCGGCACGCGCGCGTTTTCTGCGAAAAAGTGTGCCGCGCGGTCGTCGGCAAGCCCCGGCTGCCGGTGGGCGAAAAAGTCAGCCGGGTCGACCTGTGAGAGCGTCTCGGCGCCGAAGCGCCGCGCAACGCTGTGCATATCGGCCGGGATCGCGGCGTAGGCCGCCGTCAGCCCCGCGTGGCTGCCGCCGGTGTCCGTCAGGCTGAGCGTGAGCCCCATGGCGGCAAACGGCGCCGCGACCGGAAGGATCTCCCCGGCGGCAAAATCGAGATACACCGCGCCGCTGCGCGCGCACGCCATCTGATCCATGAGGCCGGAGGGCTTTCCGAAGTGCCGGTTTTCCGCCTGCTGACCGAAGCGGGCAAGCTGCTCCGGCGTGAACGCGCCGCCGTTATAGAGCGCATTGAAGATGCGGCCGACGAGGATCTCAAACGCGGCCGAGGACGACAGGCCTCCGCCCGTGCGCAGCGCAGAGGAAGCCCACGCCTCGAAGCCACCGACCTGACCGCCGGCTTCCAGAATGGCCGCTGCCACGCCGCGCACGAGCGCCCACGGCTTTCCATAGGCGCGCGGGTCAACGCTCAGATCGTCAAGCGAGACGGTAAACGGACGGTAGCCCCGCGAGTGGATGCACACGCGGCGGTCACGGCGGCGCGCGGCGCGCGCGCGGATGCCCACGTCCACGGACGCCGCCAGCACGCGCCCGAGCTGGTGATCGGTATGATTCCCGGCCAGCTCCGTGCGGCCGGGGGCAAAAAATCGCTGCATGATCTCCCTCCGAAAACAGCCTTGCAGAATTTATGCGCACAGCAGACAAAAAGCCGGCAGGCAAGCTGCCTGCCGGCTTCCCAGCTTGTCCAAAACCTCGTAGCCTTTCGCCACGGAAGCGGCGAAAGAAAGTCCAATCATTTTCTCAGGCGACATGCGCGGCGGAGAAAATACTTCTCGGCCTGCAAACGTGCGCGCCGTTCGCCTTGGGCGGACGGCGCGTGCGCTGCAGTCAGGCCGCGGATCCCTTTGTCAAAAAGTATTACTTTTTGACAGACAAACCGCCCGCGCGGATCTCCGTGCGGGCGGTCATGCTGTCTGTGCAGCTATTATGCGTAAAAGACGTGGTCGCCGATCGTGGTCATATAGGTCAGGCAGCGGTTGAACCACGCGGAGTTGCAGGCCGCGGGGTTGATGAAGTACATACTCTCACCGACCGTATTGTACCCCTCAAAGGCGAGCTTTGCCGCGAGCACGGCATCCTCATCCGGCGTGAGGCCGATGCTGCCGTCCGCCGTGGGCGAAAACTGCGCCACACCGCTGCGCCGGTCGAACACGACCTCCTTGACGCTGTTGGGGAAGCGCTCGTCCGCCACGCGGTTGAGCACGACATTGCCGACCGCGATCTGCCCGTCCATGGGCTGGTTGCCGGCCTCGGCGTTGATGATGTGGCTGAGCCAGTAAACGTCACGCGCGCCGTAGAAGCTCTCGCCGCTCTCGAGCAGCTGCTGCCCGGACGCATCGACGCGCAGGCTGGTATTGTCCGCGCTGAACGTAGCCGTGACGCCGAAGATCTTCTCCAGATCCGCCAGCGGCAGCACCACCTTGCCGTCAAGGGCGTACACCCCATCGGGCGCGTAGAAGCAGCGGCCGTTGGCCGTGTAGCTCACAGCGCCGTAGGTCGCCGCGATGTCCGCACCGTTGACCGTGACGGTCTGGGTGTCGCCGTCGGTGACGGTCGCGCTCTCAAGACCGAGCATCTCGGCAAACGCATCCGCCGAAAGCCAGGCCTCGCCGTCGATCACATAGCAGTAACCGCCGAAGCAGTCGTCAATGTACACGGGCGTGTAGTCGCAGGTGACCGTCTCGGTATAGTCCGCAGCGTCCATGCCGACGGCAAGCGTGCGCGCGACAGGCGACGTCGCCTGCGCGGCGGCCTGCACCGCCAGCTTTTCATCGCGCTCGGGCGCAGACAGGGACGCATCCCCGCTCAGGACCGCTCTGGCCGACAGGGCATCCCCGTCCAGCCCGGCGGCCAGCACCGGACTCTCACCGGCGAGCCAGAAAAATCCGCACAATAAGCCGCAAAGCAGGCAGACGATGCACATCAGCGACAGACCCGATCTGACGGACTGTCCGGCTCTCTTGATTTGTTTCATGACGTGCAGCCTCCTTTGCTGTAACTTTTTCGGGTCCGGCGGGCACACGGTCATTTGATCCATACACCCGACAGGCGCGTTTTGCACACAACGCCTTGCCCCGTTATGGATAATTATATTCATTTTCCGAGTCGTTCGCAATCGGCAAATTGCACAAAGCAGCTTTTTAAGTTCTGAATAAAATCCACAATAAAACGCCGAAATAACAAAATACAGTATATATTTGCGTTATTCGACACAAGAAATTGTGTTGTCTACTTTGACTAAATCTGACGTTTCGACGCATTCTGACCAAAAAGAAAAGATGCAAGTTCGCAAAATTTTCTTGCAAACTTGCATTATGTCAACCATTTTAATTATTTGAAAGAATTATGTAAATCTTTTTTCCCGCCTTACAGTGCCTGTTTCAGCGCCTGCGCAAGCTGATCCGGGCAGGATGTCGGCTTCAGTCCGCAGCGCACGCCCTCCAAGCGTTCGATGGCCTGCTGCACCGGCATCCCCACCAAGAGCCGCGAAATGCCCTGCAGGTTGCCGCTGCACCCCCCTTTTACCTCAACTTTGCGGATAATCCCGTCTTCAACCTCCACCTGCATCAAGCGCGAGCAGACGCCTTTCGGCCGGTATGTGATCGTCATAGCGACGCCTCCTTTGTATTTTTGCCGCTCACAGTATAGCAGATGCGGTGACATAATTCCAGCCCAAAAACCATATATATTGTGGAGAATGTGTTTGGAGGTGGGCAGATATGACACTGCGGCAAAAATTGGCCTGTGTGGGGCTGGCCGTGTTCGGTTTGCAGATCGCGTCGGCTGCGGCAGGCGGCGCGCCGCTCAGGGACCGGCTGCAGCGCTGGTTCGACCCGGAGCAGCTGCTGCTGGCATCGGTGCGCATGGAGCTCGGTGCTCCGCCGGTGGACGCCTCCCCCACGCCGGAGGCAGCAGCCGCGCTCAGCGCCGCCTCACCCGCACCGGAGGTGACCCCCGCCCCCACTGCGGACGACGACGCCGAAATCGCCCCGACCGCGACGGCCGACGGGCTGCCCATCGTGGCGACGAGCATCGCCGGCGGGCTGACGATCAAGAACGAGACGGACATCCCCGTAAGCGTCGCCGCTCTGCTGCAGCAGGGGCCGGCCACCGTACTGCCGGCGGGCGAACCGCAGATCCTCATCATGCACACGCACGCGAGCGAGGCCTTCACCCCGGCGGGGCACGATCTCTACGCCGCGAGTGACACCTGCCGCACCGAGGACACCAATTATAATATTGTGCACGTGGGCGACGTGCTCGCCGACACACTCACGAACGCGGGACTTGCGGTACTGCACGACCGGACGATCTACGACTACCCGAGCTACACGGGTTCGTACAGCCGCTCGGGCGCGGCCGTACAGGAGTATCTGAGCCAATACCCAAGTCTGCGCATCGTCATCGACCTGCACCGCGACGCGCTGTGCTCGGACAGCGTGGTCTACAAGACCGTGGCCGAGCTGCCCGACGCCGCGTGCGCGCAGGTGATGCTGCTCGTAGGCACGAACGCGTCAGGGCTCTATCACCCGCACTGGGAGGAGAATCTGCGTCTGGCGGTCTACCTGCAGGATGCAGCTGTACAGGCGCACCCGACGCTCATGCGGCCGATCACGCTTGTCAACGAGCGCTATAACCAGCATCTCACGCGCGGTTCGCTCATCATCGAGGTCGGCAGCAGCGGCAACACGCTTCAGGAGGCCGTGCGCGCCGTGCGGCTGTTCGGTGAGAGCGCGGGCGCAGCGCTCGCGGCGCTCGTGCAGTGACCGGATGCGACAGCGTGCGACATATTATAATAGGTATAAAAACACCCCCGTCGGGTGAGAATCTCCGCAGACGGAGCTTCCGGCCAAGGGGGGTGTTGAAAGATGCAGGTCCGCCATTACATGACCGCAGCAGCAGCCGTGACGCATCCGGACGAGCCGGTCGTCGCCGCGGCGCGGCTGATGCGCCAGCGCAGCATCGGCGCACTGCCGGTGTGCGAGGACGACGGAACGCTCGCCGGTATGCTCACCGACCGCGACATCGTCGTGCGCTGTGTTTCCGCCGGCGATGATCCGCAGACTGCGACCGTGCGCGGCATCATGTCGCGCGACCCCGTGACGGTCGAGGCCGATGCCGACGTGCGCACCGCGATGGCCGCCATGCGCGCCGCGCAGGTGCGCAGGCTGCCCGTGACCGAGGGCGGCAAGCTCGCGGGTGTCCTCTCGATCGACGACATCGCCCGCTCCGGCAAGTGGGACATGGAGTGCGCGCAGGCGCTGTGCGGCATCACAGCGAATGTCTGCAGGCGGTGAAGCGGCGCACCGTGCGTCCGACGCGCACCCCGGCCTTCTCCTTGAGGAGAAGGCTTTGATTGGCTGCGGCTGTGTTCCCGCCCCTCCCCCTGCGCGTATGCACAGGTTTTCTCCTTCCCTCCGGCCGCGCTGTACCCGCGCGGCCGGCCTTTTTGCGCATCTCCCGCACTGCACCGCGCACAAATTGCGCACAAACGCCAAAACACGGCGCAGAAAACACAGCAATCTGCACAATCTTGAGAATCATTCGCAAAAAGTGCTTTACAAATGCGGACAGCCGTGCTATCTTAATATCAGTAATAATTCCTGTTACTGATATTGAAGGAGGTGCTTCGATGCCCATCCGCAAAAACAGCAAAAAGCGGCAGGTCATCCTCGAAGCCCTCGCCGCGACGACCGCCCACCCCACCGCGCAGGAGCTGTATCAGCAGCTCAAGCCGGACTATCCCGACCTGAGCCTCGGCACGGTGTACCGGAACCTGAGCCTGTTTTCCAAGCAGGGCGACGTGATGAGCGTCGGCGTGTTCCGCGGGCAGGAGCGGTTCGACGCCCGCACAGAGCCCCACGCCCACCTGCACTGCACGCAGTGCGGCCGCGTCATTGACGTGCCGCTGCCCGGCGCGCCCGAGCCGCAGCTGTGCGCGCTCGCCCAGAGCGTAACAGACGCGCAGGTGCTCGGCTGCAGCATCACGTTCACGGGGCTGTGCAAAGCTTGTCAGCAAGCGGCAAAGGAAGCCGCTTCCGAATAAATCAACGATCGAAATCAAAAAACTTTAGGAGGAACTTACAATGAAAAAATGGGTTTGCAGTGTCTGTGGTTACGTTTACGAAGGCGAGCAGCCGCCGGTCGAGTGCCCGGTGTGCCATGTCGACGGCTCCAAGTTCATCGAGCAGAAGGCTGAGAAGTCCTGGGCTGCCGAGCACGTTGTCGGTGTCGGCAAGGCGTTCGGAGCGGACGTTCCGGCCGACGTGCAGAAGGAGATCGTCGACGGTCTGAGAGCCAACTTCGAGGGCGAGTGCTCCGAGGTCGGTATGTATCTGGCCATGGCGCGCGTTGCGCACCGCGAGGGCTACCCGGAGATCGGCCTGTACTGGGAGAAGGCCGCCCATGAGGAAGCCGAGCACGCTGCGAAGTTCGCTGAGCTCCTCGGTGAGGTCATCACCGACAGCACGAAGAAGAATCTTGAGATGCGTGTCGACGCCGAAAACGGCGCGACTGCCGGCAAGTTCGAGCTGGCCAAGCTCGCCAAGCAGTACAACCTCGACGCGATCCATGACACCGTGCACGAGATGGCGCGCGACGAGGCCCGCCACGGCAAGGCCTTCGAGGGTCTGCTGAACCGCTACTTCGGCAAGTAATTTGCCAAAACAGGAGGCACAGCCATGAAATACGTCTGTGACATCTGCGGCTACGTCTACGACCCCGCAGCCGGCGATCCCGACAACGGCGTCGCCCCCGGCACACCCTGGGAAGCCGTCCCCGAAGACTGGGTCTGCCCGCTGTGCGGCGTCGGCAAGGACCAGTTCAGCCCCGAAGCATAACGCAAAACGAGAAGAGGAAGCCGGTTACTCGGCTTCCTCTTTTTTTGCGCTCTGCGCGACCGGATATATATCGTTTGGAAATTGACAACCGACGCAGAAAATGCTACACTACGCTTGTCATACGACAGAAAATGCGGCCGCTGCGGCGGCTGCCTCGAAGGGGGACAAAAACCATGAAATACTGTGCTCAGTGCGGTGCGCAGCTGGTCGATGAGGCCGTTGTCTGCCCGCAGTGCGGCTGCCCGGTGCAGCCCCAGCGCAGCGTCGACCCGAACGCCAGCCCGAAATCGCGCCTGATCGCGCTGCTGCTGTGTGTCTTTGTCGGCGGTCTCGGCATCCACCGCTTCTACGTCGGCAAGATCGGCACGGGCGTGCTCTGGCTGCTCACGGCCGGATGCTTCGGCATCGGTGCGCTGGTCGACCTGATCATGATCGCCTGCGGCTCATTCACCGACAGCGACGGCAAGCCGGTCACCGACTGGCAGACCTGACGCTGCACACGCAAAAAGATCCCCGGCCTGTGAGCCGGGGATCTTTTTTTGCGCAATTACGGGTCGATCTCGATGATGTAACCGGTCTTGCCGCCGTAGAACTGTGGGTACTTGGCGGCGGGATCGCCGATGCAGTCGTTATAATACCAGCCGTCGCTGCGGCGCGCGATGAGCACATAGTTCTCGGCCGCGCCGTTGGTGTCGCGCACAGACGGCTCACCGGCGGCCCAGTTATAGACCGGGTCGATGTTGTCCTTGACCCAGGCGAGCTCGCCGCTGTCGGCGCGGTACAGGCCGATCCAGACGTAGGTCAGGCCGGACTCGTCGGCAAGCTGGGCGACGCGCGTCCACTTCTCGGCGCTGTCGATCACGACAAGGTGGCCGCCCTTGGCCTTGGCCGCCGCCTCAGCGTCCGCCCAGGAGATGTCCGCCTTGACGACTTCATACGTCGGCTCGGGCTTCGGCGTCGGAGTGGGCGTGGGCGTCTCGGTCGGGACAACGGTCTCGACGGGAACGGTCGGTGCGGGCGTCGGCGTGGCCTCCGCCGCGGAGGGCGTGCCGAACACGCCGAGTGAGCGCAGCAGCAGCACGGCCAGCACCGCCGCGCAGACGATCAGCACCGTCAGCAGCACACCCGCCTTATGCGACTGGCGCTGCGCGTCGGGCGCTTTCTTTTTTAGCTTCGCAGGGGCGGGACGGTAGGGCTCGGGCTTTTTCACCGGCGGCTTTTCCGGCTTGCGCTCCGGCTTCGGCGCGGGCTTGACCTCCGGCCTGGCGGCCGGCTTTTCCGGGCGGAATTTATTCGGCAGCGGCTGCGGCTCGGGCTTGACCTCGGGCTCAGCCTGCGGCTCGGGCTCGGGGCTCGTCTCCGGCTCGGCGGCCGGGGCTTCCTCGGGCTTCTCTTCCGGTTCGGCAGCCGGAGCTTCCTCGAGCTTCTCTTCCGGCTCGGCAGCCGGGGCTTCCTCCGGCTTCTCTTCCGGCTCGGCAGCCGGAGTTTCCTCCGGTTCAGGCTCCGCTTTCGGTTCAGACTCGGGCGTAGATTCCACTTCCGGTTCGGTCTCCGGCTCAGCCTCCGGCACGGGCGCGGCGGCCTCCTCGGCGAGGATGCTGAGCATCATGCGCTCGACCTCGCTGAGCTCCTGCTCGGGCTTGTTGAACATCTCCTGCGCGGTCGGCACATTGCGTCGCTGCTCGGCATCATACTGCTCGAGCGCGGCGCACAGCTCCGCCGGGGTAGCATAGCGGTCGGCCGGCTTGCACTGCGTGGCGCGCGCAATGATCTGCGCGAGATCGCGCCCTGCCTTGCGCGCCAGAGGCAGCGCCTCGCCGTTCATGCGGCGGCGCAGCGCGGCGGCCATATCCTCCGGCTGCGGCGCGCGGTCGTCCGGGTAAAACGGCAGACGGCCGCCCATCACGCCCGCATACAGCAGCAGGCCGAGCGAATACACATCGGCCGAGGCATCGAGCGAGCCGCTCCAGAAGACCTCGGGCGCCATGAACTCCAGCTCCTCGGTCGTCCAGTCCTTCGTGTCCGTGCGGGCGGGCGCGCCAAGACCGACCGTACCGTCCCCGGTACGGCTGATGTTGTCCGGGCGGATGCCGCCGTGGTATGCCCCGCGCTCCGTCAGGATGCGGCAGATCGTCTCGGCCAGCGCGGTCAGCTCCGCGCGCGAGAGCGTCTGCAGCCGCTCACCGAGGCAGCATGCGGGATCGAATGCGTGTTTTTCCATGTGATACGCACCTCTTTATGTCCGTGTTTGCGTGTTTACATAACGTAATAAATAGTAACACACTTGTGTCTGCAAGTCAATTCAATCTGACGCGCCGGACGCAGGTTTCTTCCGCCCGAGACGACCGAACCAGCCGAAGGTCATCGGCCAGATACCGGCGGCAAAGATCACCATGAGCGCGTAGCGGATGAGATTGGCAACATTGTGCCCGCCGCACAGCGCGAGCAGCGGCGCTTTGAGCGCGGCGCGCAGCCCGATCGTAATAGCAAGACCGAGCACGGTCTTGAGCACCTGCGCCCACCAGACGGCACGCACGTCAAAGTGCACATACCTCCGGTCGAGCCAGTAGGCAAACGTCATACCCAGCACCGCGCCGAGCAGCGTGTACGCGTTCTTGCGTCCGGAGGCGAGGTTCGCCGCGTCCACATCCGCGGGAAACGGCCAGAGCTCGGCAAAGAGCAGGTAGGCAGCGCCCAGCACCGCCATGGCGCCGAAGAGCAGGTAGAGCCGGTTCGGATGGCTGTCAATGTCCCGAAAGAGCGGGTAGAGCGCGAACACCAGCACAAGCCCGATGCCGAACGACACGCCGACATCCAGCGGCGTGTGCACGCCGAGGTACATGCGCGAAAACGCCGTGACCACGATCAGCAGCGCACAGACCACGCGCAGCCATGCCCGCTTCGTCCAGCGGCCGAGACAGCCGAAGGACGCAAAGACGTTTTGCGTGTGTCCGCTCGGGAACGAGTAGCCGGTGGCCTCGGCGCGGGCGCTCTCAACGATCTGAAAATCCGGGTCCTTCACCCACGGGCGTGGGATGCGAAAGACAAGCTTGAGAAACTGGTTGACGATCGTGCCGACGAAGCCGACCGTGAGCATATAGTACCCGCAGGACTTGCTCACGCACCAGAACACGATGATGGCAGCGGCCATGAACACGAGCTCGCCGCCGCAGTTGGTGAGTGCGCCGAGCAACGCGTCCAGAAACGGCGTGCGCAGCTCTGCCAGCGCATAAAGAAGCTGCATAGAGCGGTCTCCCCTCTGAAGATTTCTGCCGCCATTATAGCAAACTGCGCGCACGGATTCAACCGCAAAGCCGCAAAGGAAATTGACAGCGGCGGCTCGGAATGGTAGGATAAATCCAGACCCTATTCTATTTTATGGAGGCATGTCCCATGGACATTGAAACGACCATCCGCGCCCTGACCGGCCGCGGCTTTGCCGTGCAGCATTTTGTCACGGCTGCCGAGGCGGCGGACTATCTCGACGGCGCGATCGACGGCACGACCGTCGGCATCGGCGGCAGCAAGACCATCGACCAGCTCGGTCTCTATGACCGGCTCACCGGACACAACACCGTCTGGTGGCACTGGCGCACGCCGGGCTTTGCCACGCTCGACAACGCGCTGACCGCGCCCGTGTATCTCAGCAGCGCCAACGCCATCACCGCCGACGGCCAGATCCTCAACATCGACGGTCGCGGCAACCGCCTCGCCGCCATGGTCTACGGCATCGGCAAGACGGTGTACATCGTCGCGGGCACGAACAAGATCTGCCCTAACTTTGACAGTGCCCTGTCACGTGCGCGCAACACCGCCGCCGTGCAGAACATGCAGCGCTTTGACGGCGACCAGCCGTGCCACAAGCTCGGGCGCTGTGTCGACTGCCGCAGCAAGAGCCGCGGCTGCAACGCGCTGCTCGTGCTCTGGGGACAGATGATGGACATGGCCAAGGTCGAGGTCGTGCTCATCGACGAGCCGCTCGGCCTGTAAGGAGGCATTCACGTGAAGATCTTTAAGCGCATCAAGTGGAGCTATGTCGTGCTCAGCGCGATGTTTTTGCTCCTCGGCATCTTCCTGGTCGCCAATCCCGAGACGTCGCTGATCATGATCTGCCGCATTCTCGGCGCTGCCATGGCCGTGTTCGGTGTGATGAAGATCGTGCTCTACTTCATCCGCGAGGTCGAGGGCGTGGCCATCCGCTTTGACTTTGCCGTGGGGCTGTTTTGCATCATCCTCGGCGCGCTCATGCTCTGGCGCGCGAGCGCACTGACGGATGTGCTCTCGGTCATGATCGGTCTGCTCGTGCTCGTCGACAGCGTCTTCAAGCTGCAGGTCGCCGTTGACTCGCGGCGCATGGGCGCACACTCGTGGTGGGTCACGCTTGTGTGCACGGTCGTGTGTCTGGTGCTGGGCGTGCTGCTGGTCTTCAACCCCTTTGACGGCAAGCAGGTGCTCACGATCATGATGGGCGTGTCGCTCATCGTTGACGGTGTGCAGAACCTCTGCACCGTCGTGTACGTCGCCGTCTTTGTCAAGGACGTCAAGGCCGCCGTGCGTGACTTTGTGGACGATGCCACCGCCGTCGAGACGACCGGTGAGGTCGTCGGCGAGGACAAGCCCGACGACGGGCCGAAAGCGCCGTAAGACGTTAAATCCTGCTTGATTTTCTGCCGGACGCGAGAATTTCTACGCGTCCGGCTCTTTACTTTTTTGCCGCTTTGGTGTAAAAAAGAAGAGAAAATATGCTGCAACAAAAGGAGCAAGGGGGGAGCGGCCGATGATGGAGCAGGATTTTCAGCGTGTATATGAGAAGTTTAAGCTGCAGTTTTTCCGCCGCCTGTTTTCACAGGTGCGGGAACGTGAGGGCTCGCTGAGCGCAATGGAGGCGTTTTCCGTTGAGGTCATTCATCAGCTCAACGCGCCGACGATCGGCCGGTTTGCGGACTTTCTCGGCATCTCGCAGTCCAACGCGACCTACAAGGTCAACAACCTTATCCGCAAGGGCTATATCGTCAAGGAGAATTCCGACACCGACCGGCGCGAGTATCATCTCAAGCTCTCGGACAAGTTCTACAGCTACAACGGTCTCATGCAGAGCTATATCGACACCGTGCTCGGACGCATCCGCGAACGGTTCACGCCCGAGGAGCTGGCGACGTTTGCGCACGTGCTGGCCGTCATGAGTGACGAGCTGATGCCCGAGTGCGACGTGTAGCTCAAGTAAACACCGAACAGAAACGGAGGCAGCCGCCTCCGTTTTTTCATCTGCACAGGCAGCGGTATTCCCCGGGTCGCGCCCCGCAGTTTTCTTGTCATCGCGGGTAAAGTGTGGTTTAATAAGGGAAGAAAATTACGATAGAAACGGAGCATCGCCATGACGATCGCAGTCATCGGCGCGGGCGCGTCCGGCATGATGGCCGCGCTGACCGCCGCCGAAACCCCGGAAAATGAGATCCTGCTCTTTGAGCGGCAGGCGCGCGTGGGGCGCAAGCTTGCCGTGACCGGAAACGGCCGCTGCAACCTGACGAACACCGGTGCCGCGCCCGAAAACTACCACGGCGCGCAGCCGGAGTTTGCCGCGCGCACACTCGCGGCCTTTCCGCCCGCAGCGGCGCTCGACTGGTTCGCCGCGCACGGTCTTCTGACCGTGACCGAGCCGGGCGGGCGCGTGTACCCGCTTTCGAACGCGGCCAACAGCGTCGTGGACGTGCTGCGCTTTGCGCTCGCGCAGGCGAACATCACCCTGCACACGGGCGAGGCCGTGACGGCCGTGCGCCGCCAGGGGCGCGGCTTCGTCGTCGAGACGGAGGGCGAACGGTTTCCCGCCGAGCGCGTCATCATCGCGTGCGGCGGCATCGCCGGGGCAAAGGCCGGCGGCGTGCGCGACGGCTATACCCTGCTGCAAAGCCTCGGTCACCGGCGCACGGCGCTGCACCCCGCGCTCGTGCAGCTGACGACCGACCCGACCTATCCGCGCGCACTCAAGGGCGTGCGCGCTGATGCGCGCGTGACGCTCACGCAGGGGCGCAAGGTGCTCGCGCGCAGCGCGGGCGAGGTGCAGTTCACGGAAAAGGGCGTATCCGGCCCCGCTGTATTTGAGATCTCGCGCGCAGCCAGCTGCGGCGGTGAGGGGCAGACTGTGACGCTCGACCTGCTGCGCGAACACGGTGCGCCGGAATTTCTGGCGTTTTTGCAGACGCGGCGCAAACTCGCGCCCGCGCTCCCGTGCGAAGAGGTGCTGACCGGCACGGTGCACAACCGCGTGGGCAAGATGCTGCTGCGCTACGCCGATATTCCCTGTGCCCGGCCGCTCGGCGACGTGACGGACAGCGAACTCAAGGCGCTCGTGCGCGCGGCAAAGGGCTTCGCGCTGCCGGTGCGCGGCACGGAGGGCTTCGAGAGCGCGCAGGTCACGGCCGGCGGCATATGCACGGACGAATTCGACCCCGTGACAATGGAGAGCCTTCTCGTGCCGGGACTGTACGCCTGCGGCGAAGTGCTGGATATTGACGGCGACTGCGGCGGCTACAACCTGCAGTGGGCATGGGCCAGCGGCCGCGCGGCCGGGAGGGCCTGCCGATGATTGTAATTCCAAACCTGAAGCTTGCCCCCGGCGCGGACGAGGCGGCGCTCAAGACGCTGGCAGCCAAGGCGCTGAAGATCCAGGCCGACGACATCACCGGTCTGCGCATCCGCAAGAAGTCGCTCGATGCGCGCAAAAAAGACGACATTCACTATGTTTACACCGTCGGCGTGACCGTGCGCGGGGACGAGCAGCGGCTCGTCCGCCGCTGCCGCGGCGCCGCCATCGCGCAGGACAAGACCTACCCCATCCCGCACATCGCGCCGCCGCAGACGCGCCCCGTGATCGTGGGCTTCGGCCCGGCGGGGATGTTTGCCGCGCTCCTGCTTGCGCGCGCGGGCGCACGGCCCATCGTACTCGAGCGCGGACCGGACGCCAGAACGCGCAGCGCGCAGATCGCCGCGTTTCGCGCGGGCGGCGCGTTCGACCCCGAGTGCAACGTGCAGTTCGGCGAGGGCGGCGCGGGCACGTTCTCCGACGGCAAGCTCAACACCGGCACGCACGACACGCGCATCGGCTTCGTGCTCGCGGAGTTTGCGGCGCACGGCGCGCCGGAGCACATCACCTATGACGCCAAGCCCCACATCGGCACGGATGTGCTCGTCGAGGTCGTGCAAAGCCTCCGGCGCGAGGTCATTGCGCGCGGCGGCGAGGTGCGCTTCGGCCACCGCGTGACCGGACTGTCCACGCAGGACGGACACATCACGGCGCTGACCGTGCACAGTCCCGAGGGGGAGTACACGCTCCCGGCACAGCAGGTCATCCTTGCGATCGGGCACAGCGCGCGCGACACATTCGAAATGCTGCACGCACAGGGCGTGCCGATGGAGCCAAAGCCGTTTTCCATGGGCGTGCGCATCGAGCACCGGCAGTCAGACATCAACGCCGCGCAGTACGGCGCGGCGGCAGATCGTCTGCCGGCGGCGGACTATAGTCTCTCCTGCCACCTGCCGGACGGGTCGAGCGCGTACACGTTTTGTATGTGTCCGGGCGGCGAGGTGTTCGCCGCTGCGTCGGAGGCGGGAGGCGTGTGCACCAACGGCATGAGCAACTCCCGCCGCGACGGGGAAAACGCCAACGCCGCCGTGCTCGTGACGCTGCATCCGGAGGATTTTCCGGACAAGGGCACCCTCGGCGGTATGTACTGGCAGCGCAGCATCGAGCAGCGCGCCTATGTGTGCGGCGGCGGCAATTATCACGCCCCGGCGCAGCGCGTGGGCGATTTTCTCGCCGGGCGCGCAAGCACCGCTCCCGGCCGCGTGCAGCCGACCTACCGCCCCGGTGTGACGTGGTGCGACCTGCACGACGTGCTGCCCGCGCACATCACGGCGACGCTTGCGCAGGCGCTTCCGGTCTTCGGGCGAAAGCTGCGCGGCTTTGATGATCCGGACGCCGTGCTCACCGCGCCCGAGACCCGCTCGAGCAGCCCCGTACGCATCGTGCGCGGGGACGACCGGTGCAGCACCGGCGTGCAGGGGCTCTACCCCTGCGGCGAGGGCGCGGGCTACGCCGGCGGCATCACGAGCGCCGCCGTGGACGGGCTGCGCTGCGCGGAAGCCGTGCTCGCCGCGCTGCAAAACGAGGCATGACCTGTGCCGAACGGCACATCCTATGGATATAAGGAGGTTTTCACGATGAAAAACGAAGCGTTTGCACCCACGCCGGAGCTGCTGGCCAAGATGGACGCCTGGTGGCGCGCGGCGAACTATCTGTCCGCCTGCCAGCTCTACCTGCTCGACGACCCGCTGCTGCACCGGCGGCTGACCGAGCGCGACATCAAGAAGAAGATCGTCGGCCACTGGGGCACCGTGCCCGGCCAGAACTTCATCTACACGCACCTCAACCGCGTCATCAACGAATATGACCTCGATATGATCTATCTCTCCGGCCCCGGCCACGGCGGCAACGCCATGGTCGCGCAGGACTATCTCGACGGCTCGTACACCGACGTGTACCCGAATATCACGCGCGACGCGGCCGGCATGCAGCGCCTGTTCAAGCAGTTTTCGTTCCCCGGCGGCATCCCGAGCCATGTCGCGCCCGAGACGCCGGGCTCCATCCACGAAGGCGGCGAGCTGGGCTACTCGCTCGCGCACGCCTTCGGCGCCGTGATGGATAACCCCGGCCTGATCGCCGCCTGCGTCGTCGGCGACGGCGAGGCCGAGACCGGCCCGCTCGCCACCGCGTGGCACGGCAACAAGTTCGTCAACCCCATCACGGACGGCGCGGTGCTGCCGATTCTGCACCTCAACGGCTTCAAGATCGCAAATCCGACGCTCTTTTCCCGCATCAGCCACGAGGAGCTCGAGATGTTCTTCCGCGGCTGCGGGTGGGAGCCGCGCTTCGTCGAGGGCGACGACCCGGCCGAGATGCACGCCAAAATGGCCGAGACGATGGACTGGGCCATCGAGGAGATCCACGCCATCCAGCAGCACGCGCGCACCGCGCACGACACCACGCGTCCCTACTGGCCGATGATCGTGTTCCGCGCACCGAAGGGCTGGACCGGCCCGAAGGAAGTGGACGGCAAGCAGGTGGAGGGCTCCTTCCGCGCACACCAGGTGCCGATCGCGATGGACAAGCCCGAGCACCTCGTGCAGCTCGAGGAATGGCTGCGCAGCTACCACCCCGAAGAGCTCTTTGACGACAACGGCACGCTCATCCCCGAGCTGCAGGCGCTTGCGCCGAAGGGACAGCGCCGCATGGGGGCAAATCCCCACGCAAACGGCGGTCTGCTGCTGCGCGAGCTGCGCATGCCGGACTTCCGCACGTATGAGCAGCCCGTGCCGGCGCCCGGCGCCGTCGAGGCGCAGGACATGACCGTGCTCGGTGCGTTCGTGCGCGATATCATGCGCGAGAACATGGACGCGCGCAACTTCCGCATCTTCGCCCCCGACGAGACGGCCTCCAACCGTCTGAGTCCGGTGTTCGAGGTCACGGGCCGCCGCTGGGTCGCCGAGGCGACCGACAGCGACGAGTTTCTCGACCCGGACGGCCGCGTCATGGACTCCATGCTCTCAGAGCATATGTGCGAGGGCTGGCTCGAGGGCTACCTGCTCACCGGCCGCCACGGCTTTTTCAACAGCTACGAGGCCTTCATCCGCATCGTCGACTCCATGGTCGCGCAACACGCCAAGTGGCTCAAGGTCTGCAACCAGCTGCCCTGGCGGCAGGACATCGCCTCGCTCAACTACGTGCTCGCCTCGAACGTGTGGCAGCAGGATCACAACGGCTTCACGCATCAGGATCCAGGCTTCCTCGACCACGTGGCGAATAAAAAGGCCGATGTCGTGCGCATCTATCTGCCGCCGGACGCGAACTGCCTCCTGAGCTGCTTTGACCACTGCATCCGCAGCCGGAACTATATCAACGTCATCGTGGCCTCCAAGCATCCGCGGCCGCAGTGGCTGACCATGGAGCAGGCCGTGCGCCACTGCACGCAGGGCGTGAGCATCTGGGAGTGGGCCAGCAGCGATCAGGGCGCAGAGCCCGACGTCGTCATGGCCTGCTGCGGCGACACGCCGACGCTCGAGACCCTCGCCGCCGTGACCATCCTGCGCGAGAAGCTGCCGGAGGTGCGCGTGCGCGTCGTAAACGTGGTCGATCTCATGAAGCTCCAGCCGCATTCCGACCACCCGCACGGTCTCACGGACGAGGACTATGACCTCATCTTCACGAAGGACAAGCCCGTCATCTTCGCCTTCCACGGCTACCCGAAGCTCATCCACGAGCTGACCTACACCCGCCGCAACCAGAACATGTTCGTCTGCGGCTACGTCGAGGAGGGCACGATCACGACGCCGTTTGACATGCGCGTGCTCAATGAGCTCGACCGCTTCCACCTCGTCATCGATGTCGTCAAGCGTCTGCCCCAGCTCGGCAACCGCGGCGCCTACACCGTGCAGCAGATGCGCGACAAGCTCGTCGAGCACCGGCAGTACATCGCCGCGTACGGCGTCGACCTGCCCGAGATCGCCAACTGGCAGTGGACCGGCAGCACCAGCGCCGCCACGAGCTCCGAGCGCTGAGCGCGCCCGAACGCGCCGAACGCCCCCCACACCGAACACCAGCCGCCTGTCCCGGAATCGGGACAGGCGGTACCTGCAACAACGGATAGGCAAATCTTTGCTCATTCAACT
>OGYW01001472.1_pt1 | contig 20536 bp, 15 predicted proteins | sample 1576621 | NCBI WGS metagenome assembly OGYW01 (sample SAMEA3541528, study PRJEB24748) | human gut metagenome | biome: human gut; feature: human-associated habitat; material: faeces | place: China | collected 2012 | reverse complement strand
GCGCGGTGTGCATTTATATCGCATTTTGATCTATACACCATTTTTTCCACTTTCTGACATTGGTTCTGCCAAATTACGGTTGATTTGTACTGAAATAGTCTCCTTCGAAAGGTATTTTTCAAAGAAAAGGTTAATTTATTAGACATATTTACTAATTCTGTTTAATTTCTTTCCTTAAAAAGTACCTATTGCGCAGATAAAGCGAAAGAATTAATGCAAATTGACTAGTTTTTGCCATTTCGCACTGATTTCAGTGGAATTTTTCCTAGAGCAGAAATCATTTACACAAACTTCCCCAAATATGAGAAATACACCGACTCGAACATTTCCACATCCGCCTCTGCACGCTCAACTAAATATGAGAAACATATTTATCCAATATGAGTTTCGTGTGTGATAAATGTGCACATTTTGATTTGATTTTTTCTCTTTTATGTTAATTTTCCCGTCTAGCATAAAAGATATGAAGTTATACCTAGGACATAAAACAGCTTTTGCCTATTGGTGCTCGCATGATCTACTTAGCAGAAAACCCATCAAAGTGTCTAAGCATGCTTTCAAAACACCAACAAAAGAGCTTATTGCTGCCGCATTTAAAGAAGTAGATGGACTTAAGATTCCTCTTGATATAATCGTGCGAGACGCTAATAGCCGCAGACCGTCCATGCCACAGATATCTTGGCATTCAATTGGCAGCAGCCTTCCACAATATTCATTCATCAATCACAGTGCCCATGTTGCATTTAGCTCTCCTGAAGCCTGTTTTCTGCAACTAGCAACTTGCCTGACCCCTATAGAATTAATCATGGCAGGTTGCGAACTATGCGGCACCTATGCGGTCGATCCGAACACAAATCAATTAATCAATAGAAAGAAACGAACAGCTATCGACTCGCTGAAGACTTACCTGAATCGAGCAGGAACAATAAAGGGTTCTCTTAAGGCCAAAACAGCGCTTAAGTACCTGTTTGACAATTCTGCATCACCAATGGAAACAAAACTAGCACTACTGCTTAGCTTACCCACTTCGATGGGCGGATACGGAATCCCGAAACCAAAATTGAACGAACAGATAGTCACTTCTTCAGATAACTCTTCGATTCCTTCAGGCGGCTCTCCGTATAATGAATTATTCCGTTGCGATCTTTGCTGGCCACATAAGAAATTAGCTATTGAATACGACAGTCATCTTTATCATGCAAATAACCACAAAATAGACCTCGACTCAACTCGACGAATAAGAATTGAGACGGAACGAATTCGCGTTTTATCAGTTACCAAGCAACAAATTTACAATGAATTTGAGTTTGAAAAGCTCGCCATAGTTATTGCTCGATATCTTAATTATCGACTAAGAATCACCAGAAAAGACTTCGCCAAAAGAAGACATGCGCTGCGAAGGCAATTGGGATTTATTCGTTAAGTTGGACTGGATTAGGACAGGATTGGACTGGATTGAGCAGGATTGAACTGGATTAGGACAAAATGGATCAGGATGAATTGGATTGAATTGAGCCTAACTGGATAAACCAGCCAGACAACAAACAGACCAACAAGGCGATCAAAAGCGAATTCATTCGTGACTACCCTAAGCCAGTCCTAACCACACTTGCAGGGTAGGAATCCAACCGCCAATAAAGACAATTGCCATCAAAACGGGGATACCATATTTCACCCAAAGACGCGCCCAAACAGGGAAATTAATGCCCTTTCCGCTATTCGCTTCGGCGATAAAGTTATCCCATCCCCATCCACGCTTTGTGGTGCAGAACAGAACAAACAAAATACAGCCTATTACCAAAATGTTATTGGAAAGCATGAAGTCTTCCAGTGTTTGGATATCACCAATTCCGGGTACCGAAAAGCCTGACCATAGGTTATAGCCCAAGATACAAGGCATCGACAGCAGCACCAACAAGGGACCATTAATAGCTACTGCGCGCTTACGCGTAATATTCCACTGGTCCATAGAAAAACGAAGGATGTTTTCGAACACGGCAATAACCGATGAAAGTGCCGCAGCGGCAACAAACAAGAAGAACAGTGATCCCCACAACTGCCCTAAAGGCATCTGCGCGAAAACATGAGGCAGCGTAAGGAACACTAGACCCGGACCAGAATCAGGATTTACTCCATAAGCAAAACAAGCAGGGAAGATAATCAAGCCCGCCATAATAGCAACCAAGGTATCCAGCAAAGCAATATTTGCTGCCTCGCCTGTCAGTTTATTGTCTCGTCCGATGTAACTACCAAAAATAGACATTGAACCAATACCAATAGAGAGCATAAACAATGCTTGACTCATAGCGGCAAACACAATTTGCAAGAAGCTCGCATTGGGGTTATTGAACAGATTATCCAGGTTCGGAACCAGATAAAATTCCAAACCTGCTTGACCACCCTCAAGCAGAAGAGAATGAACGCACAGGATTGCCATAATAACGAACAACGCCGCCATCATTCCCTTAGTGATGCGCTCAATACCCTTCTGAACACCAAGGGCGCACACGCCAAAGCCGATGATGGTAACTAAAAGCATCCAGCCTGTCATCTCGATAGGATTTGCAAGCAGATTACTAAATACCGCAGCAACATCCGCATTGCCCTCAAAAGAACCTGTTGCGGTCTTAAAGAAATAGGCTAACGTCCATCCACATACTACGGTATAAAACATCATAAGCAGGTAATTACCAACCAGGGCAACCCACTTAAAACGATGCCATTTTGTTCCGTGTGGCTCTAGGGCATCGAAGCTTCGAGCGATAGAACGATAGCTGGCTCGACCCATCGCAAATTCCATAACCATAATAGGCAAACCCAAAACAAGCAGGAAAAACAGAATAAGCAATACAAACGCTGCGCCACCGTATTCTCCTGTGATATAAGGAAAACGCCAAACGTTACCAAGCCCAATAGCGCATCCAGCACTGATAAGAATAAAGCCAATACGACTAGAGAATTTTTCGCGATTATCGTCAGTTATTTTTTGAGTATCTGCCACAAATGTTCCTTATCGATAGCTTGTTGCTTGCGTCCACGCAACAGTACATTCGTTAGTAGTTTTACCTTACCTTCGAATTTATTTTCTTTTGCAAAGCGCCAGTAAAACTGGCTTCAAGTTTGTCTATAGAATAGTCTTTTCAATTTGCTTTCAGCTTAATTTACGACAGACCTAGCCAGAACATAATCTTTGGCGCCCAGCCAACTACAAATACCACAATGATCAACAGCGGTACGCCATACTTAGTCCAGCCGTACAAAATCTTGGGATATTTCATGCCAACACCCTTGTCGGCTTCTTCAATAAAGCCTTTCCATCCCCAACCAGCTTTTCTGGTACAGAAAAGAACAAATACGAGAGATCCCAAAACAAGGAAGTTATTAGACACCAAGAAGTCTTCAATCGATTGGATATCGCCAATGCCAGGAATCTGAGCGCCCGACCAAATAGAAAAACCAAGGACACACGGCATGGAGAGCAGCGTCAAAAGCGGCGCATTGATAGCTACCGCACGTTTACGCGTGATGTTCCACTGGTCCATAGAAAAACGCAGAATGTTTTCAAACACAGCAATAACCGTTGAAAGTGCCGCGAAAGCCATGCAAACGAAAAACAGCGTTCCCCACAGCTGACCTAATGGCATCTGTTCAAAGACATAGGGCAAGGTAAGAAACACCAAATTGGGACCAGAATCAGGATCAACACCATAGGCAAAACATGCAGGGAAAATAATCAAGCCCGCCATAATAGCCACCAGTGTGTCCATACCTGCAATACGTGCAGCTTCGCCCATCAAGCGCCTATCGCGAGTCATATAACTACCAAAGATAGACATCGAACCAATACCGATCGAGAGCATAAAGACTGCTTGGCTCATTGCGGCATAAGCAATCTCTGGGAAGCTTGCGCTTGGATTGTTAAACAGGTTATCGAAATTTGGAAGCAGATAGAAAGCTAGGCCTTCTTCAGCACCATCTAGCATACAGGAACGGACACAGAGCACTGCCATAAAGATAAACAGTGCTGCCATCATATATTTCGTAATGCGCTCTACGCCTTTTTGTACACCCATGGCACAAATTGCAAACCCCATAACCGTAACGAGAAGCATCCAGCCCGTCATTTCGATGGGATCACCAATCATAGACGAGAAAACACCTGGAATATCTTCGGTGCCGTTAAAGGTGCCAATAGCCATTTTTACTAGGTAGGCAACCATCCAGCCACATACCGAGGTATAGAACATCATGAGCAAGTAGTTACCCACGATTGTTGCCCACTTGAAGCGGTGCCATTTTGTACCACGCGGCTCGAGTGCATCAAAACTACGCGCGGTCGAACGATAGCTTGCACGACCTACCGCGAATTCCATAACCAAAACTGGCAAGCCCAGCACGGCAAGAAAGAAAATAATAAGCAGCACGAACGCCGCACCGCCATATTCGCCGGTGATATAAGGAAAACGCCAAATATTACCAAGACCAATAGCGCATCCAGCGCTGATTAGAAGAAAGCCAAGGCGGTTAGAAAAGCCCTCGCGACCTTCCATTGAAGCGTTGCCGCGCGTTTCCCCACTGACATTTGAGCTTGAGCTATCTGAAATCGAAGTTTGACCTTCGTGGGCCATGAGGTCCACCTTTCTATACGTATCATCAAACGACACGATCACTAAATTTGCTAGACAGGTTGTCCTGTGGTGTCGTCGAATGCTTAATAACATATTTACAACCGCTCTATAATACGCCTATTTTTTACGAACGCCATCATAGGCTTTTAGAAGGCTTTCTGATACGCGCTGGCGGCATAAACTATCAGGCAACAGTTGAAGCCATTTCTTTAACAAGATTGCTTTATCTAATACAAAAAATCCTCCTATATCTGGCTTTCCAGATATAGGAGGAAATCACCTTGTTATTCGAGGCTAAAACACGAATGGGTTTACTTTGCATTAGCCAGTTTGGTAACCCTTTCGCTTTCGCTACGTGAACAAAGTCCAAGACGCTAACTGTACCGCCTTGACGCCACGCAGTATTAGCCGTTGAGCTTTTGACTTAACAACTCATTGATAACCTTAGGGTTACCCTGACCTTTCATTTGCTTCATACATTGGCCAACAAAGAATCCGAGCAAGCCTGTCTTGCCGCCCTTGTACTGCTCAACCTTGTCGGGGAACTCAGCCAAAACGCCATCGACAACAGCTTCAATTGCGCCCGTATCAGAAACCTGCTTCATACCGCGCTCTTCAACGATTGCAGAAGGATCCTTATCCTCATCCAAAACCGCAGCAAACACTTCCTTTGCCTGTTTGGAGGAAATGGTGTCTGCCGAAAGCAGAGAAACCAACTCAACAGCACGCTTAGGAGAAAGTGCAGTTTCTGCCATATCAGAAATGCCCTGAGCATTTGCATATGCTGCAACATCATTGATGATCAAGTTAGCAAGCGGCTTTGCTAACTTGTCTGCATCGTTTCCAGCAACATCAATGCATGCTTCAAAGAAGTTTGCGGTGCTGCGATGCTCCACCAAATGACGAGCGTCATAGGCAGAAAGACCGAATTCGCCCTCAAAACGTTTTGCTTTTTCATCAGGCAATTCTGGTAACTTAGCACGAACGCTTTCGATAAATTCATCCGAAAGATCATAAGGAGCAAGATCGGGTTCAGGGAACAGACGATAGTCATCCGCTGTTTCCTTTACGCGCATAACAATGGTGCGTTTCTTGGAAGGATCCCAATGACGCGTTTCCTGATAAATTATACCGCCCTCTTCCAGAACTTCAGCTTGACGACAAATTTCATACGCCAAACCATCGTGCAGGTTCTTGAAAGAATTCATGTTCTTAAGTTCGGTCTTAGTACCAAACTCAGTTGACCCACGACGACGCAAAGAAACGTTACCGTCGCATCGGAGGGAGCCCTCTTCCATGGAGCAGTCAGAAATACCAATAGCCAAATAAATCTGACGAAGCTTCTGCATAAACAGGCGTGCCTCTTCAGGAGTGCGCAGGTCAGGCTTAGTTACCAGCTCGATCAAAGGCGTACCGGCACGGTTGTAATCCACAAGCGAATGAGTAGCACCAGCAATACGACCTTCTCCGCCGCCAATGTGAATCATCTTGCCAGCGTCTTCTTCCATATGAATGCGCTCGATACCCACATGAGCCACATAGCCATCTTCGGTGCGCGTCACATTAGCAGCGGTCGTACCTTCAGCGCCAGATTCGCCTGGCTTCAAATCGGCAATGTCAATACGTTCTTTAGCTGCCGCACCATCTACGTCCAAATCAAGATGACCACGCATGCAGAACGCTACAGGGCCCTGCGTGGTTTGGAAGTTCTTTGCCATATCAGGATACATATAGTTCTTGCGATAGAACATGGAGCGCTTTTCGATATCGCAGTTAGTTGCAAGACCTGCAAGCACAATAGACTCAATAGCAGCCTTGTTAGGTACGGGCAAAGCACCTGGTAAACCCAAGCATACAGGGCACGTATGAGTGTTAGGCTCTGCACCGAATTCCAATTTGCAGCTGCAGAACATCTTGGTTTCGAGCGTGGTCAGCTCAGCATGAATTTCAAGACCAATAACTGCTTCCCAGTCCTGAAGCACTTCTTCAAGTTTCTTCATTACTACTCACCTGCCTTTTCATCAGCAGCTGCCGCTGCGGGAGCTTTACCGTCCGCAAAAGCAGGAGCAACGGGCGCTGGTCCATATACTGTTTCAAGTGCTGCCGCCACACGCAACATGTTTTCATCCTTGAATGCAGGACTAATAAGTTGAGCACCTACGGGCAGACCAGAATCTGCACCCAAGCCAAGAGGCATGTTCATGCCGCCATTGCCTGCAATATTGATAGAGATTGTGAACATATCCGACAGATACATCGACGTAGGATCGCTAATTTCGCCGAACTTAAATGCTGTACGAGGACTTACAGGAGCAATGATGCAATCCACTTTTTCATAAGCCTTCACATAGTCTTGGGTAATAAGGGTGCGAACCTGCTGTGCTGGATAGTAGTACTTGTCATATACACCAGCAGAAAGCAGATAGCTACCAAGCATAATACGGCGACGCGCTTCGATACCAAAGCCTGCCGAACGAGAAGCTTCATATTGTGAGCCTAAATCTTTATGACCTGGATCACAGTAACCATAACGAACTGAATCGAAACGAGCCAAGTTAGAAAATGCCTCGCAAGGGCCCAACACGTAATAAGCGCTCATAGCAGCCTGAGCATTAGGAAGCTCAACCTCGATAATTTCTGCACCCATTTGGCGCAAGTGCTCAATTACTTCTTCCACCTTGGCGCGCACCTCGGGCTCCAAGCCTTCCGCCTCCATAAAGGCAGGAACTACACCGATACGCATACCTGCCACGCCATCTGCCAAATTCGCCGTAAAGTCAGTCGTCACTGGCTGGCTCGTGCAATCAAGAGGATCATGACCTGCAAGTACATTCATAGCAAGGGCTGCATCGGCAACATTGCGTGCAAAAGGTCCAACCTGATCGAGTGACGAACCGAAAGCTACTACACCATAGCGGGAAACAACACCGTAGGTAGGCTTTACTGCTACCACACCGCAGAAGCTACCTGGCTGACGAATAGATCCACCCGTGTCTGATCCAAGCGTAATAGTGGCGCTACCAGCTGCTACCGCTGCAGCAGATCCACCAGAAGAACCACCCGGTACACGCTCTAAATCCCAAGGATTATAGGTGCGGCCAAATGCAGACGTCTCTGTTGAAGAACCAAATGCGAATTCATCCATATTCAGCTTACCCAGCGGAATACCGCCTGCTTCAATGATTTTTGCAACACAGGTTGCCGTGTAAGGAGAAATGTAATTTTCCAACATACGGGAAGAACACGTGGTGTGAGTTCCCTTCAGATTCATGTTGTCCTTAAAAGCAACAGGCACGCCTGCCAAAGGACCAGCCTGGCTCAAATCACCCGCTGCAACTGCAGCATCAACTTTTGCTGCAGCTTCATAAGCTAGGCTTTCAGTAGTTTCCAGATAGGCGTGAACCGCTGCATCTGTTGCTGCGATACGCTCAAGAGAATCTTTTGCAATTTCTCGTGCACTAAATTCTTTCGCAACAAGACCAGCTTGAATTTCTGCAACAGAAAGTTCTGAAAATGCACGCGCCATTACTGATCACCTCCGCCCAAAATAGCAGGAATCAAGAAGCTGCCATCTTGCTGTTTTGGGGCATTGGCAAGCGCTTCTTCTTGGGTGAAGCTTTCGCCTTCAACATCTTCACGCATTACGTTGGAAAGGTTTCCAATAGGGTGAAAGGTTGGCTCAACGCCTTCTAGGTCATATTCAGTAATCGGCTTCAGGCTATCGATGATATTGTTAAGGTCTTCTGTCATAGAAGTAACCTCTTCATCGGTCAGCCCGATACGAGCGTACGTCGCAATACCGCGTACGTCCTTTTCGGTTAAATGTTGCGTCATGATATTCCTTCGTTTTCTTTGTGGGCACCTTTCATGCATGCTTCAACAAAAATAAGTTTCACAATACATGTACGCCCTCTAACGAGTAGATCGTTCCCATAATAGCAAAGGCGCACCCTAAGCGAAGCACACCTTAAAAGGAATCAAGGTATTCACAAGTTTTTCGAGTGCGCAGCACTCCAAAATAAGCATTATTTCCGAACGATAGGCGCAATAGCACGAGTAATAGCATCAGATACAGGAGTGGCTTGCTCCGCATCATCGATTTCCAGTAAAACTTTGCCCATAATGCCCTCTGCCGTAACTTCAGTAAACAAAACATTGGGCTCACTTACAATCTCAGCATACTGAGCTGCTATTTCGTGTGCAATTTGTACTATTTGCTCTGCCATAGAATCAAGATCGTCGCTTGAAAGTGCCATAAACGGCACACTGATTCGCTCGGGCGGTGGTAGGTGAACTACCGCATTCTTAGAAATGACCGAATTAGGAATTACTACTGTTTCCCCATTGCGATTTTTGATGGTTGCATGACGCCACGTTACATCTTGAACAACACCCTTATTATTGCCTACTTGAATGTTGTCCCCTGGCTGAACAATACGCATAAAAGAAATCTGTACACCGCCGATAAGATTTGACAGTGTATCTTGAAAACCAAGCGACAGCGCAATACCGCCAACACCCAGCGCAGCAATTAATGCCGACATGTTCACGTTAAAGCATGAATCTAAAACGAGACATATACCAACACCCCAGATAATGCCACGAGTAATATTTACAAAAATCGAGCTTTGCGGAATCGGGTTGCTATCCCTTTGCATAATATGACGAAGCCATTTCACCAAAACATGAGAAACCGCCCCAACAATTACCAAGATAACAATCGCAGCAATTATCTTGCCTAAGAAATCACCACCCGTAATGTTAGTTATGGTCTGTTCGAACCCATCCATATCGCATGCTTTCTCGTAATTGCCTATGTTGTAGTTTTATATAGTTCCTTTTATTATCTTTGCTTCAGATACTCGTGATCAACGTTATTATGAAAAATCGCAAATCACAATCACGTGCTATAGCGCCGTAACACTAAAAAACGATAAGCGTATAGATTGTTAAATTGTATAACCAGCAACTATAAGCAACTATACAGGTTAAGTGCGCAGCCATGTATCGGTTATTACGCAAGGGGTACACAATGAATTACAACTTAGTCGAATTCCAGGGAGCCTATGGCACTTCAGCTCAAATCCCTGCTTCAGTACGCCCTGAAGTTTCATTTGTAGGAAGATCAAACGTAGGGAAATCTTCCCTTATAAATCGCCTTTTTAACCGAAAGAAGCTGGCCAAAGTTTCTCAAATGCCTGGGAAAACTACTACTATCAACTTTTTCACCACTGACAAAATTGATTTTGTTGACTTACCAGGATACGGTTATGCAAAAGTCGCTAAAAGCGAAAAAGCACGCTGGGATGAAATGATCAATGGCTATTTTGATCAGTATCGCTACTACGCACTGGTAGTTTCATTGATCGACATACGCCACCCTGCAACCAAACTTGATGAGCAAATGATTGAATTTCTCCGTGCATGCGAACTTCCTTTTATTGTTGCGCTTACTAAAGCAGATAAGTTAAGCAAATCACAAGCCGCCAAACAAAAGGTTGCTATCCGCAAGCAGCTCCAATTACCTGACAGTATTCCTTTTGTAGTATGCTCCTCTGCAAACGGCACCGGCTTTGACGAACTCCGCCGCCTTATTGAAGAAGCATGCAAATAAATGCATTACCGCTAAAACCAGTTCGAAAACTACTACTAAAATCAGCACGAAAGATACCACAAAAATCACTGCGAAAAATTAGCAGCAGAACCCCAGTGCGAAGGATATCTATGAAAGTTTGTTTATATAGTGACGGATCATCAAGGGGAAACCCTGGCCCCGGAGGATTTGGCACCATTTTGCGCTACACCAATTCAGAAGGAAAAACATTCGAACGTGAAATTTCCCAAGGGTACACCAACACCACCAACAATCGCATGGAATTACTTGGAGTAATTACAGGACTTGAAGCACTTAAGCGTTCCTGCGAAGTGGAAGTTCACACCGACTCTCAATACGTTGTAAACGCCTTTAACCAGCATTGGATTGAAGGTTGGCTTAAGCGCGGCTGGAAAAACGCCAAAAAAGAACCGGTAAAAAATATCGACTTATGGAAGCGCCTCCTTGCCGCTAAAGAGCCACATTTGGTCACGTTTCATTGGGTAAAAGGCCATGCGGGGCACCCCTTAAACGAACGCTGCGATGAACTTGCCACTGCTGCAGCGGATGGTTCGGGTAAAATCTCCGACGACGGATTCGAAGGTTAATCGACAGATACATTTCGTAGGCGTAATTCACTCACAAATTTCGTAGACATAACTCGCTTGTGAATTTTGTTCGCAAAACTTGTAGGTGAATTCCTTAAACAGCTTCATGCTGCTGTCTACCACTAAAAACTGACTTATAAAACCTGGCTTATACGCCTATAAAAAACTGGCCTGGCACTTACGCCAAGCCAGTTAAAGCCAATCTTGATTCGAATCTAACTTATTTAAAATAAGCTCAATTAACACTAATCCTAAATGAAACTAGCTACCTTAAAACAAGCTAGATATAGCGCAGACGGCGAACCCCATCAATTGCACGAATCTTAGCCATTGCTTCTTCGGAGGCAGGCTGATTCAGATCAACCAACGTGTAGGCATGTTCTCCACGCGCCTTGTTCATCAGGTTAGCAATATTGACGTTGTCATCGCCCAAAATAGTAGTAATTTGAGCAATCATACTTGGAACGTTGCGATGCAGCATTGCCAAACGAGTCATACCTTCAGGACAGATTCCCATATCGCAATTAGGATAATTAACGGAATTGGTAATATTGCCGTTTTCGAAATAATCAGTCATTTCGCGAACTGCCATAATTGCGCAGTTATCTTCAGCCTCTGTCGTAGAAGCGCCCAAGTGAGGAAGCACGATAGTGTTTTTCATCTTCATAACTTCTGGCGTTGCGAAGTCGGTGATGTATTTCTTCACACGACCAGAATCAAGAACAACAGAAAGAGCCGCACTATCAACCAAGGTATCACGCGAGAAGTTCAGCAGCACAACACCTTCTTTCATAAGAGAGCATGCATGCGCGTTTACCATGCCAATGGTGTCTTTAACAGCAGGAACATGAATAGTAATGTAATCGCAGGTACGGAAAATGTCTTCCAGATCAGCAATATGATGAACAGGGCTAGAAATCTTCCAAGCAGAGCTTACTGAAACAAAAGGATCGTACCCATATACATCCATACCCAGATCAACAGCAGCATTTGCTACCTCTGCGCCAACAGCACCAAGACCGATAACGCCAAGCTTCTTGCCTTTGATTTCATTACCAGCAAATTGCTTCTTTGCTTTTTCAGCAGCCTTCGCAATATTTTCGTCGTTGGCGTTTTCGCGACACCAATCCATGCCCTCAACAATACCGCGGCTACCCAACAAAAGGGCACACAAAACAATTTCCTTAACCGCATTTGCATTTGCGCCAGGAGTATTAAACACTACGATGCCTTCTTCTGCACAACGATCAAGCGGAATATTGTTTACACCTGCGCCTGCACGAGCAATTGCGCGCAAACCAGAAGGAAATTGCATATCATGCATTGCAGCGCTTCGAACTAAAACGCCTTCCGCCTCTTCGATGTTGTCAGTCAGAGTATATTTTTCTGGATCTAACTGATCGGTACCGTGAGCAGAAATGTTGTTCAAGCAATGAATCAGCCTCATGGGGGAGCTCTCCTTTAGTTTCTAGTATTGGCGGAATAAGCGTAAGTAAAAGCCGTTCAACTCGTCGATTATTATTATCTTTCGTAGCGTTTCGCGAGCAAAAACAGCACTACCTAGTAAAACCGTCATATTTTTGGTTAACGCGAACATGATACAAAAAAAAGCACCCCAAGGGGCGCCAGAATGTTTAATGGTGCGGGTGAAAGGACTTGAACCTTCATGAGCCGGAGCTCATACGGACCTGAACCGTACGCGTCTGCCAATTCCGCCACACCCGCATATGCAATAAAAGTGCGAAAGTTAGACTATCTTACCTTGGCTTAAAACGCAAGAGGCAATCTAACAATTCGAATAAGCGCCACGAATACAACTCACACGCTTAATCTCAGTTTATCGAACAGTGAAGCTTTGCACGTCATCAAGGAGATATCTAATCGAAAGAACTTAAAAGCTTCCATAAGAGTGCCTAAAGATGTTTTGCGGGCCAACTCTTAATAGTTACCGTCATTGGTTACAAAAAATTGCAACTTTATCATGACAATCAAGTGAAATATTTCCGTAACAGCCCATATTGTGGCATGATTGATCGTTGGAATAGATTGCCGTTACTATACATTTGTAAGGAGTACTACCATGGGGTTTTTCTCTAAATTCGAACGCCGCGTAGAAGACGGCTTCGATGATATGGGTGATAAATTCTTCGATTCCCCCATCAGCCCCGTTCAAATAGCTAAAAAGGCCGAAAAACAAATGCGTCGTGAAAAAATGGTGGGCGCAGGTAAAGAATTCGCGCCTACGTTATATACGGTGCTGGTAAATCCAGACGATGATGAACGTCTTTTTGGATACTATCCAACACTGGCTGGTGAAACGGAAACCTACCTAAGCGCAAAAGCACAGGAATTGGGTCTCGCCATGGATGGCGCACCTTTGGTTCGCTTCATTATTGATGATGAGCTAAAACGCGGGAAGTTTGAAGTAGTTGCCGAATTAGTTTCTGCTCCTATTGTTTCTCAACTGCGTCAAGAAGAAATGCAACGCTACGGCTTGAACAACCAGGCACCTCAGCAACCTGTATCGCCGGTAGCTCAGCCAGGAGCTCCCATCCAGCAAAACCCTGCCCAAGGATATGCAAGCTCTGGCATAGACGTTATGGCAGAAGATCCTGCTGCATACGACGATGGCTACAACCAGGTTCCAGGTAATATCCCAGGTGGAGCTCCTGCGAATGCAGGTGCCATGGTTCCTCCCATCGCCGAAGCGGCAGGCGTAGCGGGTGCCGTAGGTGCTGCAGGCAACCAAACTGTGCGCTTTGACGACAACATGGCAGCACCCCAAATGGGCGGTCGTCGTCTTCCTCACCAGCCACGCTTGATTGATCTCACTACGAATCGATCCTTTCCACTTACCAAGGATCGCATTCTTCTTGGTCGTGCCCTTTCCAGCGATATTGCCATCGAAGATCTTAACGTGAGCCGCACTCATGCTGAAATTCGCCAAGAAGCAGCTAACGCTTGGAGCATTGCTGACCTTGGCTCAACGAATGGCACCTTAGTAAATGGTCGCCACATTGCTTCTGTTATGTTGCAAGAAGGCGATCGCGTAACGGTTGGAACTACTACCTTCCTCTTTACGTTCCAGTAAGAACATTCTGCGGGCAGCAATAACTTTGCGCTGCCCGTTTTGTACTTTTGTAATGGCTTCAATGATTTTGCAATGCCGATGTAGCGCTTTTTCGATGATGATAGGTTTTCTTTCGTGATTGACATTATCCTTCTCATAGGCAGATTACTCTTTGTTGTACTGCTCTACCTGTTTCTTTTTGCCATTATGAAAACAGGTATTGGCCTTGTGCGTGGTTCACGTAAAAAAGAACAGGTATGGACAGTTGCAATCGAAAAGGGTCCCAAGGAACTACGCGGTGTGCAAATCGCGGTACGTGGTCCCGTTATTGTTGGACGTAGTCCTGGTTCCGATATTGTTATTGGTGCAGAGTACGTTTCTTCGCGTCATGCACGTTTTGTACTTATGGGACAAAACCTTTTTATTGAAGATTTAGGCTCAACGAATGGCACTGCGGTAAACGGCCGCTATATTACCGAACCTACAGCTCTGCGAAATGGCGATCGCATCTCGGTAGGCGATGTAGTAATGCGAGTAAGGTTTGCATAAATGACCAATCAAACAGCACATACCACCTCATCTCAAACAAACAATACATCGCCCATCGAAGTGGTGTCTTCATATTATGGAAGCCGTACCGAAGTTGGTCATGTACGCGAACATAACGAAGATAGCCTTACCGTACTTCCCCCCTTGTTTGCGGTAGCAGACGGCATGGGCGGTCACGAAGCAGGCGAAATAGCTTCCGAAATTACAATTAATACACTCAACGATCTGGCACCTGAAAGCGCCGATGCTGAAGCTTTGGCACGCGCAGTGGTTGCTGCTAACCTCAATGTTATTAAAGCTCCAAGCCAAGGAATTGGCCGAGAAGGCATGGGCACTACGCTCACAGCAGCTATTCTAGAAAAAGAGCGTCTTATCATTGCGCAGGTTGGCGACTCTCGCGCTTACTTGCTTCATAATGGATCGCTTCAGCAAATCACTCGCGATCATAGCCTTATGGCAGACATGATTGAAGCAGGTCAGCTCACCGAAGCTGAAGCTCGCGTTCATCCAAATCGTTCGGTCATCACCCGTGCCATTGGGTCTGACCCCCATATGCAACCAGACTTGTATGAGCTTAACGTAGAAACTGGCGACCGTCTCTTGCTTTGTTCAGATGGTGTTTGTGGCATGATTGAAGATTCCGAAATTGCTTCCATTATGCGACAGGCACCTTCAGCTCAAGCCTGCGCCGATCAACTTGTTGAAGCAGCACTTCATGCAGGCGGATTCGACAACGCTACCGCAGTAGTAGTAGATGTAGAAGGCTTTAAGGCTGTTCGTGAAAAGAAACAGCGTCGTAAATCTAAAGCACTTGCTATCGGTGTTGTTTTTTGTTTGCTTGCTGCCCTTGCCTGCGCTATTTTTGCTGGCTATATGTACGTTAACAACTCCGCCTATCTTATTGAGCAAGATGGAAAAGTTGCAGTATATCGAGGCTTGAACGAAGAACTTTTCGGAATGCCTTTGTCTTCTCTGGAATATACTTCGGGCGTTGAAGTAGATCAGCTGAATCCTGGTGTCGCCAATCGCATTAAAGAAGGCATGCAAGTAGGCAGCCTTGAAGAGGCGAACAACCTTATTACTACATACCAGCAAGAAATTGCCCTACAAAACGAAACTCCTGGCCAGCCAAATTCAACCACGTCTGCCTCAAGCGCAAATTCAGACGAAAATGAATCTGGTACTAGTGGTACTTCCCGCACCAACACGACAAATACCAAGGATGCCACAAACAATGCCGGTGTAAACTCCGACAACAATTCGGGGAGCGGTGAATAGCCTATGACCAGAAGAAACAACGAACTGCTTCTTCTTTGCGTTGCGGCGCCGCTTGTTATTCTGCTGTTTGCCATGGTAGCGCTCAACCAAGAAGGTGGCGTTACCCTGGATAATCTGACAGTGCCCTTAGGCATGTTTGCTACCTTTGTTGTGGCACATCTAGCTATAAGAAAACTTGCCCCTGGGGCAGATCCTGCCATTTTGCCTATATCGTTTGCCCTTTCAGGTATTGGCATTGCCTTTATTACACGCCTCGCTCCTGAACTGGCCCTTCGCCAAGTCGGCTGGCTATTCTTAGGTGTAGTATTTATGGTGCTGGTTCTTATTTTTATTAGGAACTTAGACAAACTAGGCAACTACAAATACACCATCATGATTGCAGGTATCCTGCTATTAGTATCCCCTTTGCTGCCAGTCATTGGTAACGAAATTTACGGTAGCCGCATTTGGCTCTCGATTGGTGGTTTTTCCTTCCAGCCAGGCGAACTTGCCAAAATATGTATTGTTATTTTCTTAGCGGCATACCTTGCCCAAAATAGAGAAATGCTTTCGGTGTTTACTCACCGCATTGGTCCTTTCAAAATTCCAGACTTGCGCGCCCTTGTTCCTGTTTTGATTATGTGGGCAATTGCTTTGGTAGTCATTGTTTTTGAACGCGACCTAGGTTCAGCTCTTGTTTTGTTTTTCGTGTTCTTGACCATGCTCTACGTTGCCACCGGCCGCAAAGCATACATAGTAATTAGTTTTGTGCTTATTGCATTTGGTCTGGTAGCCGCATATTTCTTATTCTCGCATGTACAGGTTCGTGTTAATACCTGGCTTGATCCTTTTGCCGACCCATCAGGAACGGGCTATCAGCTAGTTCAATCTATCTTCTCTATTGCTGATGGCGGACTTTTCGGTGTTGGTATTGGCAATGGCCTTGCTGATCAAATTCCTATCGTAGAATCCGACTTTATTTTTTCCGCCATTGCCGAAGAGGCTGGTTTGTTGGGTGCCGCTGGCTTGCTTTTGCTGTACCTGTGCTTTGCTATCCGCGGCATTCTTATTTCTGTACGCGCCAAAACCGACGTAAGTTCCTTTATGGCGCTTGGTTTTACCGCAATCATTATTCTGCAGGCATTCATTATTGTTGGTGGTGTTACCCGTTTTATCCCGCTGACTGGCCTTACCCTTCCCTTCGTAAGCCAGGGTGGTTCGTCTTTACTTGCTAGCTTCATTATTGTGGGCTTTTTGATGCGCGCCAGCGACCAGGGAACGGGTCTTGGTACCGAAATGACTTCAGGCACAGGTGCAATTTCTGCAAATGGCGTTCTTGGTCGTGTTTCTTTAGGTAAACGTTTAACGGGAACTATGATTGTATTTTCTGCAATGTTTGCCCTTTTAGTAGCAAATCTTACCCTCATTATGGTTATTCAGGCTGACTACTACCAAAACATGTCCATCAATAACCACACCATTGCTAAAGAAGCTAAGACTGAACGTGGCACTATTTCAACCTACGACAACGTAGTATTAGCTCAATCGGTGCTTCAAGAAGACGGAACCTATAGTCGTGAATACCCTGCAGGAACTCTAGCTTCTCACATAGTGGGATACGCATCAGACACCTACGGAACCTCGGGTATTGAAGCCTCCGAAAATGACACACTAAAAGGTTCTAGCAATTACGCATCATGGATTGATGTTCTTAATTCCTACACGGGCAACAACACCGCAGGAAACGATGTAAAACTTACTATCAATTCCACTATTCAACAGGAAGCCCAAGATGCACTTGATGGTTACAAAGGCGCATGTGTGGTAATTGATCCTAAGTCAGGTGCAATTCTTGCTATGGCATCTTCGCCAACCTACGATGCAGCCGATGTTGACAGTTTGCTTTCTGCCGGCGATGAATCTTCGGCACTCTACAATCGCGCTACTCAGGCTCTGTACTCACCCGGATCAACCTTTAAGATTGTTTCTCTTGCTACAGCGCTTGAAAGCAACACTGCTACCGAATCCAGCGTATATTCCGCTCCCTCTACCCTAGAAGTTGGTGGTGGCGAAGTAACCAATTTCAATGATGCTTCCTACGGAGACATCACGCTTGAACGTGCAACGGAATTATCCGCAAACACCGTATTCGCACAACTAGGTACCGAAATTGGCGCTGATGCGTTGGTCTCTTCTTCAGATAAATTTGGCTTCAATCAAGACATTGAATTCGATTTGCCACTTGTTACCTCGTTAATGCCGGATCCTAATGAAATGACTGAATGGGAAACTGCTTGGGCAGCGGCGGGCGAACCCGTAGGTGAACACAAAAGCCCCGCAGGTCCTCAGGCAACGGTATTACAAATGGCTTTGGTAGGATGCGCAATTGCTAACGATGGTGTTATCATGCAACCCTATTTGGTTGACAGCATCTATAACGCTGAAGGTACCAACAGCTATCGCGCAAATCCAAGCACGCTTTTCACCGCCTGTTCAAGTTCTGTTGCTGATCGCGTAAAAACAGTTCTTGAAGGCGTTGTAAATAACGGAACTGGTACGGCAGCAGCTGTCGATGGCGTACAGATTGCTGGCAAAACCGGTACTGCTGAAACAGGCAAACCGAAGGACGATCGTTGGTTTGTAGGCATGGGCCCTAGCGATAATTGTTCGGTTGTGGTTGCTATTGTTTTGGAAGAAGCAGGTGAAGACATTCCTGGCGGTGCCGCTGGTCGCGCACAGGATGTTTTAGAAACATCTTTGGAGGTACAAGGAATGCTGTAATCCTTCTTCGGAGCAAAAAAGTAACGTTTGCTTCCAAAAACTTCTTGAAAGCTGATGGAAGCTTGCATATGAACTAAAAGTTGGTTAAGGAATACGATATGCTTAGAAATTGGTTGTTAAGCATGGATCCAAAGGGAGAATAAACGTGGCTGGAAGCATGATTGGCAGAACCTTTAATAACCGCTATAAGCTAATAGAACGAGTTGGCTTAGGAGGCATGGCTGAGGTATACCGCGCCGAAGACAGTGTCTTGGGTCGTACGGTTGCCGTTAAGGTTATGCTTCCCCAATATGCAGCGGACCCCACTTTTACCAAACGTTTTCGTCAAGAGGCAGCTTCTGCTGCAAATTTACAGAGCCCTTATATCGTAAGTATTTATGACTGGGGCTTAGATGGCGAAACCTACTATATTGTTATGGAGTTCCTTCGTGGTACTGACCTAAAAACCGCCATTAAAGAACGTGGCGCCATCAATCAGCGCAAGGCGGCAGAAATTGGCTCTCAGGTAGCACAAGCACTTTCCGTTGCTCATGCGGGAGGAATCATCCACCGCGACATTAAGCCACAAAACATCATGATCCAACCTGATGGCAATATCAAGGTAATGGACTTTGGTATCGCACGTGCTGGTGATGCCGGCTTATCCCAAACTGCAACTGTACTTGGCACCGCTCACTATGTTTCTCCCGAACAAGCACAAGGCAAAGAACTTACTGGTGCAAGCGACATTTATTCTCTTGGTGTTGTGCTCTATGAAGCAACCACGGGAAAGCTTCCTTTTGATGGGCAAGACGCGGTTAGTGTTGCAGTTAAGCAGGTAAACGAAATCCCTGTACCTCCAAGTAGTATTAACCCCAACATAGATCCAGCGCTTGAAGCCATCATCATGAAGGCAATGGAGAAAGATCCTGAGCGTCGTTTCAAGGATGCTTCCGAAATGCGTCATGTATTGAATGATTATCTGGCAGGACGCCCTGTTAACTTAGGCGATGATATCAGCGGACTTAAAACACAAGTTATGGGTGGAGTGCCACCGGTAAGTGGAACTGCCGTAATGAATCCTGTTGGCGCCAATGGCGAAGCAGGTCGCACTACAGTAACAAAAGCCTACACTGCCGATGATAACAACGGAGGAAAAAAGAGCAGCCGCAACATTGTAATAGGCGTTGTTATTGGCTTATTGGTAGTTTTAGGCATCATAGGCGCCGCAATGGCATTTAGCGGTAACCAAGAAATGGTTTCTGTGCCAGATGTTTCAAACAAGGCAGTTGCCGAAGCTCGCGGCGAATTACAAGCTGCTGGCTTTACTGTTGGTACCGAAACAGAAGTTTACAATCCTGATGTTCAAGCAGGCCATGTAGTTAGCACCGACCCTGCCGCAGGCGTACAGGCGGCAAAGGGCTCTACGGTAAACATTACCGTTTCTAAGGGGACCGAGCAGGTCAGCGTACCTGATCTACGAGGCATGACCGCCGATGAAGCACAACGCACGTTAGCCTCATACGGCCTGAATGGACAGCAGGGCGATACGGTATTCTCAAGCGATGTCGAAAAAGATCACGTTGCTGGTCAGGACATAGCAGCAGGAGCTACAGCTTATAAGGGCGACACTATTGTGTTCCATCTTTCCAAGGGGCCTGAAACTACTAACGTTCCTAATGTTCAGGGTCTTGACTTTGAAACAGCGCGCGATCGTCTTGAAGCTGCTGGCTTTACTGTTTCGCTCCAATGGCGCAACGATGATTCCGTTAAAGTTAATAACGTTATTAAGCAAAGCGTAACAGGCACTGCAGAACCTGGTACCACTATTACTTTGACTATTTCTAACGGCCCTGAAGAAGAGGAGCCTGAAGAGCCTTCGGGCGGTCAGGACGGATCTGAAAGCACAGGGACAAACAATGGTTCTGGCTCAGGCGGATCATCGAGTACGGGCGGCAGCACTTCAGGGAATTCAGCTACCAATAATTAAATCCCTGCTCAGCCTAAAGCTCGATTCAAGATCTAACAATAACTGACAACCCTAACAATATATGACCAAACAAATTCAGCC
>OGYW01001467.1_pt1 | contig 20600 bp, 17 predicted proteins | sample 1576621 | NCBI WGS metagenome assembly OGYW01 (sample SAMEA3541528, study PRJEB24748) | human gut metagenome | biome: human gut; feature: human-associated habitat; material: faeces | place: China | collected 2012 | reverse complement strand
GCGCTGTGTGAGCGGATGCTGCCAACGCGCCTGTCTATCAGGAAAACGCAGCAAATGCCGCTGCGCACGGACGTGCCGCCGCCCGGCGCCGCGACCACGACGTTCGAGCCCGGCGCGCACAGGTCCACCGCCGTACCGGAGGAGGAATAGCTGCTGTCAAACGCGCGGCTGCGGTTCACGCCCGAGACCGTGAGCACCGCCTCCTGATTGGCCGGGTAGACGTCGTCGGCATTGCCGGTGGGATTGTTCTGGCCGCGGTTGCCCGCCGCCGCGACCACGACCACACCGGATGCATACGCCTGCGCGAGGACGCTATTTAAAAAGGAATAGCCCTTTTCGATGGCATTCGTCCAGCCGAGGCTGAGGTTGACGACGGCCGCACCGTTTTCCAGCGCATACTCGAGCGCCGTGAGCACGCGCGATGCCTTCGACATATTGTTGTCATCATACACGCGCAGCACCATCACGTCCACCGCGTCGGGCGTGAGATCGGCAACGAGCCCGGCCGTGGCCGTGCCGTGGCCGTTGATGTCCGTGACGTCTGCCGTGGCGTTGGCGAAGTCATAGCTGGCGGCCGACACGCGCCCCTGAAGCATCGCGTGCGTGCAGTCCGCGCCCGTGTCGATAACGGCGACCGTGACGCCGCTGCCGGCCGGGAGCAGCAGCTGTGCCTGATGGCGCAGCGTCGTAAAGCCCATGGTGCGGCCGCCCCAGGAATAGCTGGGCGTCTCGTCCCAGAGGCCGGACAGCGTCTCCTCCGCCGAGAACGTCTCGTCGAGGAAGCAGTCTGTCACATTGGGGTCAGCGCACAGCTGCGCCAGCGCGTGCTGCGCGGTCTGCGCGTCGGAAAATTCGAGCACATATTCCTGCCACGCCGCCAGATGCAGCACGCGGTCGGCGCCGCAGGTATCCGCGAGCGCTTTGGTAAAGGCGATCACGCGCGTGGGCTCGGCCGCGGCGCGGCGCGCGCGAAACAGGCCGCGGCGCGGCGACGCCGGTGCCGCCATTGCCTGCGCCAGCTCCAGCGCACTGCCGACCTCGACGGGCTGCGTCTGCAGAGCGGCCGCCGGCAGCGCCAGCGAGCACAAAAGCGCGAGCGCGAGCAGCAGGGTCAAAAACCGTTTTTTCATTTCGCGCCCCCTCACGTCGTGATCGGCACGAACCACAGGTCACGGTCGACGTGGCCGGTGATGCCGGGGACCGTGCCCTGATAGCTGTACTGCCAGAAGTCGTGCGCATAGTAAAAATCGTCCGCCGTGCCCGGCGCGCTCACCCAGAAGGCGTAGTCCCTGAGCTGCGTGAAGTCGTAATCATAGTACCCCTGCCAGCGGTTGCCGTAGACAGCGGCATCGTAGCCCGCGGCCTCGACCGCGGCGCAGAATGCGACGGCACAGGCCGTGACGTCCTCACCGGTCATCTCCGACGTGCGCACCGTGTCGCCTGACGCGACCGAGCTCGGGTCGATGTTCTCCCAGTCGAACACGAGCGGCATGTCGATCCGGAAATCCTGTGCCGCATCGACCAGCCACTGTGCCTCCTCGGCCGCTTCCTCGGGCGAGACCGCCTGCGAGAAGAAGTACAGCCCCACGCGCAGCCCGGCAGCACACGCCCCGGCGACGTTCTGGCGGAAGCGGTCGTCCTCGACGATGCCGCCCTTGCCGTAGCCGCGGTAGCCCGCGCGGATGAAGGCGAAGTCGATGCCGGAGTCCGCGACGGCCTGCCAGTCGATCTCCTGCTGGAAGGTGGACACGTCGATGCCCTGCAGCGCGCGGTAGGCCGTACCGGTATAGGTCACGGTGCCGTCGTCGCGGACGGAGAAGTCCCCCGCCGCGATCGCAGATTTGTCCACACCCTTTGCCGGCGTGATCCATGCGGTGGTGACGCCGGTGTTGACCTCGACCTGACCGATGTGCAGCTCGCGCACGGAGCAGCCCGTCAGCGAGCAGAGCAGCAGCGCGCTGAGCAAAACGGGCAGCACGCGGCGCAGCCAATTGCAATTGCCGATATTCTTTCTGTTTCTATCTGTGTGTTTCATGCCGCCAGTATAGCACACCCCGCGCCGGAACGCAATCCGCGCACGGTGCGCGGCTGTCGGGGTCATAATAATGTGCGAGATAGCCCGCCGTGTACAGGGTCTCGCCCGCCATCTCTTCCAGCCGCGCGATCCGCTCGGAGAGCTCGCGCCGGGCGCGGCCGGAGCGCGGCATCGCCGCCAGCTCCAGCCGCAGTTCGGCCGCACGCGCACGCAGCGCGCAGCCCGTGGCGCGGTATTGCGCCGCAAGTTCGTTCAGTTGCATCCGTCTCCTCCAAAAACATTTGATTTTTCGAAAATTTTTGTTGACAAACATAGTCCGTTTTGCTATGATACATAGGCCGGTGTTGTGCTGGTATAGCTCAGTTGGTAGAGCAGCTGATTTGTAATCAGCAGGTCGGGGGTTCGAGTCCGTCTACCAGCTCCACCTACTGACAAATTGCATATGGGGGAATTCCCGAGTGGCCAAAGGGGACAGACTGTAAATCTGCTGGCAATGCCTTCGATGGTTCGAATCCATCTTCCCCCACCAAAAATACCGATTACCCGTTTGGGTGGTCGGTATTTTTCTTTGTGCGGAAGATGGAGTCGAAGTTTATCCCCGTCAGGGGAAATCCATCTTCCCCCACCAAAATCGACAAGTTTCGAAAGAGACTTGTCGATTTTTACTTTTTCACTCTTCACTCTTCGCTCTTCACTATTTCCTCACTCTCCGCTCTTTCCTTTCGAAACTTGCCGATTCAGGGAATAAGTAAAAGTGAATAGTGAATAGGTGCCGCTGTGGCGTATTTCCATAAGTTTCGAAAGAGACTTGTCGATTTTTACTTTTTCACGCTTCACTCTTCCTTCTTCCCTAATACTGTGTTCTTTACATTTTCATGTGCGTGCGTTATCATGGGCCGGAAAGGTGGATCGCCATGAATGACAGCCCTTTGATCACCAAATCGAAAGCGTTTGCGCTGATTGTCATCAGGACGTGTAAAGAGTTGAGAGCCGCAAAGTGCGAAAGTGCCCTGATCCATCAATTTCTGCGTTCCGGAACAAGCATAGGTGCCAACATTAGAGAGGCTTTTTATGCACACAGCAAAGCCGATTTTATTGCAAAGCTTCAAATCGCCCTGAAAGAGTGCTCCGAAACCGAATATTGGATCGAATTGCTCATCGAAAGCGGATACAGCAGCGACACAGAAATACTCAACAAATGCATTGAGCTGAAGAAGATCTTGATCGCCTCCGTCAACACCGCGAAGAAAAACCGCGCATGACCTGCCTGCCCGTCCACACCGTGGGCGGGTTTTTCTTTTACCCCCCTTACGCTCCCGGTGCACACAGCCGCTGCGCCAGCTCCCTGCGCGACAGGCCGCTCACCAGCGCGTCGAAACAGTCGGCGCACACCGTCAGCCCGCCATGCGCACACGGCCATAGATACGCCTCCGCCCACTCCGGCAGCGGCGCAAAGCACACCTCACATCGCCGCATCTGCATCACCCCTTTTCTGCCGCAAATTTTTTATGCGTTTGAATAACTTCTGCCTTAGATTATACTCGTTAGGATAATTTGTCAAGCGTAATTTTTGCGCTTGCATAAAAAATAACCGCGACAGGCTGTTGAGCTCTGCAAGAACGTCGGTTTTTTGACGAAAACAAAGCGATTTAAAGCACCCATTCTGACTTTTTGCACAAAAAAAGAAAGAAATTATATGGAAAACGGATATTGCAATCTTTCTCCGTTTGCGTTACCATGATGAAGGAAACTGGCCGCTCAGGCCATTTATGAGAGCAAAGTGAATAACAAGAAAGAGGTAAGAAAATGATTAACAACGCCTATCTGAACCGCGTCTTCGCAGACCTTCAGAAGAATCATCCCAACGAGCCCGAGTTCCTTCAGGCCGTTGATGAAGTCTTTGAGAGCCTCCAGTATGTCGTCGACAAGCACCCCGAGTGGGAAGAAGCCGGCCTCATGGAGCGCTTCGTCGAGCCCGAGCGCATCATCATGTTCCGCGTTCCCTGGGTCGATGACAACGGCAAGGTTCAGGTCAACCGCGGCTACCGTGTGCAGTTCAACTCCGCGATCGGCCCCTACAAGGGCGGTCTGCGCTTCCATCCGTCGGTCAACCTGTCCGTCGTCAAGTTCCTTGGCTTCGAGCAGATCCTCAAAAACTCCCTGACCACCCTGCCCATGGGCGGCGGCAAGGGCGGCTCCGACTTTGACCCCCACGGCAAGTCCGACGGCGAGGTCATGCGCTTCTGCCAGAGCTTCATCACCGAGCTCTACCGTCACATCGGCCAGTTCACCGATACTCCGGCGGGCGACATCGGCGTCGGCGCGCGCGAGATCGGCTATATGTATGGCCAGTACAAGAAGATCGTCGACCGCTTTGAGGGCGGCGTCCTCACCGGCAAGGGTCTGACCTACGGCGGCTCTCTCGCCCGCACGCAGGCCACCGGTTACGGCATCTGCTACTTCTCCGACGAAGTGCTCAAGCACCTGAGAAACGACAGCTTTGAGGGCAAGAAGGTCATCGTGTCCGGCTCCGGCAACGTCGCGCAGTACTGCGCGCAGAAGTGCACCGAGCTCGGCGGCAAGGTCATCGCGATGAGCGACTCCAAGGGCTACATCTATGATCCCAACGGCGTCAACCTCGACGTGCTGTTCGACATCAAGCAGAAGCGCCGCGCACGCATCAGCGTCTACGCGGACGAGGTCCCCGGCAGCGAGTACCACGAGGGCTGCAAGGACATCTGGACCGTGCCGTGCGACATTGCCATGCCGTGCGCATCCCAGAACGAGATGGACGTTGAGGGCGCGAAGGCCGTCATCGCCAACGGCGCTATGGCCGTGTTCGAAGGCGCCAACATGCCGCTGACCCCCGAGGCCATCAGCGCGGTCATCGAGGCCGGCCTGCTCTACACGCCGGGCAAGGCTTCCAACGCGGGCGGCGTCGCCACCTCCGGTCTGGAAATGAGCCAGAACTCCCTGCGCATGAGCTGGAGCTTCGAGGAAGTGGACGAGAAGCTGCACGGCATCATGAAGAGCATCTTCAAAGCCTGCTACGACGCTTCCGTCGAGTGCGGCCAGCCGGGCAACATGATGCTCGGCGCGAACGTTGCCGGCTTCCTGAAGGTCGCCGACGCCATGATGGCTCAGGGCATTGTGTAATTTCAAACTCTTTGTCTCTACATAAGGAAGGTCCCCGAAACGATCGTTTCGGGGACCTTTTTTATCTGCGCAGCGCACGCAGAACAAGCCCTTTGCGCAGCAGGGCAAACCATGCTATAATGGGCGCAGATTTTTTCGGGAGGTGCAGCCATGGACACGCAGAGACTATCGCAGACGGTGCAGCCGCTGCTCGACTGGTTTCGGACGCACGCACGTACACTGCCGTGGCGCGCCGACCGCGAGCCGTACCACGTGTGGCTCTCGGAGATCATGCTGCAGCAGACGCGCGTCGAGGCCGTGCGCGGGTATTACGCGCGCTTTCTCGCGGCCGCGCCGGATGTGTTCGCGCTCGCGGCGCTGCCGGAGGCGCAGCTGCTCAAGCTCTGGGAGGGGCTGGGGTATTACAACCGCGCGCGCAAGGCGCAGGAATGCGCCCGCGTGATCGCGGCGCGCGGCGGCGTCTGGCCCGACACGGTCGATGGCCTGCTGGCGCTGCCGGGCATCGGGCCGTACACGGCCGGGGCCATCGCCTCGATCTGCTTTGAACGCCCGGCCGCCGCCGTGGACGGCAACGTGCTGCGCGTGTGTGCGCGCGTGCTCGACGATGCGACACCCATCGACAACGCCGCGCACAAGGCGGCGCTCACCGCGGCGCTGAGCGCGTGCTACCCCGCCGGGCACTGCGGCGATTTCACGCAGGCGCTCATGGAGCTCGGCGCGACCGTCTGCGGCCCGAACCGCGCGCCGCAGTGCGCGGACTGCCCGATCGCGGCGCTGTGTCTCGCGCGCGCACACGGCACGGCGGCCGCCCTGCCGGTCAAGGCGCCAAAGCGCGCCAAGCGCGCCGAGGAGCACACCGTATTCTGCCTGCGCTGCGGCGACCGGCTGGCCGTCGAGCGGCGGCCGGACAGCGGATTGCTTGCCGGGCTCTGGCAGCTGCCGAATACGGCGGGGCTGCTCAACGAGCAGCAGGCGGGTGCATTCGCCAGCGGTCAGGGGCTCGGCGATGTGCGGCTGCGCAGCGCGCGCGACGGCAAGCACATCTTCACGCACATCGTCTGGACGATGCGCTGCTACACGCTCGAGTGCTCGGCCATGCCGCCGCAATACCGCTGGGCAGCGCCGGACGAGCTGCGCACGGAGATCTCCCTGCCGACTGCGTTCCGGCAGTTTGTGGAGGATACATGCTAAAGATCCGGCAGCGGCGGCGCGCAGTGCGCGGCCGCTGCCCGCTTTTGCGCAGCACAGAACAAAGGCGCGAAAAAAAGATTCGGAAACAGAGCAAAAACTTATTCTTTTCATAGTTTTTCGTGCTATTCTGTCCGGGAATACAGACATCGAAGGGAGCCGCACATGAGACTACTGGTAGCAGAGGATGAAAAGCGCCTCAACAAGATCATCTGCGAAGCGCTGGAGGACGAGGGCTACAGCGTCGACGCCTGCTTTGACGGCGAGCAGGCGCTGGAATACGCCCGCGCCGCCGAATACGACGCGATGATCATGGACATCATGATGCCGCGTCTGGACGGGCTCGAGGCGGTGCGGCAGATGCGCCGCGAGCACATCTGTGCGCCGGTGCTGTTTCTCACCGCGCGCGACAGCATTGCCGACCGTGTGGAGGGGCTCGAGAGCGGCGGGGACTATTACCTCGTAAAGCCGTTTCATTTTCCGGAGCTGCTGGCCGTCGTCCGCGCCATCACCCGCAAGTACACCGGCAACCGCTCCAACATCTTCACGGCCGCCGACCTCACGATGGACATCTCGGCCAAGACCGTGACGCGCGCGGGCAAAAACATCGACCTGACGGCGCGGGAATTTGCGCTGCTGGAGTGTATGCTGCGCAACAAGGGCATCGTCCTCACGCGTGAAATGATCGAAAACAACCTCTGGAACTTTGACTACGAGGGCGGAACGAATGTCGTGGACGTGTACATCGGCTATCTGCGCAAAAAAATGGACACCGGATTTGACACCAAGCTGATCCGCACCGTCTGGGGCAGCGGCTGGACACTGAGGGAGGATTGACATGTCGATCAAGGTCAGGATCACGGCGTGGATCACGCTCATGGTGCTGCTGCTGGCAGCAATGACTCTGGTGTTCGTGCTTGTGATCAATCATAACGCCATCACGGACGATCCGGCCGGCCGGCTCATAAACGTCGTGCAGGGCAACGCGAAGGACGTGGAATTCGACCGCGGGAAATTCGAGTGGGACGACCTGTCCATGTACAGCGGCGGCGTTTACAGCCAGTTTTACAGCACGGACGGCGCGCTTCTGCACGGCGCGGTGCCGGAAGATTTCACTCCCGAGCTGGAGTTTTCGCCAAACATCGTGCGCACGGTCAGCAGCGGCGACAAAAATTACTACATTTACGACAGCTATGTAGACATGGATGTCACCGGCCTTTGGGTGCGCGGCATCATCTCCGCCGATGACCGGTCGGGCGTGATGCACACGATCACCGTCCTCACGGCGACACTGCTGCCCATCCTGCTCGCCGTCACCATCGGCGGCGGCTGGCTCATCGCATGGTCGGCCATGCGGCCGATGGAAAAGATCCTCACGGCTGTGGACGGCATCTCCGCCGGCGAAGATCTGAGCGCACGGCTGAATATGCAGCGCGGCCCGCGCGAAATGCGCCGGCTCAGCGCAGCCTTTGACCGGATGTTCGCGCGGCTGGAAAAATCCTTCGACACCGAGCGGCAGTTCACATCCGACGCCTCGCACGAGCTGCGCACGCCCATCACGGTCATTCTGGCCGAGTGCGACCGCGCAAAACGCAAGGCATACACACGCGATGACTTTCTGGAGTCCGTCGGCGTCATCGAGCAGCAGAGCGAGCATATGTCGCAGCTCGTGCAGGCGCTGCTCGGGCTGACGCGCATGGAGCACGGGACGGACAAATACCCGATCAAGTGCATGGACCTGAGCGCACTGGTCCGCTCCTGCTGTGAGGAATGCCCTCCGCCGCCGGGCTCCCACGCGGAAGTGGAGCTGGACATCCAGCCCGATATTCAGGCAGCGTGCAACGCGGGGCTGATGTCGCGCGTGGTCGTCAATCTGCTGCAAAACGCCTATAAATACGGCGGAGAGCTGGTGCGGGTGCGCGTCTCGCTGCACGAAAACGCGGACGGCAAAGCTGTGCTCCGCGTCGCGGACGACGGTCCCGGCATCGCACCGGAGGATCAGGACAAGGTCTGGCGGCGCTTCTGGCAGGCGGACCCCTCACGCGGGGAGGACGGCGGCAGCGGGCTCGGGCTCGCCATGGTCAAGGAGATCGTGCAGCTGCACGGCGGCTCCGTTGGCCTGGAGAGCACGCCCGGAAAAGGAAGCGCATTTTCCGTCATCCTGTGAGCGTCCGACGGCGCGGGGAACATCTGCTGTTCCCCGCGCCGTTCAAAATTTCTTTTCTTTTGTCTCATTTCTTTCTTAGAATTTGCCCGTATCATGGGCACATAAGGTCAAGAGAGCAAAAACCTCCCACAATTCAAGAAAGGATGACAACATCATGAAAGATATCATCAACACCATCAACACCGCCAGCGCATACCAGACCATTCTCGCCGAGCTGCACCTCAACGACAGCGATGTAGAGTTTTCCAGCATGACCATGCACAACGGTCTGTATGAGGCCACCCTGTTCACCGCGTGGATGCACTACGAGTGCTACGTGGACGCTGCGACGAGCGAGGTGCTCGGCCTCAACGCCGAGCCGATGCTGCTCTACTCCACGGACAAGCACGACGGCAAATTCGAACACCTGCGCGACGCGCTCCGCTGCAGCGCATAAAACGCACGGCGCCCCCGCCTGCAAGCAGGCGCGCAGATGAAAAAGCCCCCGCCGGCTTTCCTGACCAACGGCGGGAACAACAGACCGCAAAAGGGATGCTGTCCTATGACAGCATCCCTTTTGTATCGGTATGGATCGCCCGCTCTGGCCGCCGCTCAGCGCCAGAAATCGTCGTTCCGGTCGCGGTACTGCGGCGGCACCGGGTACTGCATGCGCCGGAAGTAGTCAAACACCGTCTCGCGCGAGACGCGGCGGTCGGCACGCGCCGAGCGGTTCACGCGCAGGATGCCGAACACGTACAGCGCAATCAGGTAGGCATAAAACAGCAGCGTGAAGCGGCCGTCGCTCTCCTGTGCGAACGCCAGAAAGTCATAGCAGCCGTGCATCAGCACCGGCACGACCACGCTCAGCGCAAGGTAAGCCCCGCGGTCCTCGTCACGCCCCCAATAGTCGGAGAGCTTGGCGTAGCCGTAGAAATAGCCCATGAACACACCGAAGATCGCGTGGCCGGGCACAGCCGTGACCGCGCGCACAAGGCCGGTCGCAAAGCCGTAGCTGTAGACATACTTCACGTTCTCGAATGCGGCAAAGCCGAGCGCGACCATGACGGCATAGACGATCGCGTCGAACTGAAAGTCGAACGCCGGGCTGCGCCACGTCGTGCGCAGAAACAGGAACTTGCACGTCTCCTCCGTCAGGCCCGCGACAACGAACGCCTCGAGGAAATAGCCGAGGTAAACATTGCGCACGTTTAGCCGCTCGATAATGGCGCTGAGGATGAGCTCGACCACGATGGCGGGCAGACACGAGAGCGCGCCAAAGCCCAGCAGCTTTGCCAGCAGCGCCGGCGGCTCTTTGTCCGTGCGGTCCTTGCGGCAGATGTACACCACCAGCACGACGGCCGGCAGCAGCGCGATGAATGTCAAGGGATCGATCATGCGAAAAACCTCCTGTTCAGAATGGATCCTGTCATGGCGATCCCGCTCAGAACAGCAGCCAGATCACCAGCGGGATCGTCGCGGCGGACAGGATCGTATTGATGAAAATACACTTGGACGCGAACGCATCCGAGCGGTCATACTGCAGGCACAGCGCCGTGACGAGCATGGCCGTCGGGCACGCCGCGAGCAGCACCGGGATGCCGAGCAGATCGCCGCTGACAAACGGCCGCAGCACCGCCCACGTAAGCAGCGGGCACACGAGCAGGCGCACCGCCGCAACGGCATAGGCACGCCAATCCGTCAGCGCCGCGCGCACGGAGATCGCGCCGAGCGACGTTCCGATGACGATCATCGACAGCGGGATCGTCACGCCGGAGACCGCCGAGATCGTGTCGGCGATGACACCGGGCACGGGCACATGTGTCAGCAGCAGCACGATCGACAGCAGCGTCGCGATGACCGGCGCGTTGAGCACGTCCTGCCAGCGAACGCGGCCGCCCTCCGGGGACAGCTGCGACGCGCTGCTGGAATAGAGCGCGAGGTTAAACGGGATGTTGCACAGGGAGGCGAAAAAGACCATCTCCTCGCCGAAGATCGCCGCGACGACCGGCAGCCCCACAAAGCCGACGTTGCCAAACGCCGTCGTCAGGCGCATCGCACCGGCATCCTCACCGCGCGTGCGCAGCAGCCGCGGCAGGAGCCACGCAGGCAGCATCTGAAGCGCGACCATGGCCGTCAGGACAAGGATATAATCGACGATCTCAATGGCCTGAAACGCCGGCGCGCCGAGCACGGAATTGAGGATGGTCGCCGGGAGCAGCACCGTGACCATCAGCGGGGTCACGCGCTTATTAAACTCCGGCCCCGTGATGCCGATGCGCGCACAAAGGTAGCCAAGCAGCATGATGAGGATCAGCATGGCCATCTTGGCAAAGACAGTGGACAGATTCATATCGTTTCTTTTCTCTTTCTCTCGTTTGAAGGCTGCGCGGCGCCGCCGCGTATAATACCTCAGTATATGCCAGACACGCTGTCTTGTAAAGGAGAATTCTCGCGCAGCACTTGCCAAATGGCGTCCGGCCTGTTAAACTGGCCGAAAGGGGGTGTGCGCATGAAGAAAACTGTCATGACCGTCATTCGTGTGATCGTGATCGTCGGCGTGCTGGGTCTGCTGACCTACGGCGGCTTTCTCGGCATGAACCGCGTATCCGGCAACGGCGACTACACCATCGACGCCTACGCCGCGACAGACGACGGCGGTCAGCTGACCGTGACGAAGGCCGGCACCGTCATCCGCGTCGATTGCTCGGCCGAGCAGCTCGCCGCCGTCGCCGCAGAGCCGGACGCAACGTTCCACCTGACGTTCTCCTACAGCCAGATCACGAACAGCGGCAAGCTCAAATCCATCACGCCCGCCGGATAACCTCCGGCCGGGCGCGCCCGCCCGGCGTCCGTACTGAAGCTCTGAGCGGCCGGGCAGCATCAAAGTCGCATAAAGCAAGAACCCCTGACCGCTCGGTCAGGGGTTCTTACTTGGATGGAGAAAAAGGTAAGGGGGATGTATGCGTAATCAGTCCTTGCGCTCGTCGCCCCAGAAGAACAGGGCCACGGTGCCCGGGCCGGTGTGGCTGCCGATGGTGGTGCCGACGCTGTAGATCTCGACCTTGCCGTTGAGCTTCGGGAACTTCTGCTCGATCTCGTCTGCCACGGCGCGCGCATCGTCATAGCACGCGGAGTTGGAGATGTAGCACTTGCCGGAGTAGTCGTGGCCGCCCTGCGCGTGCTCCTCCATGCGCATGACGATCTCCTTCATGACGCGCTTTTTGCCGCGGATCTTGGCGCGCGGAATGAGCCGGCCGAGGTTATCCATGTTCAGCAGCGGGCAGATGTCCAGCAGGCCGCCGAAGACGCCGGCCACCTTCGAGATGCGGCCGCCCCTGACGTAGAACGTCAGGTCGGTGGAGAAGAACCAGTGGTGCAGCTCAAGCTTGTGCGCCTCTGCCCAGTCGTGCACGGCATCGATGCCCATGCCCTCATCGCGCAAGTCGGCGAGCTTATCCATCAGCAGGCCGTAGCCAGAGGACGCGCCGAGCGAATCGACGATGTAGATCTTGCGCTCCGGGTAGCGCTCGCGCACGATGCGCGCGGCGTTCTCGGCCGAGTTCGACACGCCCGACAGCCCCGAGGACAGGCAGACATGCAGGATGTCCTTGCCCTGCTCGAGAAACGGGGTAAAATAATCCACGAACTCCGAGATGTTCACCTGTGAGGTGCGCGTGTCGGCGCCGTTTGCCATGGCGGCATAGAATTTATCAAACGGCATCGATTCGCCCAGATCGTCCGGGTAGTCCACGCCGTCAAGCTGGTAGTGGAAACAGATATACGAAATGTCACGCTGCTGAAAATGCTCCTTGGTCAGGTCGGCGGTGGAGCAGCAGCTCAGTACAAAATCGGCCATGTTGTCGGTCTCCTTTACATCCTTTGATTTGCCCGCCGGGCGGGCTGTCTGTCTTGTTCCTGTCAATACACGCATAGCATACCTGCAAAGCAGGGATTGCGCAAGCTACAAAACGGAACCGGGGCGTAGAACATGGATCCCCCCTGTTCTACGCCCCGAACGGCACGCTCTACAAATCATAGAACGCCTGAAATATCAATGCTTTGCGCGGATATGAAAGCTGAAGTAAACGACGGCCTCCGCCGGGATGAGGATCAAAAACAGCTGCCAGAAATTCATCCCGAAGCGCAGCAGCACGAGGTAGCCCACGGCAAAAATACTCGCCACGAGGCCGAGCACCACGTACAGATTGCCCCGTCCGCCGAAAAACACGCTGTTGAGCACGAGGAAGGTGATGACCGCCGCCGGCACGAAGCAGGCGAACACGATCCACTCCACCGCGCCCAGCCACAGCCACAGCACCACGAACACCAGCACCGCCAGCGTCACGATGCCCATGAGGGCGACAAGGATGATGGCATGATGGCTGCGGTCGCACGCGGCGGGCTCGGGTCCGGGCTGCCACGCATCGTGCTCGTTGAGCAGGTAATCGACCGTGACGCCGAAGATCTCGCTCATACGCTTGAGCACCGCGGCATCGGGAATGGCCTCGCCGCGCTCCCACTTGGAGATCGACTTATCCGAATAATTCAGTTGTTCGCCAAGCTCTGCCTGCGTCATGCCCGCGGCCGTGCGCAGGCGGATGAGGTTGCTGGCAAAGATGAGTTTCAGTTCGTCCATGGTGGGTCCTCACGATGATGATGTGCTGTCCATTTTACGCATTCGCGCGCGCGTTGTCAACCGTCACATGCTGCCCGGACGTCACGCGCGGTAGACGATCTCCTCCGCCGTGCGTGCGGCGGTCTGCTCATCGGTGAGCAGACGCACGAGCTCGAGCGCGAACGGGATCGCAGCGCCGAGGGCGCGGCCGGTCGTGATCTGCCCGTCGGTGACGACGTCGGCATCGACCATCTGCGCACCGGGGCATTTGTCCTCAAAGCCGGGGTAACAGGTGGCGCGGCGGCCGGCGAGCAGGCCGTACTGCGCAAGCACGCTCGGCGCGGCGCAGATGGCAGCGGCGCGGCCGCCATGCTCGAGCGTGCGGCGCACGAGCGTCTCCACGGCCGGCGATTTGGCCAGATTCGTCGTGCCGGGCATGCCGCCCGGGAGCACGACCAGCTCCGGAGGCGCCGCCAGCAGCTCCGGCAGCGTGCGGTCGCACGTGACAGGCACGCCGTGCGCGCCGACGACGGTGTGCGCGTCCTCAACGGAGACCGTATACGTCTCCAGACCGGCGCGGCGGAGAATGTCAAGCGTGATCAGGCCCTCACACTCCTCCAGACCTTCGGCAAACAGCAGATAACATTTGGACATAACAGGTTCCCCTTTCTTTCGTAATCCGTTTACATGAGCGGCGCTACCAGCTTGAGCAGCGCGGAAGTGATGCGCGTGTGCAGCGGGATGCGCGCAAGGTCACCGTGCGTGACGATCTGCGACTGGGCGCGCGTGGCGTCAAAATCGGCCACAATGTCCGCGATGCACGGACAGTCATAGAGATATACCGCATTTTCAAAGTGCAGGTACAGGCTGCGGTAATCAAGATTGATCGTGCCGACGACGGCCTTGCAGTCATCGCTGACGAACACCTTCGCGTGCACGAAGCCGGGCGTGTACTCATAGATCTTGACGCCGGCGTCGAGCAGCTCGCGGTAGTGCCCCTTGGCGAGCGCAAAAGCAAACTTTTTATCCGGCACGTGCGGCAAAATGAGCTCCACATCCACGCCGCGCTTGGCCGCGAACGTGAGCGCCATGACCATCGTCTCATCGAGGATGAGGTACGGCGTGAAGATGCGCACATAGCGCTCGGCATGGTTGAGGATGTCGAGATAGACACTCTCGCCGACGCGCTCGTCATCGAGCGGGCTGTCGGCATACGGCAGGACATAGCCCCCCGCCTCCGACAGCGGCGGCAGCGGCACGTTGAGATACCGCCCGTAGGACTCCGTGTCCGGCTCGCGCTCATCCATGCCCCACATCTGCAGGAACATGAGCGTGAGCGAGCGCACGGCCTCGCCCTCGAGCCGCACGGCGGTATCCTTCCAGACACCGTAGACGCTCACCAGATTCGCATACTCGTCGGAAAGGTTCACGCCGCCGGTGAAGCCGACGCGCCCGTCGATGACGGCGATCTTGCGGTGGTCGCGGTTATTATAATAGGTGCTGACAAACGGGCGCAGCGGCGCGAACATCTTGCAGCGGATGCCGAGCGCCTCCATACGCCTGGGATAGCCGTACGGCAGGCGGTAGAACGTGCACGTGCCGTCATAGAGCACGCGCACCTCAACGCCGGCGCGCACCTTTTCCTCCAGGATCTTGAGGATGCGCCCCCAGACGTCGCCCTCCTCGATGATGAAGTATTCGAGGAAGATAAAGTGCTCGGCCGACTGCAGCGCGTCGAGCAGCGCGCCGATCTTATCCTGCCCCATGGGGTAGTAGGTAACGGCGGTGTTTTCATACACCGGATAGTCGCCGGAGCGCAGCGTGTACTCGGCGAGGTTGTGCACCTCGGGCAGCTCGGTGCGCAGGCGCGTCATGAGCTCGGTCTGCCGCGGCACATACTGCACGGTGCTCACGATGCTCTCCTGCACGCGGCGGTTTGCGTAGCGGTGGCCGACATCGAGCTGCACGAACAGGTACAGCAGCACGCCGAACGCGGGCAGCGCCATGATGAGCACGATCCATGTGATCTTCGTCGTCGCGCTGCCGGGCTTGTTGACCAGATAGATGATGAGCACGACCGCCAGCACATGCATGATGCCGGACAACGCGGGGTAAAAGCGGCCGAGATAGTGCGCGCCGAACGCCATGATGGCGACCTGAAGCAGCAGCAGTACAACGATGACCATCGTGCGGCCGAACACAATGTCCAGCAGGCGGCGCTTGCCGCGGCGCAGCAGACGGATCTCGTAGTCGTCCTCAAACCAAACCTTGCGCACAAGCGCACCTCCTTTGTACAGTCGTTCCGGTGCGGCAGCGCCGCTCGGGGTGTCTTTCTATTATAGCGGAAATCCCGAAAACGTTCAAGGCATTCCGGCGGTTTTCAGGCCGCGGCGCAATCTGTCAAAAAGTATTACTTTTTGACAAAGGGGTTTGCGGCCTGACTGCAGCGCACGAGCCGTCCGCCGCCTCCGGCGGACGGCTCGCACGTTTGCAGGCCGAGAAGTATTTTCTTCGCCGCACATGTCGCCGAAGAAAATGATTGGGCTTTCTTTGCGCCTGCGGGCGCAAAGGCTACGAGGTTTTGGACAAGCTGATGACCGGCGTTCCCAAATGGGAGCGCCGGTCTTACATTGCACAAAAAAATCCTGTACAATAAACAAAAAGTTGTGCAAAAAGTCTTGCCATTTCCGGGGTGGGGATGGTATTATTTTTAATACCCACTTTATTGAAAAAAGGAGAAATGGTATGAGAAAGAAACTTCTGAGCATCCTGCTCGTGCTGAGCCTGATGCTCGCGCTCGTGCCGGCGGCCTTCGCGGCGGACGAGGTCTGGTCGTCCGGCACCTGCGGCAAAGAAGGTGACGGCAGCAATATCACCTGGACGCTCTATAAGAGCGGTCTGCTGACGTTCACCGGCACCGGCGCCATGCGCAATTATAAATCCCCGGTGGAAGACGGCACCCCGTCTCCTTGGGCGGAGCACTCCGGCATCCGGCGCATTGAGATCGGGGAGGGCGTCACGGCCGTCGGCGCGTGTGCCTTCACTGACTGCACGGAGATCGCAAGCGTGCAGCTGCCGTCCACGCTGACCACGCTCGGCGATCGGTGCTTTGCCGGCTGCATCAGCCTGACGTCCATCGAGCTTCCCCATGCGCTGATGTCGGTGATCGGCGGCGCATTTGCCAACTGCCTGCGCCTGCGCAGCTTCTCGATGGCCGGCGGTGACAACTATGACTTTGCCGTGCGCGACGGTGTGCTCATGACTGCTTCCGGCAAGGGGATCGTTGCCTATCCGGCGGCGCGCCCCGGCATCCGCTATGATGTGCCAGACGGTGTTACGGGCATTGCTAGATATGCGTTTTCTGGCAGCGGCCTGATGATCGTTTCCCTGCCGACGAGCTTGCATAGTATCAGCGATTACGCCTTTTCCAACTGCACGCGCCTGATGTACATCGGCATCCCGGCCGAGATGCATTACATGGCCGAGCAGGGCGTATTCGAGGGCGACGATCAGCTCAAGGAGGTCTACTACACCGGAACGTGGGAGCAATGGCGGCACATGACCCAGCCGTGCTTCCGTCTGCTGCCGGCAGGCGCTACCGTTTATTATGAGACGCAGATGGATGTCGTCACGGCTGCCGACGCCTTTACGGATGTCAGTGAGAGCAGCTGGTCGTTCCCGGGCATCGACTTCTGCTATATGATGGGCTATATGTCCGGCGTCGGCGGCGCGTACTTCTCCCCGACGACGACGACCACGCGCGCGCAGGTCGTGCAGATCCTCTATAATTTCGTCGGCGGGCCCGAGGTGAGCGGTGAGACGCCGTTTACCGACCTCACGGCGAACTGGTACAAGAACGCCGTGCTCTGGGCGTACCAGAACGGCGTCGTGGTCGGCACGTCAGCCACGACCTTCGAGCCGGAAAAGCCCGTGACGCGCGAGCAGATCGCAGTTATGTTCATGGAGTTTGCCGCCAAGGTCCTCGACATGCACAACATCGGCGAGGCAGCGGATCTCTCGGCGTTCCCGGACGGAGATCAGGTCTCCTCCTGGGCGCGTGAGGCGATGGCCGATGCCGTCGCGCTCGGCATCATCAACGGCACCAAGGCCGGCAATCAGGTCTTCCTTGCACCGCAGGGCGGCGCGACGCGCGAGCAGGTCGCAACCATCCTGATGGGGTTTTACTCCGGCATCGACACGGCGCTGCGCGTGGAGGAATACCTCAAAAAGTGACCCCGCGGTGAGGGACGCGGGCAGATAAACACAGCGCAAACAGCCTGCCGTTTCAAAAGCGGCACGCTGTCTGAGACCCACTTTGTTGAAAAAGGAGAAATGGTATGAGAAAAAAACTTCTGAGCATCCTGCTCGTCCTGAGCCTGATGCTCGCGCTCGTGCCGGCGGCCTTCGCGGCAGACGCTGTGAGCGCCGAGCTGAAAAGCGACGGCACAACGCTCGCCTTCTCCGGCAGCGGCACCGCCACGGCCGACTGCTGGAACGGCGACTGGACCGCCGTCACGCACATTGCCCTCGGGTATGAGATCCGCGGCGTCGCCGAGGATGTGCTGGCCCGCTGCGTCAACCTCGTGTCCTTTGAGACCATCAAGGGCCTCCGGACCTACAACGGCGGCCTCATCTCCGTGGACGGCAGGCAGATGCTGGCCGCGCCGAACAAGTGCACGGCTTATGAAATTCCCGACCTGGTGCAGACCGTCAAGACGGGCGCGTTCCGCTACTGTCAGGGGCTGACGGCGGTCACGTTCCCGGCGAGCCTCACCACCATTGAGGCGCAGGCCTTCACCAGCTGCCTGAGCCTGACGGACGTTCAGCTGCCGGACGGCCTGAAGACGATCGGCGACTTTGCTTTCGCCGGCTGCGCTGCGCTGACGAGCGTGCTCATCCCGAAGAGCGTCACGAGCATCGGCGCGGGCGCCTTCACCGGCTGCACCGCGCTCACGGCCATCGATTACAGCGGCACCGAGGCCGAGTGGGCCCAGCTGACCAAGGGCGAGAACGCGCTGCCGGAGGGCGTGACCGTGAACTGCAACGCGCCCATCCACCACTACGGTTCCTGGACGGGCACGGACCCGAACTGCACGACCGAGGGCAAGCGCACCCGCGCCTGCACCGACGACGGCTGCGGTCACACGGAGGAAATGACACTCCCCGCCCGCGGCCACTACTGGGGCATCGGCCGTGTGACGACGCCGCCGACGGAGACCACGACCGGCGTGCGCACCTATACCTGCAGGACCTACGGCTGCAATGCCACGCGCACCGAGGAGATCCCCAAGCTTCCCCCGCGGGTGCCCGTGAGCGAGCGCTTTGACGACGTTGACCCCAACGGCTGGGCGTATGAGGACATTCAGTACTGCGTGGATCACGAGCTCATGCGCGGCGTCGGCAATCGGAAATTTGCGCCCAAGATGGTGATGACCCGCGCCCAGATGGTGCAGGTGCTGTATAACATCGCGGGTGAGCCCGCGGTGACCGGCGAGACGCCGTTTACAGACCTTACGGCGACTTGGTATCAGAACGCGGTGCTCTGGGCGTACCAGACCGGTGTAACGTCCGGCATGAGCGAGACGACCTTCGCGCCGGACGACCCTGTCACGCGCGAGCAGGTCACGGTATTTCTGGCCGCGTTTGCGGATCGGGTGCTCGACAGATACACCCCCTATATGTGGGATGCGCTCTTCCCGTTTCAGGATCGTGAGAGCATCTCCTACTACGCGCGCACGGCCATGAACTGGGCATGCAATCTGGGGCTGATCAAAGGCATTCCGGCCCCGGGCGGCCTGCGCCTTGAGCCGCAGAGCTACGCCACGCGCGAGCAGATGGCGGTCATTCTGGCGCAGTTCTGCCGCGAGCTGAATGTCTGGAACGAGCCCATGCCGGAGATTTGAATCATCCGAAAACGAAAGGAATCACGCATATGAAAAAGAAACTTCTGAGCATCCTGCTCGTGCTGAGCCTGATGCTTACGCTCGTGCCGGCGGCCTTTGCGGCGGACACGGGCACACTCGAAGGCGGCCTCACGTGGGAGCTGGACAGCACCGGTCTGCTGACGATTTCCGGCGAGGGCGCTATCCCCGATAACAACGCAGGCCTGTGCCGCTGGGCGGACATGAACGTCACGGCGATCGAGATCAGTGACGGCGTCACGGCTGTCGGCGCGCACGCGTTTGAGGGCTGCGATCAGGCCGGGTACGTCTATCTGCCGAGCACAGTCGAGAAGCTCGGCGACGGCGCCCTGTCCGGCATGGACACCCTGCAGGCCATCTACGTGGACGAGACGAACCCCGCCTTTGCCGAGCGCGACGGTGCGCTCTACACCAAGGACGGCAAGACGCTCGTGCAGGTGCCCGCCGCTGTGACCGAGTTCGTCGTGCCTGACGGTGTGACGGCGATCGGCAGCTATGCATTTTCCGGCTGTGCGTATCTGCGCGGCGTCTATTTCCCGGCCAGCGGCCTGACGGCGATCGGCTACAACGCCTTTTCCGGCTGCACGCAGCTTAAGGATGTCATCCTGCCCGACGGCCTGACGCGCATCGATATGAACGTGTTCAACCGCTGCTCGGCGCTGACTGAGGTCACCATCCCCGCCAGTGTCACGGAGGTTCGCGGCTTCTCGTTCATGGGCTGCACCGCGCTCACCGACGTGTATTACACCGGCACGCAGGCACAGTGGGATGCCGTGCGCATCGACACCTCCTACGGCGATCCTTTCAAGAATGCGGCCGTGCATGTGGACGCCGAGCAGCACGTCTTCGGCGCGTGGCAGACGGTCGAGCAGCCCGGCTGTGAGCAGCCCGGCACCATCAGCCGCACCTGCACCAACGGCTGCGGCCTGAAGCAGACGGCGGCCGTTCCCGCGCTCGGCCACGACTGGGACGAGGGCGTCGTCACCACGGAGCCGGACGGCGTGCTCTGCGGCATTCTGCACGTGACGTGCAAGCGCTGCGGTGCGGAGAGCGACGAGCTTCTCATGCCCGAGATCTGGGCCTATGAGCAGTTCGGCGATGTTGACCCCACTCTGTGGTCGTATGAGGGCATCCAGTTCTGTGTCATGATGGGCTACATGTCCGGCATGGACACGCATGTCTTTGCCCCGCGCGGCGTGACTACCCGCGCGCAGCTCGTGCAGATCCTGTATAACTTTGTCGGCGGGCCCGAGGTGAGCGGCGAGACGCCGTTTACCGACCTCACGGCGAACTGGTACAAGGACGCGGTGCTCTGGGCATACCAGACCGGCGTAACGTCCGGTACGAGCGAGACGACCTTCGCGCCGGACGACCCCGTCACGCGCGAGCAGGTCGCGGTGCTGCTGTACGAGTTTGCCGACAAGGTGCTGGAGGTCGGCGGAGCGGAGACTCCGGCGGACCTGTCCCGATTCCCGGACGGAGACCAGGTCTCCTCCTGGGCGCGTGAGGCGATGGCCGATGCCGTCGCGCTCGGCATCA
>OGYW01001464.1_pt1 | contig 20635 bp, 17 predicted proteins | sample 1576621 | NCBI WGS metagenome assembly OGYW01 (sample SAMEA3541528, study PRJEB24748) | human gut metagenome | biome: human gut; feature: human-associated habitat; material: faeces | place: China | collected 2012 | reverse complement strand
AGAAATCCGACTTAACCGGTTCTGTTGCCGTAGTAGATGCGGAAGCTTTGAAACACGCAACCTCCCGCCTTCATTTAGTCATCCGGCCGCATCGCCCTCTGCCGGCGCCGTATCGTCCCTCCCCGGCAAAAACTCCCGCACAGGGCGGTATGCGGAGCAGGGACATAGCTACCGCCCGGGCGGCGCAGGCTACCGGTTCTCGTCGTCGGCACGGATCGCCTTGCGGCGGATCTTACCGCTGATGGTCTTCGGCAGTTCGTCCACGAATTCGATGATGCGCGGATACTTGTAAGGCGCGGTGATCCGCTTCACATGATCCTGCAACTCCCGGATCAATTCCTCCCCGGCCCGCGGCCTGTATTTCTCCCCCAGAATGATCGTCGCCTTGACCACCTGCCCCCGGATCTCGTCGGGAACCCCAGTGATGGCACATTCGACGACGGCCGGATGGGTCATCAGGGCGCTCTCCACCTCGAAGGGGCCGATCCGGTAGCCCGAACTCTTGATTACGTCGTCGGCACGCCCCACAAACCAGAAATATCCGTCCTCGTCGCGCCATGCCACGTCGCCCGTATAGTACACGCCGTCGTGCCAGACCTCGTGCGTCATCCCGTCGTTCAGGTAATACTCCTTGAAAAGCCCCAGCGGCTTCCCCCGGTCGGTACGGATCACGATCTGCCCCTGTTCGCCGTCCTCGGCCGAACGGCCGTCGGGCGTCAGCAGGTCGATATCGTACTGAGGGTTGGGCACGCCCATACTGCCGGGCTTGGGCTCCATCCACGGAAAGGTGGCGAGGGTCAGCGTCGTTTCGGTCTGCCCGAAACCCTCCATCAGGCGGACGCCGGTCAGGCGCTTGAATGTGTCGTAAACGGCTCCGTTGAGCGCCTCGCCCGCGGTCGTACAATACTCGAGCGACGAAAGGTCGTATTTCGAAAGGTCTTCGCGGATCAGGAAGCGGTAGATCGTGGGCGGCGCGCACAGGGAGGTGATCCGGTACTGCCCGATCTTGTGCAGGATATCGGCAGGCGTAAATTTCTCGTGGTCGTAAACGAAAATGTTGGCCCCGGCCAGCCACTGCCCGTACAACTTGCCCCAGGCGGCCTTCGCCCACCCGGTGTCGGCAATGGTGAGGTGCAGGCTACCCTCGTGGAGGTTGTGCCAGAAGCACCCCGTGCTGATATGCCCCAGCGGATAGGTGAAATCGTGGGCGACCATCTTCGGTTCGCCCGTCGTGCCGGAGGTGAAATACATCAGCATGATGTCGTCGTTGGTGTTCACATGCTGCGGCCGCACGAAAGGCGCTGCATGGCGGATGCCCTCGTGGAAATCGAGGAACCCTTCGGGAACCTCGGGGCCGACGCTTATCAGCAGCTTCGTGGTAGGGCTTTCCGGCATGGCCGCGGCGATATGGCCGGTTATCACCGGCTCGCCCGCGGCGACGATCGCCTTGACACCCGCCATGTTGCACCTGTAAACGACATCCTTCCTGGTCAGCAGGTGGGTCGCCGGGATGGCCACGGCTCCCAGTTTGTGCAAGGCAAGGATCGAAAACCAAAATTCATAGCGGCGCTTGAGGATCAGCATCACCATGTCCCCCCGGCCGATGCCGAGGCTCTGGAAATAGGAGGCCGTGCGGTCGGTTTCACGCTTCATGTCGGCAAAGGTGAACTGGATCTCGCCGCCCCGGTCATCCGTCCACAGCAGCGCCTTCTTGTCGGGTTCCTCCGCCGCATAGGCATCCACCACGTCATAGGCAAAATTGAAATCCGCGGGGACGCGGATGCGGAAATTCCTTATGTAGTCTTCCTGGGAAGTAAATACCGTCCGGGATAAAAATTTCTCCACCATACGCCTACATTATTATCGCCAGGAAACGTACCGGCTTGCCGTCGAGCGCCTTCATGCCGTGCGGCAGGCCGGAATCGAAATAAAAGCTGTCGCCCACGCCGAGCACCAGCTCCTTGCCGCTGACCGAGATCAGCAGGCGCCCTTCCAGCACGTAGTTCATCTCCTGCCCCGTGTGGCAGTTCAGGTGCATCGGGGCATCGGCGGCCGAAGGCTCCACCGTCACGATGAAGGGGTCGGCCCTGCGGTCGCGGAAACCCGAGGCCAGCGCCTCGTACTTATAGGCCGTACGCCGTTCGACCGATACACCCGTGCCGGCACGGGTGATGAAATAGGAGTTCATCTTGGGCTCCTCGCCGAACATCAGCACATCCAGGCTGATCCCGTAGCGGCGGGCTATGGTTTGCAGCACATTGACCGAAATATCGGCATCGCCGCTCTCCATATCCCTGTACTCGTCGACCGACAGACGGCAACTGTCCGCCACTTCCTGCTCCGAAAGTTCGAGCACCTCGCGCAATCCGCGCAAACGGGTTGCGATCGATTTAATCGGATCACACATCATTCTATAATTTAAATTATCGGATAGGTTCGGCATTTGCGAAATTCCACCGCGTAAAGTTACGATCCGTAATCGAATCGCCCCACAGCCAGCTTCCCATGCCGGAAATTATCACCTAACAACCTGGGCGTAAAGATAGTAAATATTATTAAAAACTACAACCATCCCCCTTTTCTTTCATTGTCCGCCGGAAAAACGCCCCGTCCCGGCGAAATCCGCAGGCGGCGGTGATATAGCGCAGGCACGGCAGCACCAGAAGCACCAACGGCACCGGCGGCACGGGAAACACCGGCGGCACAACGGCTTACGGGGAATGCGGGCATCTTGCGGGAAGTCTGCGGGAATAATGCAGGAACCTTGCGGGGACTCTGCGGAGCGCCCTGACGGCATCGCAGCGGCAAAACAAAAGGAAGGCCGTACCTGCACAGTACGGCCCCCTTTTCCAAACCGGATCGCCTATCGCACGCTGAAGCGGTAGATACCCGACCCAACGCCGAATACGCGGTACCCGTCCTCCGTACCGAGGCTTTCGACATCCTTGCACTGCGCGACTTCGAGCCCGCTTTCGCAAACCCGGCTGCCGGCAGGGGCGGGGACGTATATCCGCGCCGTTGTGTTGGCCGGCACCTCGACCAACAGGTCGAAACCGCCCTGTTCGGTCGTCCACTCGCTGCGGATCAGTCCATAGGGCGAGCGGAACGAGGCCTCGGCGCTGCGCAGGTCTCCCACGATCTCGGGCCTGACGATGAATTTCTTATAGGCCTGCACCGAATCGTCGCGGCGGATGCCGCCCACATAGGTATAAAACCATTCGAGCAGGTGTCCCAGCATCAGATGGTTATGCGACTTGCGGGGCAGTGCCTGCCATGATTCGGGCAGCGCCGTGGCGCCTTGGGCGAGCATATAACCGTAGCCGTATACGTCGTATCGCGAGTTCATGTCGAAGATCACCTGCGAATTCCCGCTCTGCTCCAGCGCCCGCAGCACGTAGTTGTATCCCACGTCGCCCGCCGTCAGCGCATTGCCGCGGCTGCGGATGTCCTGCACCAGGTTCGCCAGCACGGCATCGCGGTTCTGCGGCTCGCAAATGCCTGAGTAGAGCGCCAGCGCATTGCCGGCCTGGCTGTTCTTGTCATAACTCCCGGTCTGGGGATGATAGTATTTTTCGTTGTAGGCCTTGCGGATATCCTGTGCCAGCTTCCCGTATTTCGCGGCATCCTCCTTGCGCCCCATCTTCTCGGCCGCCTTGCGGATCGTCTCGGCGTCCATATAATAGATCGGTGTCGCCGTTCCGGCCAGGGAGGTGAGCTGCGCTCGGCCGGGGTATTTGGGCCCCAGGTCGCACCAGTCGCCGAGCCCGTGGGAAAGGATATGCCCGTCGGCCTTCGTGCCGAGGTAATCCACATAGCGCTTCATCGCCTCGTAATGCCGTTCGACCAACCGGAAATCACCGTAGTACTCGTAGACCAGCCACGGCGCCAGCACGAACGCACTGCCCCACTCGGGCGAATCGCGGAATCCGTCGAGGAAAGTGACATATTCGGGGCAGATATCGGGAATAAGCCCCTCGGGAGTCTGCGCGAGCTCCATGTCGGTCAGCATCTTGTCGTAGAGGGTATACACGTCGAACTTCGATTGCAGCGACCCGAACATCAGGTGCAGCTGCTCGATCCACGGCAGCTTCTCGCGGTGGGGGCAGTCGGTGAAATAGCTCACCATATTGCCCTTGATACCCCACGCGATAAGCTCCTCGGTCTTGTTGAGCAGGTTGTTCGAACAGTGGAACGTCCCGGCCATCCGGGTGGCGTTGCGCGTATGCAGGCCGCGGAGGGTAACGATCTCGGGAAGCCCCTCGGGATTCTCCTCTCCGGCCGGGACGGCATTGCTCACCAACACGTAACGCTGTCCGAAATAGGTGAACTGGGGGCGCCACGTCTCCACCTCGTCGCCGCGCAGGGTGTAGGTCAACCTGTATTCACCGCGGTAGCCGCCGCATTTGGTAATCGAGTCGCACTCGAAATTGAACAGCTCGGTGGTGTTGAGCTGCACGCTCTGCCCGCGTTTGCCGCGGACTTCCAGCTGCACCGTCCCCGAGAAGTTCTGGCCCATGTCGTAGAGCCATTTGCCGTGGCGGGTCTTGCGGATCGAGACCACGGGGAACTCTTCCATCACCCGCACGGGTTCGGCGACGGGGGAAACCAACTTCCCGCGCTGGGTCGTCACCAGCGGCTCGGCCCAGGCCGAAGCGTCGTAGCCGGGCAGCATCCATCCTGTCCGCTCGCGCGTCGCATCGTAATCCTCGCCGCCGAAGATGCTGCTGTACGTCACGGGGCTTTCGGTTACACGCCAGGCGCGGTCGCTGACAATCGTTTCGTGCGTCCCGTCGGCATACTCGATCTCGGCCTTGAAGATCATCTTGGGATAACCGAAGCTGATGAGCGCCTTGAAATAGCGTTCGCGCGGCACATTGTAGAGGCCGTTGCCGAGCATCACCCCGAACACGTTGCCTCCCGGCTGCAATTCTTCGCTGATGTCGAACGTCTGGTAGCACACCTGCCTGTCGTAGTCGCTCCACGCCGGGTCGAGGAAATTGTCGCCCACCTTCGCCCCGTTCAGAAACAGCTCGAACTGTCCCAGGCCGCAGACATAGACCGTCGCCCGCTCGACGGGCTTGGTAACCTTCACTTCACGGCGGAACTGCGGCAGCCGGTTGAGCGCCGTTTTCCTGTCGCCGATCTTTATTTTGTTGAACTCCTGTCCGGGCACCACGCGCAGGCTGTCGGGCAGCTCCTCGAAGGCGATCCACCGGGCTCCGTCCCAATCGCTGCCGCCGAGCAGGCCGACCGCGAACGACCGGATTTCGCTCCACGGCGAATAATTCCCCGCAGCATCGCTCACCCGCACGCGCCAGTAATAGCGCTGCCCCGGCTTCAGCGTCCGCCCGGCATAGCGCACATGCAGTGAAACATCGGATTTGCGTTGTTCGTCCCACAACAGCTTCCGGCCCCTGGCCAGGTCGGCGGGGTCGGACGCCACCTGAATCTGATACCCGGCCTGCAGGAATCCGCGGCCGACGGAAAGCGTCTGCCAACTGAATTGCGGCGTCAGCGTATTGATCGCCAACGGGTTGTCCCGGTATTCACACCTCAGTTCCGCCACACGAAACTCATCTGCGGCAATGCCCCACAGGCAGCTTAGCAGCAATGGGAACAATAGTAATAGTTTTTTCATAATCATTAAGATTTGGTTTCGTTTCAGGTTGTTTTTAATTTCCTTTGAAGCCAAAAATAATGTTTTTATTTTACTTTTACACGCTCTTGCAAAAAATACGAATCCAAAAAGTCATTTTTCGAATATAAAAAATCATATTTCGAACTTTTCCGGCAAAGGTACTATCCCCGCACAGGCTGCCTACCTGCCGCCAAAGCCCGGCAAACAACCGAATATCAGGCAGGCAGCGCACAATACCCAAGCTACCGGACAGCCGGGCATGCAGCGTGCAAAAATGAAAAACCCGCCCTTCGGGCAGGCCGGAAATCGCACAAAATCATCTTACCCGGCTGTACTGGCCGACCGGACAGGCAACCGAACATAGGGAGTCCGGCGTTGGCCGTGCAAAAAACAATGAAAATATGCAGGATGCGGGTGTTGCGGCATCAAATTGAGGTTTTTGGACTGCGAATCGGGGGAGATTCGGCCGTTACGCCCCGCCCGGCAAAAAATTCTTACGGCTTTTTCAACCGCTCCCGCTCCGAATGTCCCGATTTTTTTCCTACCTTTGTCACAAACAAATCTATCAACACATTTTACATCGATACCATGGAATTCGAAGGAACCGTTTACAAAATAATGCCCGTGACGAAAGGCACCTCCGCACGCGGCGACTGGCAGCGCCAGGACGTAGTGTTCGAGATGAACGAAGGCTCGTTCGCACGCAAAATCTGCGTGACGTTCTTCAACAAGCCCGAAGACGTCGCCCGGCTGAAAGAGGGTGCCGCCTACACCGTCTCGGTCAACATCGAGTCGCGCGAATACAACGGCCGCTGGTACACCGACATCCGCGCATGGCGCATCCAACCCAAGCAGGCCGAATCCGCCGCCCCGATGCCCGACATGCCGCCCATTCCCGAAGAGCCCTCATACGCCTCTTCCCCGGCAGAAGTGGACGACCTGCCGTTCTAAAACGGGCAGACACCATACACAGCGGCGGCCGGAGCGATTTCCGGCCGCCGTTGCTTTATACGCATAAACATGGAAAAACCTACCGACACCGCCATACGCCCCCTGCACGAAACGGAACTGCCGGCAGCATCCGCCCTCGCTGGGCGCGTCTTCGCCGAGTTCGAAGCCCCGGAATACAGCCCCGAGGGCATCGGCGCATTCCTCCGCTTTGTCGCACCGGAAGCCCTCGCGGCACAGCACCGCAACGGGTCGATGCAATCGTGGGGCGCTTTCCGGCGGGGAAGGCTCGTCGGGATCATCGCCCTGACGCGACGCAGCCACCTGTGCCTGCTTTTCGTGGAGAAAGCCTGCCATCGGCAGGGCATCGCCCGGGCCCTGTTCTCAACACTGCGCGACCACTGCCGCACGGCACCGGACACGCCCCGGATCACGGTAAACTCCTCGCCCTATGCCGTCGGAGCCTACCGCAGGCTGGGATTCCGCGCGACCGGCGACGAACGCACCGTCGACGGCATCCGGTTCACACCGATGGAATACCTATTTATATAAAGAAGAAGCGGGCTCCGAGCGGAGCCCGCTTCCAAATATCTTCCGGAAATGCATCCCGCTTATTTTGCAGGTGCCGGTGCAGGAGCCGTCGCGGTCGAATCGGCCGGTGCGGGCTCCTCGTAAGGGATTACTTCGATCACTTCCACATCGAACTGGAGCGCCTCGTTGGGGCCGATGTCACGGCCTGCACCACGCGTACCGTAAGCCAGGTCGCTCGGAATCCAGAGCGTGATCTTACCGCCCTCGCCCACGAGCTGGAGACCTTCCGTCCAACCCTTGATGACACGGTTCAGCGGGAACTTGGCGGGTTCGTCAGCCTCCTTGGGAGCACCCTTTTCATCGAACGAATCGGGGCTCTGCTTGCGCATCATCTCCTGCTGCTCTTTCGAGCGATTCTTGAAAATCGAGGTGTCGAACACCTTGCCTTCACGCGTATATCCGGTATAGTGTACCCGAACCACATCGCGGGGATCCTTCGCCATCTTGGCAGCGTCGCCCTTCTTGGTAACCTTGTAGAGCAGGCCCGACTCGGTCTTCTTGACGCCCGACTTCTTCTCGGTCTTCTCCAGCCATGCCTTCGATGCGGCGGCATTCTCGGCAGGGCGCTTCACCATGAAATAATATTGCAGGTACTGGTTTACCTCGTCCTCGGTCATCTTGGCCTTGCCGTCACGTACGTCCTGCATGGCCTGACCGATCCAAACCAGCTGTATGGGCATACCGCTCTGGCTGATGTTGTAACCGATGTCGTTACCGAAAGCATACGAAATCTCGGCGCGCTCCTCCTCGTTCTCGAACATGGCAGGGTCGGCCGTGGGATATTCGACCTTCGTGCTGTCGCCTCCGGCCAGACGGATGCTGTCCTGCTCGGCACGTTTGGCGGCGATTGCCTGGGCGCGCTCGCCGCGCTTGGTCATGAAGTACTCGCGCAGCATTTCGAGCGATTTGTCGTGCTCCTGCGTAGCCTTACCCATCGCACTTTCCTTGATACCCTTGTCGATGGCCTTGAAATCGAAGGGGATGTCCCTCATTTCAAAATTTATACCGTTACCAATGTTCGCACCCAGCACATACGACAGCGAGTCGAATTCGGAAAGGCTGCCCATACGGACACCGCCGCCCTTGTCTCCGCAGGCGGTCAGGATTGCGGCACCCGCAAGCGCCGCGGTAAAAAGAATCTTTTTCATCGTTTTTTGAATATGTTTAGTCTAATCGTTTGAGCCTGTTCGGGGTTCACCCGCGCAAAGTTATAAAATAATTACGATATCGCCCCAAATTACCGGCGTAAATTATTGCGCCGCGACCAATTCGTATATTTGTCGAGATCGACAAGCTCGATTTCGTAATAAAGCGTGGCATTGGGCCGGATCCCGAGCTCTTTGTCCCCCGCAGAGCCATAGGCAACCGCAGAAGGCATCCATGCATTGATCTTCCCGCCCTTGCCGATCAGCTTCACGCTCTCCTTCATCCCTTTGTTCAGGCTGCCGAGCGACGTGCGCAGCGTGTCGCGGCGCTCGTAGGAGGAGTAGACGTCGGCCCCGTCGGCCGTGCGGATGATGTAGCGCAGAGCAACGCTGTCCCGGTCGGAAACCGGAATCTGCTCCTGATCGCCCAGCACCTCCACGGCGTAGGTCACGCCCGACGGCGTGCGGGCATAGCTGCGGTTCGATTTGGCGAAGTCCGCGAGGAACTGCTCCTCGTAGGCACGCGCCTTTTCGGGCAGCACATAGTTCATGTAACGCAGGTAATAGACCTCGGCATCGTCCGCCGAGAGTTTCGCCCCGGCACGGAACACGTCGCGGATACCCTCGCATACGGCATTGACGTTGAGCGTCGAATCCATTTTGAGCAGGTTCGTGCCCACGTTCATACCGATGATATAAGCTACCGAATCGGTGTCGGCCTTGAGTTTCACGCCCCCGCCCGACTTCCTGGAGCAGGCTCCGGCCAGCAACGCCATGGCTGTCAGGGCAAAAAATGTTTTACGCATATTATTTATTTCCGTTTCTTCGAAAAAACCAAAATCAGCAGACATCCCAGGACGGCCGCGGCCATCGAACCCATCAGAATCGCTATCTTGCCCCGGTCGACAAGGTCGGGTTCGGTGTAGGCCAGCGCATCGACGAACAACGACATCGTGAAACCTATGCCGCCCAGGCAGGCCACGGCCAGCAACAGGCGCCATTTAGCCCCCTCGGGCATCACGGCAAGGCCGGATTTCACGGCACCCCAGCTCGCAAGAAATATGCCCAAAGGCTTACCGACCACGAGCCCGAAGAAAATACCCATCCCGATCGACCCGATCTCGGACGAATAGTGAAAAATATTCAGGTACTCGGGCGAGGTGATCTCGACACCGGCGTTCGCCAGTGCGAAAATCGGCATCACCAGGAACGTGACATAGGGCGCCAGCGAATGCTCCAGGCGGTAGCTCATACCCACCGAGTCGGCCGCCAGCAAACGCATGCGGCGCATGTAGAACCGGTGGTGCTCGTTGGGAAAATCATCGCCCGACGTTCTCGCAGCCAACATCAACTCCTTCAGGTGGCGCATCTTATGGGCGAAATACTCCTTGCTGTAACGGGGCGTCATCGGGATCAGCATGGCCATCGCCACGCCCGAAATGGCCGAATGCACGCCCGAATAGTAGAACAACCCCCAGATCACCACGGCGGGCACGAGGTAGAAGAACATGCGTTTTTCGCCCATCTCCTTCATGAAGTAGACCGCGAGCATGATGACCAACGCCGCCAGCAGGCAGCTTATCTGCACCTGCCCCCCGTAGAAGAGCGCGATGACCAGGATGGCCCCCAGGTCGTCGGCGATGGCCAGTGCCGTGAGGAATATTTTGAGCGAAACCGGCACGCGGTCGCCCAGCATCGAAAGGATGCCGATGGCAAAGGCGATGTCGGTGGCCGTGGGTATACCCCATCCGTTGGCCGCTATGGTGCCGTGGTTGAAGAACAGGAAAATGATCGCGGGGGCGAGCATGCCGCCTGCGGCCGCCAATACAGGCAGGATGGCCTGGCGTGCCGACGAAAGCTGCCCGCAAACGATCTCCCGCTTTATTTCGAGTCCGACGGCGAAAAAGAAAATCACCATCAGGCCGTCGTTGATCAGCTTCTCGACGGTCATTCCGCGCGGGAAAACCCAGTCGATCAGCCCGTCGGGGCTGTACACCATCAGCGAAAGATCCGTTTCGAGCAGATGGCGGTAATAGAGCGAAGTCCCGGGCAGGTTGGCCAGCAGCATGGCTACGATCACACAACCGAGCAGTACGACGCCTCCCGCCCAGGGGGCTTCCAGAAAATTGCGGCCGCGTATACCGATCATATGACGCTCACGTACCCAGCGGTACATTGAAAATAGTCGCATTTACCGTCCGTTTGATTTTAATGTCAAATTACACAATTTCCAGAGCATGCGCGCCCCGGTGATGGCATCCACTTTCGCTTCGGGCGCCGGAGCGACCTCCACGACGTCGAACCCGATGATGCGGCGCCCCGAACGCACGAGCGTATCGAGCAGCCACACGGCCTGATTGAACGTAAGCCCCCCGCAGACGGGCGTACCCGTATGGGGACAGTTCTCAAAAGTGAGGCCGTCGATGTCGAAGCTCACGTAAACCTCCTGCGGCAGCGCATCCACGATTCGCCGGCACAGCGCGTCCCAGGTCTCGCCGCGGAACATCGCGGCGGCGAGCGACAGGTCGTCGAAGGTGGCAACACGGGCGGAAGAAGCGGCCAGGGCGGCTTCCGTCCCGCTGAAATCGCGCACTGCGACCTGGGCGATTTTTTTCACCGAAGGCACGTCGCGCAGGACGTTGAACATGATCGAAGCATGCGAGAACTCGAAGCCTTCGTAAGCATCGCGCAGGTCGCAGTGGGCGTCGATATGCAGGATGCCGAACTCCCCGTGGCGGTCACCCAGGGCACGGATCAGTCCGTAGGGCGTCGAATGGTCGCCCCCGACCAGTCCCACGATCTTCCCTGCGTCGAGCCACCGCGCCGCCTGCGCCCCGATGTTGGCGTTCATGGCGCGGCAGCCTTCGTTGATGCGGCGCACCTTGCGTACCGCATAGTCGTCCTCGGGACTTCCCCCGCCTTCGAGATGGGCAATCACCTTCTCCGCATCGCTGCGCAAGCGTTGCGACTCCTCCAGCAACGCATAGTCCACATCGGCCGTGGCGATACCGCGGCGCCACACGCCGGGAGCCAGCGGCTCATGGAAGTCGAGCTGCGTCGAGGCTTCTATCACGGCATCGGGCGCATTGGCCGTCCCGGCGCCGTACGACACCGTCACGTCCCACGGAGCCGAAACCAGCACCAGTTCTGCCGTTCCCGGCTCGAAAGGAAGCCCGAAATAGGTTCCGTTATCCACACCGACCCCGTCGGGATCGAAGGCGTTTAGTTCCATACGGTTGAATTTCATTCTCCATTTTCCGCGCCCGGCACAGATAGTATGCTTGCAACCTCTGCCCCCGCTTAATGAAAATGTTCATTTTAAATGACAAAGGTACAAAAATTTTAATTTTTCCCTATATTTGTTTCCGGAAAGAAAAGAAATCAGGAAAAAGCAACTATCCATGAAAATCGTCGCAGACAGTGCCATCCCCTTTTTGCAGGGAGTCCTCGAGCCGTGGGCCGAGGTACGCTACCTACCCGGCAGCCGGATCGCCGCGGAGGACGTGCGCGATGCCGACGCCCTCATCATCCGCACCCGCACCCGTTGCGACGGGCGCCTGCTCGCCGGTTCGCGCGTCCGTCTGATCGCCACGGCCACCATCGGGTTCGACCACATCGACACGGCATGGTGCGCAGCGCACGGCATACGAGTCGCCACGGCAGCAGGCTGCAACGCCCGCGGCGTACTGCAATGGGCGGGTGCCGTACTGGCCCATCTCGCCCGTACACAGGGGTGGAAGCCCGCACAACGGACGCTGGGCATCGTGGGCGTCGGGCACGTGGGATCCCTCATCCGGGAATACGCCGGCCTGTGGGGCTTCCGCGTCGTCTGCTGCGACCCGCCGCGCGAAGAGCGCGAGCATTGCGGGTTCCTGCCGCTGGAAGAGGTCGCACGCGAAGCCGACCTGCTCACCTTCCACACGCCGCTCGACACCACGACGCGGCACATGGCCGGCGAGGAACTGCTCGCCCGGCTTAAACCGGGCGCCGTGGTGATGAACTCCTCGCGCGGCGAAGTGGTCGACGGCGACGCGTTGTTGCGGAGCGGCCATCCCTGCGTGCTCGACGTCTGGGAACACGAACCGCGCCTCGACCCGCAGTTGCTCGACCGCACGCTGCTCGCCACGCCCCACGTCGCCGGCTACTCCGAGCAGGGCAAAGCCACGGCCACGGCCATGTCCGTGGCCACGCTGGCCGGCTTCTTCGGCCTCCCGCTCCGGGGCTGGTACCCCTCCGAAGCCGCCCCCTCCGTCCCGCGGCCGATCCCGTGGCAGGAGCTTTGCACGACCATCGGCGACGCCTATGACATCGAAGCCGAAAGCTGCCGCCTCAAGGCGCGGCCCGCCGATTTCGAGGCTATGCGCGACCACTACCGCTACCGCAGGGAATACTTTTAGCGAAATCAATTCTTTTTTAGTACCTTTGCGGCCACGGACAATGCCCTTAAGAAAATGTACCGGAGAATCATAAAGCCCATCCTTTTCTCGCTTACCATCGAGCGGGCACACCATGTGGCGCTTCTGTTGTTGCGCATCATCGGGCTCATACCCGGCGGGCGCTGGTTCCTGCGCAAATGTTACACCGTACGGCACCCGGCGCTCGAACGCGAGGTCTTCGGCGTAAAATTCGCCAATCCCGTCGGCCTGGCCGCAGGTTTCGACCACAACGGCGAAGCCTACCGCGAACTGGCGGCACTCGGCTTCGGGTTCATCGAAATAGGTACCGTCACCCCGCGCCCGCAGGCGGGCAACCCGCGCCCGCGCGTGTTCCGGCTGCCCAAAGACCGGGCTATCATCAACCGCATCGGGCTCTCCAACCGCGGGCTGGACAAGACGATCTGCCACCTGCGCCGCCCGCACGAAGGACTCATCGTGGGCTGCAACATCGGCAAGAACACCGTGACGCCCCCCGAAAATGCGGCGGCAGATTACCTCCGGCTCTTCCGCAACCTCTACCAGTATGCGGACTATTTCACGGTGAATATCAGTTGCGACAACTCCTGCCGCGAAGGCACCACCTACACACGCACGCACATACTCCAGATACTTGATCCGCTGTTCGACTTCCGCCGCGGGCAGAACCAGTACCGGCCGATCATGCTCAAGGTGTCGCCCGACATGTCGGACGAAGTCATCGACGAAATCAGCGACATCCTGCTCGAAACACCGCTCGACGGCATCGTGGCCACCAACGGCACCCACCGCCGCGAAGGGCTGCATACGAGCCACATGGCGCTCGACAAGATCGGCAGCGGCCGCCTGAGCGGCGCACCGCTCACCCAACGGGCCGTAGAGGTCGTGCGGCGCATCCACACCCGCTCGGGCGGCAACTTTCCGATCATCGGCGTGGGCGGCATCATGAGCCCCGCCGATGCCAAGGCGATGCTCGACGCAGGCGCAGACCTCCTGCAACTCTACACCGGTTACATCTACGAAGGGCCGGGGCTGGTCGGCGAAATCTGCCGTTCGCTGATCGCCGATGCCGAAGCGGCCGCAGCAGCCAAGGCAGCCGCGGAGGCGAAAGCCCGAGAAGAAATCCGGGCGGCCGCAGAGTCCGAAGAAGCGGCAAAAACCGCCGCTGCGACGCAAACCGGCATACAGGCACCGGAAACCGAAAAGGCCGCACCCGGAACGGAAACCGCCGCGACAGCCCAAACGCAGGCCGCCGCACCTGCAGAATCGGTGCCGAACCCGTCACCGGAAACACAGAACAGCCCGGCACGACCTGCGGATAACGAACCGGACACCCGCAAGAAACAGCCCGCATCCTGAGCCTCAAATATTGCCATGAAAGCAACGATCATCACCATCGGCGATGAAATCCTCATCGGCCAGATCGTGGATACGAACTCCGTATCCATCGCCAAGCACCTCAACGCCGCCGGCATCGTCGTACACGAAAAGGTTTCGATCGGCGACGACAGCACACAGATCGTCCGGAGCGTGGAACGCGCCCTGGGAGATTCCAACGTCGTCGTCATCACCGGGGGGCTCGGCCCCACCAAGGACGACATCACCAAAAAGACCCTGGCCGGAATGTTCGGCTGCGAACTGGTGCCCGACCAACGGGTCGCCGACCATGTGAAACGCATGCTCGAAGGGCGCGGCATCGAGTTCAACGAACTCAACCGCGGGCAGGCGATGGTTCCGGCCTGCTGCACGGTGCTGTTCAACGCCCACGGCACGGCTCCGGGCATGTGGTTCGAACGCGACGGCAAGGTGGTAGTCTCGCTGCCCGGTGTCCCCTACGAGATGGAACACCTGATGCAGGACGAAGTGATGCCGCGCCTGAAAGCGCATTTCGAACTACGCCAGATCATACACCGCACGATGATCACGGCCGGGCTGCCCGAGTCGATGCTCGCCGCAAAGATCGAAGCATGGGAAAACGCCCTGCCATCCTACCTGAAACTGGCTTACCTGCCCAATCCGGGCGCCGTACGGCTGCGCCTGTCGGCCTATGAGGTCGAGGGCGAAAGCGTCTCGAAGGAGATCGAACGGCAATTCGAGGCACTGCGGAAAATCATCCCCCACAACATCATCGGGTACGAAACGGCCACCATGCAGGAACTGGTACACAAGCTGCTCACCGAGCGCGGGCTGACCCTCGCCACGGCGGAAAGCTGCACCGGAGGCAACATCGCGGCACGTTTCACGGCCATGCCGGGTGCTTCGGCCTATTTCCTCTGCGGCGTAGTTTCGTACAGCAACGCCTCGAAACACGATATCCTGGGCGTAGACCCGGAGGTCATTGCCCGCCACGGCGCCGTCAGCGAAGAGGTCGCACGGCGAATGGCCGAAGGGGCACGACGGATCTCGGGTGCCGACTACGCCATAGCGACCACCGGTATCGCAGGCCCCGCGGGCGGCTCCGCCGAAAAGCCGGTCGGCACGGTATGGATCGCCGTGGCGACCCCGCACCGGACGACCGCCATCCTCAAACAGTGCGGTTCCGACCGCGGGCAGATCATCGACCGGGCCAGCGCCTTCGCCATCAGCCTGCTGCGCGACGAACTCAACGGTAAATAATACATTCGTCCCATGCATAGAATACTTGCCTCAACCATCGGTGCACTCCTCGCCCTCACATCCTGCATGCGTCAGCAGCCCGAGGAGCGGGTGCATAAACTCCTGACCGACCGCATCCAGACCCTTGCCACGGCGGAAAGCTGCACGGGCGGTACCATCGCGGCACGCTTCACGGCCATGCCGGGTGCCTCGGCCTATTTCAAATGCGGCGTAGTGACTTACAGCCTCGATGCCAAGCAGAACTTCGTAAACATCTGCTGCGATACGATAGCCCGCTACGGCGCCGTCAGCGAACAGGTCGTACGCCAGATGGCCGAAGGCGTCCGCCATCTGGCAAATGCACACTACGCTATCGCCACGACAGGGATCGCAGGCCCCACGGGCGGCACCCCCGAATACCCGGTCGGTTCGGTATGGATCGCCGTCAGTTCGCCCCTGCGCACCACGGCCCGGCTGATCCATGCCAAAGGCGACCGCACGCAGATCATCCGCGAAGCGGGAACGGCCGCCATCGAACTGCTCGAAGAAGAGTTGCTCGCCGCCCAACCGGGCAAATAGTTTCAAATTACGGCTGATCCGTTTGTTTTTGCAAACAATTTAGCTTATTTTTGCAGCAATTCAGCCCAGCGCAAAATGAAAAGAACCTTATTCCTGTCGGTGTTGTTCGGTATGCTCCTCACCACGGCCCATGCTGAAAACGAAAGCCACCAACAAGTAGACAGTACACTTTACGCCTATTACCGCTGGTGCAACAACAACATACGCGACACGGCCGTCCTCAGCAAGGCGGACACGCTGTTCCGGCTCTCGGGCGAGAAGCACGACATCCGGATGCAGGCCGTCGCCCTGAGCTTGAAAGCCGACCATTACTATTTCAACAACAACCTCGACTCGCTCAAGGCATGGATTCCCCGCGTGCAGGATTTCGCTCGCAAGAATGACCAGATCAAGTATTACTACTTCACCTGGTCGCGGCTGATTCTCTATTATACCAAACAGGCGCAATACACGCTCGCCCAATACGAACTGGAGCAGTATATGTCGCAGGCCGAAAAGGACAATTACAAACCCGCAACCGCCGAGGCATACAAACAGCTCGGACACATCTACCGCACCCGCGGATTGAAAAAACCCGCTGTGGAATACTACCGGAAGGCAATCGATTTCATCATCCAGAACGGGCTCAACACATTCCACCTCTCGAACCTCTATTCGGAACTCGCGACCATGCTGATGGATCTGCAACGCTATCCCGAAGCCGCAGAAGCCGTCGAAAAAGGCAAGGCATGCATTCCGCTACCGGACTACATCTGGGGTCTGAAGGCCAAGGAAACGCACCTGCTCGCCCAGACAGGCCAGACCGACAAAGCCAAAGCACTTTTCAACGAGATCAAGGACGGGCAGAACGGCAACCTCTCGGAGATCAAACTCGCTGAAATCGAGGTCGCCATCTACAACCATTCGCACGAATACGGCAAGATGATCGCCGCAATCGACAAATTGATCAGGTCGTTCGAAAGAGAAGGATACAAGGAATCCTATTTCTACTACCTCTATGAAAACCGTGCAGCCGCCTACGCCGCCCTCGGCAATTTCGAAGCCGCCTACCGGGACATACAGCATTACACCGAACTCTACCACAAACAAGTCAACGACGACAACGAGAAGACACTCGGAGAATTCGCCACGCTGCTCGATGTCAACCGGTTGAACATGGAAAAAGCAGAACTGCGCCAACAGGCGCAGGAAGAGCGCCTGCACCGCACCCAACTGGGCACGATCGGCTTGGCGTGCATTCTCTTGCTGGCCGCTGTCTTCATCGCGGTAATGCTCCGCATGAACCGCCACCTCGCCCGCGCGAAGAGAGCCGCCGAAGAGAGCAACCGGATGAAAGGCATCTTCATCCGCAACATCACGCACGAGATCAATACGCCGCTCAACTCCATCGTCGGATTTGCGGAGCTGGCCGCAGCCTCGGACGATGCCGACGCCGCCGAACGACAATCCTATATAAGCATCATCCAGGAAAACAGCGGCTATCTCCAAAAACTCGTGGACGACGTGCTCTACATCGCCGGACTCGAATCGTCGGAAACCCCGCCGGCCATGAGCCCGACCGACATCAACGAATGCTGCCAGGAGTGTATTCAGAAGGTCTCACAGTCCAGTTCCCGGGCGGTGAGTATCCGTTTTGTCCCGGCACGCGAGAAATTCCACCTGCACACTTCGTGCATGCTGATATCCAAAGCCATCACCGAAATGCTGCGCAATGCCGTACATTTCGCGGCCGACGGAGAAATCACGCTCGCATATACGCTGGACGGCGGCAACCGCCGCATCACATTCACGGTAACCGACTCGGGGCCCGGCATCCCGGCTTGCGAGGCCGAGCATATTTTCGGACGCTTCGTCAAGCTCGACACCTTCTCGCAAGGGCTCGGGCTCGGGCTGACCGTGTGCCGGCTGATCGCCTCGGCCCTGGGCGGCACGATAAAACTCGACACAAATTACAGCGGAGGGGCACGTTTCGCACTTTCGATACCGTTACGTTAAACACTAAAAACCAATACAATAGACCACGCACCGGAAAATTAATGTGGATTATTAATCTTTAATTCTCATTTTTTCCTTATATTTGCACTCCCTTACGGGAATAACGAACAAATTTAGCGAAAACAACAATGAAAGTTTGCGAAATCACAGGCAAGGTAGCGATCGTGGGCAACAACGTCTCGCACTCGCACCACAAGACCAAACGCAAATTCAGCCCCAATCTGAAAACCAAGCGTTTCTGGTCCGAGCAGGAAGGCCGCTGGATCACCCTGAAGGTGTCGGCAGCCGGAATGAAAACAATTAACAAGAAGGGTCTTGCAGTAGCACTGCGCGAGGCTGCCGCACCCAAGTCCGTTTACTAAAACACCGAAGTAACAAATGGCAAAGAAAGGCAACAGGGTTCAGGTCATTCTCGAATGCACCGAACAGAAACAGAGCGGAGTTCCGGGAATGTCCCGTTACATCACGACGAAAAACAAAAAGAACACCCCCGACCGTCTGGAGCGTAAAAAGTACAATCCGTTTTTGAAGAAGGTCACCGTTCACCGTGAAATTAAATAGTTTTGAAGCTCTATGGCAAAGAAAGTAGTCGCAACACTGAAAACCGGCACGGGTAAGAACTTTACGAAGTGCATCAAGATGGTCAAGTCGGACAAGACCGGTGCTTACATGTTCAAGGAAGGCATCATTCCCAACGACCAGGTCAAGGAATTCTTCGAAGAGAAGAAATAAGTATTTTAAGAGCTAATCTTAAATACAAAGGGCATCCGATCGGATGCCCTTTGTGTTTCTCCGGCTCTCTCCCGGCGGTTCAGAACTTGTGCACGGCGCGCACCAGAAAATTGTTATACTTGGGAATTTCGACGACATAGGGAGGTTCGATACCCATATGCGACGTAAAGGCCGACTTCTCGTCCTTCTCGGTCGAGGAGAAATAGTAAACCAGCCGATCCATACGCTTGCCGCCGTTATTCTTGAGGGCGTTGTTGAACCGGTTACGGGCCTGGCGGCTGGACTGCACACGCGTCCCGCCGCTGTAATTATGGCCGATGTTCAGCAGTTCGTCGATCGACGGAAGGTACCAGCCCTCACCCTTCTCGCGGCACCACTTGAATGCCGGGAAATCGTCCCACGAAAGGTTGTTCTCGGCGATGTAGGCCGCAACTTTCTCCATGTTCACACTGCCGTCGGAACGGTTGTCCGTACCAATGACGCGCAGGTCGGGCTTGCGGAACTCGCTCCAGTGCAGGTAAATCTCATCGAGCGAGATTACCAGCCCGTGCTGGCGGTCGTCGGAGAGCATACACACGACGCCCTTGATCCCGTCCTGGTTATAGAATTCGCCGATCTCGTACTCCTTGACCACATACTTCACCCCATCGGCAGGGCTGGCGGCAGGCGCCTCGGCCGCAGCGGGAGCGGCGGAAACCTTAGCGGGCTCCTCGGCCGGGATGGCCGGGGTCAACGGTGTTGCAGGAATGCTCGCGGCAGCCTTGAAATACTCCTTCTCGCCGTTTGCATATTGGATATAGCTGATTTCCGACACGGGCAGGACGTAAGTCGGGCCGTCGGGATTGGAGAAACGCTTGTAACGAACGGACTCGGGGGTTATCTCCGTCACTTTCGCTTCGACCTTCGAGGCGTCAGCCTTGATTATCAGGTCTTGGGCTGCGACAGTCAGTACGCCGCAAAACGCTGCCAACAGCAGCAGGATCGTTTTTTTCATCATTGCAGGAAATGTATATAGCGCAAATATAACGTTTTTTTCCAAACTTTCTTATTATCTTTGTCAGGATATATAAATATAAGTATGGGATTTTTCGATATTTTCAAAAAGAAACAGGATAGCGCCGCAGCGGACATTCCGGAGAGCCGGCAACAGCAGCAGGAAGAGCTTAACGCGGGGCTCGAAAAGACCAAGACCGGAATCTTCTCGAAACTCGCCCGTGCCGTAGCAGGCCGCTCGACGGTCGATGCCGACCTGCTGGACGACGTGGAGGAGGTGCTGATTACGTCGGACGTGGGCGTGGAAACCACGGTGAAGATTATCCGGCGCATCGAAGAGCGTGTGGCGCGCGACAAATACATGAATACGTCCGAGCTCCAGTCCATCCTGCGCGAGGAGGTCATGTCGCTGATGGAGGAGTCGCACGGCTCGGAGAAGCATTTCGGGCTCGACGCCAGGCAGGGCGAACCCTACGTGGTGATGGTCGTCGGCGTCAACGGCGCGGGCAAGACCACCACCATCGGCAAGCTCGCGGCACAGCTGACCAAGGCCGGGCTGAAAGTCTGGATCGGTGCCGCCGATACGTTCCGCGCCGCCGCCATCGACCAGCTCAAGGTCTGGGCCGACCGCGCCGGGGCGACGATGATCCGCCAGGAGATGGGATCCGACCCGGCATCGGTGGCGTTCGACACGCTGACGTCGGCCAAGGCCAATGGCGCCGACGTGGTGCTGATCGACACGGCAGGCCGCCTGCACAACAAAGTCAACCTGATGAACGAACTGACCAAAATCCGCAATGTCATGGGCAAGGTCATCCCTGGAGCCCCGCACGAGGTAATGCTGGTGCTCGACGGCTCCACGGGACAAAACGCCTTCGAACAGGCACGGCAGTTCACGCAAGCGACACAGGTCACTTCGCTCACCATCACCAAGCTCGACGGCACGGCCAAAGGCGGCGTGGTGATCGGCATCAGCGACCAGTTCCACATCCCGGTGCGCTACATCG
>OGYW01001411.1_pt1 | contig 21143 bp, 11 predicted proteins | sample 1576621 | NCBI WGS metagenome assembly OGYW01 (sample SAMEA3541528, study PRJEB24748) | human gut metagenome | biome: human gut; feature: human-associated habitat; material: faeces | place: China | collected 2012 | reverse complement strand
GACAACAAAGACAAGTACCGCTACTGTCACAAATCCACCAATCTGCTTCTTCCATGCACCAAGCACCGCCAATACAAGTCCCACACCTGCTCCTGCCGCCAATGCGATCGTCTGATCCAGACCTGCAATCGCTCCGACCGCAATTCCGGCTGCGCATCCTGCTGACAATCCTGCGATCACAGACCAGAAACGTACCAGTTTCAGCCCCGTCAGACATAACAGTACCGCTCCGGCCGTTATAACGATCAGAGAAATAAATTCCATCTGACTCAAATGATGACTGCTTTCATTAAGTCCAGCCAGAACAACATCCAGGTCAAAATTCAGAATTGTATCAATCATATCATTTACATTCATTATTTACACCTTCGTCCCTTACTATTTATTACTCACTACTGCTCATTTTAGCAATTTTTTTTACTGATTACAAGTGTTCATTTCACCTTTCCATTGACTTCTTATTCTTCTCCACTTAAAATAGAAGAGAAATGCTATTGCTGAGCGCATAATACTGTGAACAGCAATAAAATGCTAACATAAAGGAGTTTATTATGGAACAGTTAAGAATACCTGCTGGCTATCATTCCCCTCTTACAATTCGTGAGACAGAAGTAGCCATCAAAGAAGTGAAAGACCATTTTGAACGTTCTCTTGCCAAGTCTTTGCATTTGACGTCGCAGTTGCCCCGGCAGACAATTATCATAAGATTGATTGTCCTACCGTTTTTCGCCAGGGAGACAAGTGGCTGATGACTTATGTGGTTTACAACGGTAAAGGTGGAACCGATGGTCGTGGTTATGAAACGTGGATAGCAGAAAGTGATAATTTGCTCGAATGGCGCACTTTGGGACGGGTTCTTTCTTATCGGGATGGAAAATGGGACTGCAATCAGCGTGGCGGATTTCCTGCATTGCCGGATATGGAATGGGGTGGAAGCTATGAGCTTCAGACTTATAAAGGTCGCCATTGGATGACTTATATCGGTGGTGAAGGAACGGGCTACGAAGCTGTAAAAGCTCCGCTTTATGTCGGACTGGCATGGACGAAAGGAGATATTTCTACGGCACATGAATGGGAATCTCTGGACAAACCGATTTTGAGCATCCATGATAAAGATGCCCAATGGTGGGAAAAACTGACTCAATATAAGAGTACCGTTTATTGGGATAAAGATAAAACATTGGGAGCTCCGTTTGTGATGTATTACAACGCGGGCGGGCATCATCCGGAAACGAATTTAAAGGGCGAACGTGTCGGCATTGCGCTTTCCAAAGATATGAAAACATGGAAACGCTACTCCGGAAATCCGGTCTTTGCGCATGAAGCTGATGGAACCATTACAGGAGATGCGCATATCCAAAAGATGGGAGATGTGTATGTAATGTTCTATTTCTCTGCTTTTGAACCTTCGCGTAAATATAAAGCATTCAATACATTTGCCGCCAGCTATGATTTGGTGAACTGGACCGACTGGAAAGGGGCCGACCTGATTATCCCCTCCAAGAACTACGATGAACTGTTTGCTCATAAGAGCTATGTAGTGAAACATGACGGAGTGGTTTATCATTTCTATTGTGCGGTAAACAACGCAGAGCAACGTGGCATTGCCATTGCTACCAGTAAACCGATGGGACGTTCGGCTGTCCGTTTCCCGAAACCGGAAATCAAGAACCGCCGGCAAATTATTGAATTAAATGAAGGCTGGAAAACTTGGAGAGTTGAGAATGGAAAGTTGAGAGTTGAGAGTGAAAAGACTGTGAATATACCTCATAACTGGGATGATTATTATGGGTATCGTCAATTGACTCACGGCAATCTTCACGGAACCGTTCTTTACAAAAAGGACTTCACCCTCAACAACTCTCAATTCTCAACTCTCAACTCTCAACTTAAAAAATATTTCCTTCGTTTTGACGGAGTGGGTACATACGCCACCATTACAGTGAACGGAAAGGACTTCGGACGCCACCCCATAGGGCGCACCACATTGACTTTGGATGTCACAGATGAATTAAAACAGGGAGTAAATCGCTTGGAAGTGAAAGCCGAGCATCCTGAAATGATCGCCGATATGCCTTGGGTATGCGGGGGATGTTCGTCGGAATGGGGATTCAGTGAGGGTTCCCAGCCGTTAGGAATCTTCCGTCCTGTGGTATTGGAAGTAACAGATGAGATTCGCATAGAACCTTTTGGTGTACATATTTGGAATGACGAAAAAGCTGCTAACGTATTTGTTGAAACAGAGATAAAAAATTATAGTAAAGCAACAGAAACGGTAGAGTTAGTCAATAAACTAAGCAATGCTGATGGAAAACAAGTTTTCCGTTTGGTTGAGAAAGTTACTTTAGCTCCGGGAGAAATGAAAGTGATCCGCCAACAGGCTCCTGTTGAGAATCCTGTCTTGTGGAATACGGAAAATCCATATCTCTATAAATTAGCCAGCATGATTAAGCGTGATACGAAGACGACAGATGAAATTTCGACACCCTTCGGTATTCGTACCATTAGCTGGCCGGTAAAACGAAACGATGGAGACGGACGTTTTTACCTGAATGGAAAGCCGGTGTTTATCAATGGAGTATGCGAGTATGAACATCAGTTCGGACAAAGCCATGCGTTCAGTAATGAACAGGTTGCCGCAAGGGTAAAACAGATACGTGCAGCCGGTTTCAATGCGTTCCGGGATGCTCATCAGCCCCATCATCTCGATTATCAGAAGTATTGGGATGAAGAGGGGATCTTGTTTTGGACACAATTTTCCGCCCACGTGTGGTATGACACTCCGGAGTTTCGTGAGAACTTTAAAAAGTTGCTTCGTCAATGGGTGAAAGAGCGTCGTAATTCTCCGTCAGTGGTGATGTGGGGATTGCAGAATGAAAGCACTTTGCCTCGTGAGTTTGCACAAGAGTGCAGTGACCTTATCCGGGAGATGGACCCGACTGCCAAGACAATGCGTGTCATAACAACCTGTAATGGCGGTGAAGGTACAGACTGGAATGTAATTCAAAATTGGAGTGGTACGTATGGAGGAGATGTGAAGAAATACGGTCGTGAACTCTCTCAAGCAAACCAATTGTTGAACGGAGAATATGGAGCGTGGAGAAGCATCGACCTGCATACGGAACCGGGAGATTTCCAGGTGAACGGAGTGTGGAGTGAAGACCGTATGTGTCAGCTGATGGAAACTAAAATCCGTTTGGCAGAACAGGCTAAAGATAGTGTTTGCGGACAATTCCAGTGGATATACAGCAGTCATGATAATCCCGGACGTCGTCAACCGGATGAAGCGTATCGCAAGATAGATAAAGTAGGTCCGTTCAATTATAAAGGATTGGTTACTCCGTGGGAAGAACCATTAGACGTATATTATATGTATCGCGCCAACTATGTTCCGGCTGCAAAAGATCCGATGGTTTACCTGGTATCACATACATGGGCCAACCGCTTTGAAAAAGGACGTCGCCGTGCCACTATCGAGGCTTACAGCAATTGTGATTCTGTATTGCTATACAACGATCTGACAAATGAAAAGGCAACCTTCCTCGGACGTAAAAAGAACAACGGAACAGGCACTCATTTTATGTGGGAAAACCGGGATATTCGTTATAACGTACTTCGTGCTGTAGGATATTATAAAGGTAAACCGGTAGCAGAAGACCTGATCCTATTGAATGGTCTGGAGCAAGCCCCTAACTTCGAACTTCTTTATCAGGATGATAAAAAGATATTGAAAGGAGAGGTAGGATATAATTATCTGTATCGTCTCAACTGTGGAGGGGATGATTATACAGATAGTTTCGGACAGCTCTGGTTGCAGGACAATACGAATTATTCCCGTTCATGGGCGGAGAATTTCAAGGATCTGAATCCTTATCTTGCCAGTCAACGTACCACCAATGATCCGATTCATGGCACTCGTGACTGGACGTTATTCCAACATTTCCGCTTCGGACGTCATCAGCTGGAATATCGTTTCCCTGTGGCAGACGGAACATATCGTATTGAACTGTATTTCACAGAGCCTTGGCATGGCACGGGCGGAAGCGCTTCTGCCGACTGTGAAGGACTGCGCATATTCGATGTTGCCGTGAATGATTCTGTTGTATTAGATGACTTGGATATTTGGGCTGAAAGCGGTCACGATGGAGTTTGTAAGAAAGTGGTATATGCCACAGTGAAAGGTGGGATGTTGAAAATTCATTTCCCGGAAGTGAAAGCAGGACAAGCCTTGATTTCAGGCATTGCTATTGCCAGCACAGATCGGGAACTGAAACCGACGGTATTCCCTGCGTCCGGCTGGAGTTGGGAAAAGGCGGATAAAGAAGTAATGGAAAAGACTCCGAAAGAGTTACTTCCGGAAGACAAAAATGCTCGTGTCAGTATATCATACGAAGCGGAAACGGCAGTGCTGAAAGGCAAATTCCAAAAGAAAGAACATCGCAAACAGATGGGAGTGTTTTTTGGTAAAGGAAAAGGCAACAGTATTGAATGGAATGTTTCTACCGGGTTGGCGCAAGTGTACGCGCTTCGCTTTAAATATATGAACACTACCGGAAAGCCAATACCTGTCTTAATGGAATTCATTGACTCAAAAGGAGTTGTATTGAAAGAGGACGTATTGAGCTTCCCGGAAACACCGGATAAATGGAAGATGATGAGCACCACCACCGGAACCTTTATCAATGCCGGACATTACAAAGTATTACTTTCGGCAGAAAATATGGACGGAATTGCTTTTGATGCATTGGATATTCAATAAATCTTTCTATCAATTGATTTCAATAAAACGGGATACGGATAAGGTAAACTTTCCGCATCCCGTTTCTTTATATTCGGATCATTTTCTTAGAAATAGAATATAGATGTTATTTTTTTATGATTCAATGTTCCGATTTTAATTATTTAAAAGATAGGAATTAAATAATCTCTATCTTTGAGGACAAACAAAAAGAGCAATAATGGAAAGTAATATACCAAAGTATGATTTGCCGGTTGATTATATTGTAGGAGAGGGATTCGCAAAAGATTTACTGAAGAGCTATAAGAATTTTCCATGTAAGATTGAATCCGGCTTATTTATTCTTTGTATAAAAGGCACTATGGAGGTGACGATCAATACCAATACCCATCATATTAGTGAAAATGATTTAATAACTTTGCCGCCTAATTGCATATTAGAGGTGCACACATTCTCATCCGATATCCAGATTTATTATGCAGGCTTTTCATCTCATTTTATAGAAAGTATAAATTTGATGAAAGCTACCCAGCACCTTCTTCCGGTAATTATGGAGAATCCGATAGTTGCTTTATCTCCACTTCAGGCCTGTAGTTATAAAATGTTTTATGAATCATCTATTCTTTCATACGCTTCACTTAGGACGCGCGAAAATAAGGAGATAGTAAAAGCTGTTCTTACCATGTTTATCCAAGGGGCTACAGAAATATATAAGTTACAGAATAATTGGTATTTGTCTTCTCAATCAAGAAAGTATGAGATTTATCAGGAGTTTTTAAAATTAGTCATGAAACATTATACAATCCATCACGGAACATCTTTCTATGCTGATGAGTTAGGACTTAGCCTGCCCCATTTCTGTTCTACAATTAAAAAGGCGGCAGGAAATACTCCATTAGAGGTGATTGCTTCTGTCATTTTGATGGAAGCTAAATCCCGTTTAAAGTCGACCGATGAACCTGTAAAAAATATAGCTCTATCTTTAGGGTTTAATAATATCTCCTTCTTTAATAAGTTTTTTAAGCAGCATACTGGTATTACCCCTCAAGAATATAGAGGACGCTAATCTTCTGTTTTTCTATCAAATGGTAATGTAACGGTAAAACAACTACCTTTCCCAATCTCTGATTTAACGGAGATATCTCCTTGCAGATGTTCTACAATCGTTTTACAGATAGAAAGTCCTAAACCGGTTCCCTGTTTAAAAGTATCTACTTTGTAGAAACGATCAAAGATTTCATTCAAACATTCTTGCGGAATTCCCGAACCGGTATCTTCTACAAATATTTGTACTGAATCCGCATTTCTGTTATCAAGCGTATACCCAAAATGAATATATCCTTTTTGGGTGAATTTCCGGGCATTATTAATGAAATTGCATATTACTTGTTTCAGGCGTGTAATATCTGTGTTGATATAAACATCTTCATCCGGTAATAATGACTTTATTTCAATTTCGGAAATAGGTTTCATTGCCTGTTCTTTCTCTATGTCCATCATTAAAGAGTTAAGGGAACAGTTGGAGAAAGTAAATTTAATCGTATTTGATTCAATCTTGGACAAATCAAGTATGTCGTCAATCAATCGTACTAAATGTTCGCTATTGATGCTGATTAGTCGCACGAAATCGGCACGTTCCTCTTCACTTAACTCATCATAAGTGGAACCTATAACATCAGAAAAGCCGACGATTGCATTCAGCGGCGTACGGATCTCATGACTCATATTAGCCAGAAACGCCATTTTAAGACGATCGCTTTCTTCTGCTTTTTTACGTGCCTCGATTAAGGTGTTTTCTATGTCTTTATATTCCTGAATACTCAAGCAGATTCCCACTAACCGATAGGGATGGCCGGATATGTTTGCAATATAAGTTGACTGCCCTTCAAACCATTCCCAAGTACCATCTCCCCGGCGCAAACGGAATGGAACTGTTTTGTCAAAAGTTGTATTACCACTAAGTTGTACAACAAAGGCATCAGCCATAGGTTGCCGATCGTCCGGATGAATCATATTCACATATTCCTCCATTGTCAAAGTATTATTTTCTCCTGCCGGAATACCTAAATGTTCAAAATAACGATCGTCAAGAGTAAATTCACTCCGACTTATATCATAATACCATGGATAGATTCTGGTTCTTTGCAAAGCAGTATTCAGAATATATTCCTGTGTAAGCTCTACTGTAATATTGCGGAAAAAGAATAAGATCTTGTTTAAATTAGTTCTATCCCTGATCGTTGCAAATTCTCCTCTTATAGGAAATTGTGTGTAATCAACCTGTTCTTGCATGAAGGTATGTTCAGGTAATGAATACGTATTTTCTCCCTGACGAATCTTTTCCAGAATAGTCGAAAGTATATCTTCCTTTTTATTTAGCAGTTTAAATAAACGATTGGTAGGAAAGGGAAGCATATCATTGACCGACGGATGAACATGCAGTTCTGCAAAAGCCTGCTGATTGAGTTGTATAACTTCTCCATTTGTATCAAATATAATCACTCCGTCGGGTAAAATGTTTAATAATTCATCGTTATAGAGTGTCTGTTTGTAATCTTCCATTTCTTTTATTGTTTTGTACTGAATATAAGATATATGAGACATATCTTATAACAAAGAAAACCATTTCTGTGAAGATTATAACATATTTACAGCTCTTTTTGAGCGACTTATACGGTTATTTTAAATTGCAAGATATTTAATGTTAATACAATATTCTTATTTTAATATTCGATATTCAAATATTAATAGAGAGAATGTGCCAAAACTCCTTTATGATTTTATTTTGGCACATTTCTTTTTCTTTATCTAGTAAGCTTTATCCCATTTATTTGCCAATCGTTTTTGGCTGTTCCTTCTGTGAAATTGAATGATTTAGTTTTGAGAGGTAATGGTTTGAAAGTTAGGGAAAATTCGGCTTCTCCGCTTTCAGGCAGAAAGAAATGCTTACCGGGAGTAATGCCGTCAGCCTTTTGTAATGTGTATGATGCACCTTGCTCGTCTACTAGTTTGGCATTTACACTTACTTGTATCCAGTATTTGGGTATGTAATATGCATAAAAATGAACGATAGTGGCTGTATCAGTCAATTCTACCTGCTTCACTTCAAGAATATCAGTATTGGTTGATTCAAAACTTGGATAGTTAACTACTTTTCTATTGGTGTCCCCGGTGATACTCATCTCACGCTTTGGTGCATCCAAATATCTACGCATCTTTAATTTCAAGCTGCCTTTACCATAGCCCGACCACATTTTCACGATTTTGCCTTCGGGAGAGATAAGAACATAATTCGGAATACCGTTAACGTCATACACAGCATATAGTCCTGCAGTCTGTTTCAAGTCGCTTAAGTTTTGCCAAGTCATTTCATGTTGTGCAGAAGCAGCTTTCCACCTAGTTTGTGTATCCGAACTCAAACTGATGATGGTGAGTCGGTCTTTATATTGCTCTTGAATCTCTTTCATTTCGGGCAAAGCCATGATGCAGGGACCACAACCGCTGCTCCAGAAATCAAGTAACATATATTTTCCTTTGAAATCAGCCAAATGATGCACCTTTCCATCTAAATCAAAAAGATCGGCATCTGCCATGTCATCTCCTTCTTTCACCGTTTTAGGAGGGAAGAGATTAACCCTGATTTCTTGTCCTTCAATGGAAGCTTTCTGTTCTTCGTTTAATCTGTCATACAAAGCCAGTATTTCTTCCTTATTGGTAAACTTTGGATTGTACTTCAATGACATACTCAAACGGAGCAATTTTTCCATCCAGACATTAGAAATAGGGAGTTCCTTCATCAACTTTAATTCCCGTTGATTAATAATGGAAGATATACTATCACTCTTTGTTCGAAGTGCTTTTCGTTCGGTTTCTGAAGCTGAACGCATACTTCTTTCTTTGATAGCCAAGCGTTGAAATTCGTCCCATAAGTCACGGGAATCCTCAATGAATCTATTATGTTCTTGTTGTTCTTTTACCGGACTATCTACCCTCCATGTATAAATCAGAGGGTTTGTGCCCGTTACTTTTATTTTTGCGCCCGGAGTTGCATAAATATCTAACGACATTGGAGGGAAATCTGTATCGCGACACATGAGAGACAGTTGATCCATACCGCTTTCTCCTGCATTTCGCTTGAAAAAGAAAGTTCCATTACGTATCGTATCCGTACCAACTATGCTTCCTACGCGTCCATCCGTCAAAAATAAGGAAACATGAGTTCCGTCTTTCACTCCTTTTACCTCACCTTTAATTGTGTACTCGTGTTGTGCTTGTGAAACGAGACTGCCTAATAAAAAGAAGCTGCTAAATAGTAGTTTTTTCATCATCATAATATTAGAAGTAATTATACGCCACAAGGTAAAGATTTTCTTCATAGAGTGTTACTCCTTTTATTGTTCTTTAATATTTCTGTAAAAGAAAGGGGTACAAAATCCCCTTTCGTCCGTCTACTTGATATGAAGAAAAAAGAACGAATGAAAATATATACTTTACTGCTTGGCGCATTGTTTGTAAGTCCTACACAGGCACAAACAATGCATGATTGGGAGAATCATCATGTTCTCCAGATCAATCGTGAACCGGCAAGAGCTGCTTTTATCCCTTTCTCTGTACAGAAAGGAGACGGCTCAATCTCTTTAGACGGAACCTGGAAATTCCGTTGGACTCCCGTTCCCAATGAAAGAGTCGTGAATTTCTATCAAACAAATTTTAATGATAAAGATTGGACGGATTTTCCTGTTCCCGCCAATTGGGAAGTGAACGGATATGGCACGCCTATCTATGTTTCAGCAGGCTATCCGTTTAAAATAGATCCTCCACGGGTGATGGGAGAACCGAAAACTGACTATACCACGTATAAAGAACGAAACCCGGTAGGGCAATATCGGCGTACCTTTGTCTTGCCGGCCGGATGGGAAGCGAATGGACAGACTTTTCTACGGTTTGAGGGCGTAATGAGCGCCTTTTATGTTTGGATCAATGGCGAACGGGTAGGGTATAGCCAAGGCAGTATGGAACCAAGTGAATTTAATGTCACGAAGTATCTGAAATCCGGAGAAAATCAGATTTCACTGGAAGTCTACCGATATAGTGACGGTTCTTATCTGGAAGATCAGGATTTCTGGCGTTTTGGTGGTATTCATCGTAGTATTCATCTGATACATACGCCGGATATTCATGTCCGTGATTATGCGGTACGCACTCTTCCCGCATCTGTTGGTGATTATGAAGATTTTATTTTGCAGATTGATCCGCAATTCAGTGTATATCGAGGGATGACTGGAAAAGGGTATGTCTTACAGGGAGTATTAAAGGATGCTTCAGGCAAAGAAGTTGCCACATTGAAAGGCGATGTGGAAAATATGCTTGATTTGGAGCATAAAGCAAGCCGGATGAATGAATGGTATCCGCAGCGTGGCCCGCGTAAGATGGGACGTTTGTCAGCCATTATAAAATCGCCGGAAAGATGGACGGCAGAAACACCCTATCTTTATAAATTACACTTAACTCTCCAAAATGGAGAAGGAAAAGTCGTAGAACAGATAGAACAGGCCGTAGGTTTCCGCTCTGTAGAAATCAAAAAAGGACAACTGTTAGTGAACGGTAATCCGGTTCGTTTTCGTGGAGTGAACCGCCACGAACATGATCCACGGACGGCACGTGTCATGAGCGAAGAACGGATGCTTCAGGATATTCTTTTAATGAAGCAGGCAAATATAAATGCTGTGCGCACCAGTCATTACCCGAATGTAAGCCGTTGGTACGAGCTATGCGACAGCTTGGGATTGTACGTGATGGACGAAGCGGATATAGAAGAACACGGATTGCGTGGAACACTCGCAAGTACCCCTGACTGGCATGCAGCATTTATGGACCGTGCGGTCCGTATGGCGGAACGTGATAAGAATTATCCATGTATTGTAATGTGGAGCATGGGAAACGAAAGCGGTTACGGACCGAACTTCGCTGCTATTTCGGCATGGCTGCATGATTTCGATCCCACTCGTCCTGTACATTATGAGGGGGCGCAGGGAGTGGACGGAAATCCTGACCCGAAGACGGTCGATGTTATCAGTCGCTTTTATACCCGGGTGAAACAAGAATACTTAAATCCCGGCATTGCAGAGGGAGAAGATAAGGAACGCGCTGAAAATGCACGTTGGGAGCGGTTGCTGGAGATTGCGGAGCGTACCAATGACGACCGTCCGGTGATGACGAGTGAATATGCACATTCCATGGGGAATGCATTAGGAAATTTCAAAGAATATTGGGATGAGATATATAGTAATCCCCGTATGCTGGGTGGTTTTATATGGGATTGGGTAGATCAGGGAATCTACAAGACATTACCCGATGGCCGTACCATGGTGGCTTACGGCGGTGACTTTGGCGATAAGCCGAATTTAAAAGCTTTCTGCTTTAATGGATTACTGATGAGTGACCGTGAAACTACGCCTAAATATTGGGAGGTAAAAAAAGTATATGCACCGGTTGAGTTGAGAGTTGAGAATGGAGAGTTGAGAGTAACCAACCGGAATCATCATATTGATTTATCACTTTATCGTTGTCTGTGGACATTATCAGTGGATGGTAAGGAGAAAGAACGGGGAGAAATAACATTGCCGGAAATAGCTCCAGGGGAAAGTAAAACAATTGATTTGCCGGCTTTCCGATCATTGAAACCTCTTTCCGATTGCCAACTGAAAGTAAGCATTGTTTTGAAATCGGATGCTCTTTGGGCAAAGGCAGGACATGAAGTGGCCTGGGAACAATTCTGTTTGCAGAAAGGAGATTTAGCTTCTGCTGATTTAATTAATAAAGGAGCGCTTCAGGTGAAAGAGGATGATAATTCTTTATTGATTAGCGGACGTGGTTTTTCTGTTCAGTGGGAAAAGAAAGTGAACGGAAGTATGACTTCCCTTATATATAAGGGCAAAGAAATGCTGACTCACTCCGATGATTTTCCGGTTCAGCCTGTCACTCAAGTTTTCCGTGCTCCGACAGATAATGACAAGAGCTTCGGAAACTGGTTGGCTAAAGACTGGAAATTGCATGGAATGGATCATCCGCAGATAAATTTGGAATCTTTCCACCATGAAAAACGTGCAGACGGGGCGGTCATTGTCCGGATTCAAACAAGTAATTTATATAAAGAAGGAAAAGTGGTGACGACTTCTGTCTATACGGTCTTTTCAGATGGAACGATTGATCTGAAAACAACTTTCTTGCCACAAGGAGTTCTTCCTGAAATTCCCCGTTTAGGAATCGCATTCTGTCTGGCGCCTGCTTATGATACATTTACCTGGTATGGCAGAGGACCACAGGATAACTATCCTGACCGCAAAACATCTGCTATGATAGGGCTTTGGAAAGGAAGCGTTGCAGACCAATACGTACATTATCCACGTCCGCAGGACAGTGGAAACAAAGAAGAAGTGCATTATCTTACCTTGACCGACAAACAGAATAAAGGCATTCGTGTTGACGCGGTAGAAAACGCATTTTCTGCATCTGCCCTGCATTACACCGTACAAGACATCTATGAAGAAACTCACGATTGCGATTTAAAACCACGTGCAGAAGTTATTCTTAGTATGGATGCTGCCGTACTTGGATTAGGAAACAGTAGTTGCGGACCGGGTGTATTGAAGAAATATGCCATAGAGAAAAAAGAACATACGTTGCATCTCCGTATCAGTAGTAAACAATAATAGCAATAAATAACTAACACAATAATAAAAGTAACAATGAAAAAAGTAACCACTTTATTATCAACCTTGGCGTTGGCAACTACCCTGGCTGCTCAAAACCTTCCACAAACGGAAAGGCAATATCTCTCCGGTCACGGATGCGACGATATGGTTGAATGGGACTTCTTTTGTACCAACGGACGCAATTCCGGCAAATGGACGAAAATCGGCGTACCTTCCTGTTGGGAATTGCAAGGCTTCGGCACTTATCAGTATGGGATCACTTTCTATGGAAAGCCATTTCCTGAAGGCGTTGCCGATGAAAAAGGTATGTATAAGTACGAGTTTGAAGTTCCGGAAAAGTTTCGCGGCAAACAGGTCAATCTTGTATTCGAAGCTTCGATGACAGACACGGAAGTAAAAGTGAACGGACGCAAAGTTGGTTCCAAACATCAGGGAGCCTTCTATCGTTTTTCATACAACGTCACGGATTTCCTGAAATATGGCAAAAAGAATTTATTGGAAGTCACTGTTGCCAAAGAGAGTGAAAATGCCAGTGTGAACCTTGCCGAACGTCGTGCTGATTATTGGAATTTTGGCGGTATCTTCCGTCCGGTGTTCCTGGAGGTGAAACCAGCCGTAAACCTGCGGCACATTGCCATTGACGCAAAGATGGATGGAACTTTCCGTGCCAACTGCTACACAAATATCTCTAATGACGGAATGAGCATCCGTACACAGATTTTAGATAAAAAAGGGAAAAAGATAACGGAAACCACCGTACCCGTAAAAGCAGGAGGCGACTGGACTTCCCTGCAACTGAATGTATCTAACCCCGCATTATGGACAGCGGAAACTCCGAATCTTTATAAAGCGCAATTCTCTCTATTGGATAAGACCGGTAAGGTTTTGCATAGTGAAACAGAAAATTTTGGTTTCCGCACGATTGAAGTACGCGAAAGCGACGGACTTTATATAAACGGAGTACGCATCAATGTACGTGGTGTCAATCGCCATAGTTTCCGTCCTGAAAGTGGCCGTACATTGAGTAAAGAGAAGAATGTCGAAGACGTTCTTTTGATGAAAGGCATGAATATGAATTCTGTCCGTTTGAGCCACTATCCGGCTGACCCGGAATTTTTGGAAGCCTGTGATTCTCTCGGACTTTATGTGATGGACGAATTGGGAGGCTGGCATGGCAAGTATGATACCCCCACCGGAGTACGTCTGATTGAAGGCATGATAGAACGTGACGTGAATCATCCGTCTATTATTTGGTGGAGTAATGGTAATGAAAAAGGATGGAATACCGAACTGGATGGAGAGTTTCATAAATACGATCCGCAGAAACGTCCGGTTATTCACCCTCAAGGCAATTTCTCCGGTTTTGAAACCATGCATTACCGCTCTTACGGAGAAAGTCAGAACTACATGCGTTTACCGGAAATCTTTATGCCTACGGAATTCTTGCATGGTTTGTACGATGGTGGCCATGGTGCGGGATTATATGATTATTGGGAAATGATGCGCAAGCATCCCCGTTGTATCGGTGGATTCCTTTGGGTATTGGCAGACGAAGGTGTGAAGCGTGTAGATATGGACGGATTCATCGATAACCAGGGAAACTTTGGAGCAGACGGTATTGTAGGACCACATCACGAAAAGGAAGGTAGCTACTACACTATCAAGCAGTTATGGAGTCCGGTACAAATCATGAATACTTCTATCGACAAGCAATTTGATGGCAAATTCTCCGTAGAAAACCGTTACGATTATCTGAATCTGAATACTTGCCGTTTCCTTTGGAAGCAAGTAAAATTCCCGCTGGCAACAGATGCTTCCAATGCTGCTATTCAAGTGTTGAAAGAGGGTGAAGTGCAAGGCAGTGACGTGGTTGCTCATTCGGCAGGCATTTTGGATATAAAAACAAATATCCTCCCCAATGCAGACGCCCTCTTCCTGACAGCAATCGACTCATACGGCCATGAACTTTGGCGCTGGACTTTCCCGGTCAACAAACTGAATCAGCAGACTGAACAGCTTTCTCCCTTGTCCAGTCGTCCTACTTATACGGAGACAGAAAATGATCTTACTGTGAAAGCGAATAAGCGTGCGTTCATCTTCTCAAAGAAAGACGGACAACTGAAAGGGGTATCTGTAGATAACCGTAAGATTAACTTCGCCAATGGACCCCGTTTCATCGGAGCCCGTCGTGCAGACCGCTCATTGGATCAGTTCTATAACCATGATGATGAGAAAGCAAAAGAAAAAGACCGCACATACAGCGAATTCCCCGATGCTGCCGTATTTACGAAACTGGATGTGAAAGAAGACGGGGGTAATCTGGTTGTTACCGCCAATTATAAACTGGGTAATCTGGATAAAGCCCAATGGACAATTAACCCGAGTGGAGAACTGGCTTTGGATTATACCTACAATTTCTCCGGTGTCGTAGACTTGATGGGTATTTGTTTCGACTATCCTGAAGATCAAGTAATCAGCAAACGCTGGTTAGGTGCCGGACCTTACCGTGTATGGCAAAACCGTATTCACGGAACACAATACGATGTTTGGGAAAACGACTATAACGATCCTATTCCGGGTGAAACCTTCACTTATCCAGAATTCAAAGGATATTTTGCAGATGTTTCCTGGATGAATATCCAAACGAAAGAAGGCACTATCAACCTGACAAACGAAACTCCTGACGCATATATCGGAGTATATCAGCCTCGTGATGGCCGCGACCGTTTGCTTTATACTCTTCCCGAAAGCGGAATCTCTGTCCTGAACGTGATTCCTCCGGTACGTAATAAAGTAAACTCCACCGATTTGTGTGGTCCCTCTTCACAACCGAAATGGGTAAATGGTCCACAAACCGGACGAGTCATTTTCCGGTTTATGTAAATGAATCATATAAAGGTATCCACATTGCGTTGGGTACCTTTTTTATTTGGCCTTCTCACCGATTTTTCAAGGAAAAAGGCTATAAGTGGGGAATAATCATTATTTTTGTTTCGTTTTATACATTCAGATTAATGAATTCTTTCCTATGTACACAATACTAATTATAGAAGATGAACCCCGGGTTGCAAGTTTGCTGATGAACGGACTGGAGGAAAATGGCTATCAGACAATGGTGGCTTATGACGGACTGATGGGATTACGGCTTTTTCAAACGCATACATTTGATCTGGTCATATCCGACATCGTTCTGCCTAAGATGGACGGATTTGAACTGGCGAAAGAAATTCGCAAAACCAATCCCAATATCCCTATATTGATGTTGACGGCATTAGGATCAACGAACGATAAACTGGACGGTTTCGATGCCGGTGCAGACGATTACATGGTGAAACCTTTTGATTTCAGAGAGTTAAATGCCAGAATCAAAGTGCTGTTGAAACGTGTGACAGGTAATGCGCAGGAATTACCGCAGGAACTTGTCTATGCAGATTTGCGTATTGATCTTCAACGGAAAGACGTAGAACGGAATGGTATATCCATTAAACTTTCTCCTAAAGAATACAACCTGTTGTTATATATGGTAGAAAATGCCGAAAGAGTATTAAGCAGGGTTGAAATAGCGGAGAAAGTATGGAACACCCATTTTGATACAGGAACGAATTTCATAGATGTATATATCAACTATCTTCGCAAAAAGATAGACCGGGATTTTGAACCGAAACTTATTCATACCAAAGCCGGAATGGGTTTCATACTGACTGATAAAATATGAAGATCAGGACAACGTTGACTCTACAATATGCAGGGCTTACAGCTGCGGTATTCTTCGTATTTGTGATGGCTGTCTACTATGTAAGTGAACATTCGCGTAGCAATGCTTTCTTTCGTAATCTTCAAAGTGAAGCTATAACCAAAGCACATTTATTCCTTAAGGATCAAGTAGATGCCAAAACCATGCAGTCTATTTACCTGAATAATCAGAAGTTTATTAATGAAGTAGAGGTTGCTGTCTATACAACAGATTTTAAAATATTATATCACGATGCTCTGCAAAACGATATTGTTAAAGAAACGCCGGAGATGATAAAACGTATCCTGAAGCGAAAGAATATCAATTTCTATGTGGACGAATATCAGGCTATAGGACTGGTGTATCCGTTTGAGGGCAAAGACTATGTGGTTACCGCCGCAGCCTACGACGGTTACGGATACGCCAACCGAGATGCGCTAAGAAATATGCTTATTCTCCTATTTATCGGTGGATTGAGCGTATTAGTGGTTGTGGGGTATATCCTTTCTCGAAGCACTTTAAAACCGATACGTAATATAGTGAAAGAAGCGGAGAAAATCACAGCATCGCATATTGATAAAAGATTACCCGTAAAAAATGAACAGGATGAACTGGGAGAATTGAGTACGACATTCAATGCATTGTTGGAACGCCTGGAAAAGTCTTTCAATTCACAAAAGATGTTCGTCAGTAATGTATCTCATGAATTGCGTACCCCCATGGCAGCTCTTACAGCCGAATTGGATTTAGCTTTATTGAAAGAACGGAGCTCCGAACAATATCAGATGGCTATCGGCAATGCACTGCAAGATTCGCGTCGGATTGTTAATCTGATCGACGGATTATTGAATCTGGCAAAAGCTGACTATCAGTCGGAACAGATAACTATGGAAGAAGTCCGTCTGGACGAACTGTTGCTGGACGCCAGAGAGCTGGTACTAAAAGCTCATCCGGATTATCACATCGAATTAGTATTTGAGCAGGAAGCCGAAGAAGATAATGTGCTGACAATAATCGGAAACAGCTATTTACTGACCACCGCTTTTGTGAATCTGATAGAAAATAACTGCAAGTACTCTTCCAACCGGGCTTCATCAGTCCTGATCGCCTATTGGGAGCAATGGGCAATCATTCGTTTGTCTGATAACGGTGTAGGTATGTCTGATACGGATAAAGAAAACCTGTTTAAACTGTTTTATCGTGGAGAGAACAAACATATTGCTCCTGGAAATGGTATAGGCATGGCCTTGACACAGAAGATTATCCACCTTCACAAAGGCGAACTGACCGTATCTTCCCATAAGGATGAGGGCACTACTTTTGTGGTGAAACTTCCGCATATTTAAGAAATTCTAATAGCTTTCTAATACCACTCTAATCATTCTCTAACAGCTTCCCGGTGAAGTCTTCCTTACTTTTGCATCGAATTAACAAATGCAGTTAGTAACTTAAAAAAAATTAGAGAGTATGGTATGGAAGAAAAAACTGCGTTCATCACAGTACATATTCAATTCAGAGAAAGTATTTTTGGTTGCCACACAACCCGGTAAGTCAATCTATTCATACTTGCAGACAACAAAGCTTGGATTAACACAGGGAGAAGTGCAGGAGCGACAATCCATTTATGGAAGAAACGAAGTGGTACATGAACAGAAAAAGAATCCGTTTATCCTATTTATCAAAACGTTTATCAATCCTTTCATTGGCGTTCTGACCGGGCTCGCCATAATATCCTTATTTTTGGATGTATTGATGGCCGATCCTGGCGAGCAGGAATGGACGGGAGTCATCATCATCTCATCCATGGTGCTGTTCAGTGCTATCCTGCGTTTTTGGCAGGAATGGCGAGCAAGTGAGGCTACGGATTCTTTAATGAAAATGGTAAAAAACACATGTCTTGCCAAACGTGCGGGAGAGCATGAAGAAGAGATCGAAATTACGGAACTCGTTCCGGGAGATATCGTGTATTTGGCAGCCGGGGATATGGTTCCTGCTGACATTCGGATCATCGATTCGAAAGACCTGTTCATCAGTCAGGCTTCATTGACAGGAGAGTCCGAACCGATAGAAAAGTTTCCGGAGGTACGGGGACAACAGTTGCGGAAAGGAAGTGTCATCGAGTTGGACAATATTTGTTATATGGGTTCCAATGTGATAAGTGGTGCGGCAAAAGGAATCGTTTTTGAAACGGGGAACAAAACCTATCTGGGTACTATTGCAAAGAGCCTGGTCGGGCATCGTGCCACTACAGCTTTTGACAAAGGCATTAGTAAGGTTAGCTTCTTATTGATTCGTTTCATGCTGGTTATGGTTCCATTTGTGTTTTTCGTAAATGGCTTTACGAAAGGGGATTGGTTTGAAGCTTTCATTTTCGCCATATCCGTTGCGGTTGGTCTTACTCCGGAAATGTTACCGATGATTGTGACTGCCAACCTTTCTAAAGGAGCGATAGCCATGTCTAAAAAGAAAACAATCGTAAAGAATCTCAATGCCATTCAGAATTTTGGAGCGATGGACATACTCTGCACTGACAAAACCGGTACATTGACCTGCGATAAAATCGTATTGGAGAAATATATCAATGCAGATGGCAGTAACGATAACAGTAAACGTATTCTTCGTCATGCTTACTTTAACAGTTATTTCCAAACCGGTTTAAGAAACCTGATGGATAAAGCGATTCTTTCTCATGTAAGAGATTTGAGTCTGGAACATTTGAAGGATGACTACACTAAAGTGGACGAAATACCTTTCGACTTTACGCGCAGAAGAATGTCTGTTGTAATAGAAGACAGGCAGGGAAAGCGGCAAATCATCACCAAAGGAGCAGTAGAAGAGGTTCTCGATGTCTGTTCCTATGCCGAGTTCAACGGGCAGATTCATCCCTTGACTGATGCCTTGAAAATCAAAGCACAGATGATTAGTGAAGAAATGAATCAGCAGGGGATGAGAGTATTGGCAGTTTCCCAGAAAAGTTTTATCGAGAAAGATTGTAATTTCGCCATCGAAGATGAAAAAGAAATGGTACTGATCGGGTATCTTGCTTTTCTTGATCCTCCGAAACCTTCTGCTGCCGAAGCCATTGAACAGTTATATGCGCATGGAGTAGCAGTGAAAATTCTATCAGGAGATAATGATGTCGTAGTGAAAGCGATTGCCCGGCAGGTAGGAATTGATACCAGTCATTTTCTTACCGGGATAGAAATAGAGAATATGGACGAAACAGCATTGAAAAAAGCGGTAAAGGATACCACTTTATTCTCAAAACTGACTCCATTACAAAAGACGCAAATCATCTCTCTGTTGCAGGAGCAAGGCAATACGGTAGGGTTCTTGGGAGATGGAATTAATGATGCAGGTGCATTGCGTCAGTCGGACATTGGTATATCAGTCGATTCTGCTGTGGATATAGCCAAAGAAAGCGCAGATATTATCTTGTTGGAAAAAGATTTGATGGTATTGGAAGACGGAGTGCTCGAAGGAAGAAAGACATTCGGCAATATCAATAAGTACATAAAGATGACTGCCAGTTCCAATTTTGGGAATATGTTCAGTGTGGTGTTTGCCAGTGCATTCCTGCCGTTTCTGCCCATGATGCCGATACATCTATTGATCCAGAACCTGTTGTATGACATATCGCAGACCACCATTCCTTTTGACCGTATGGACCCGGAGTTCCTGAAGAAACCCCGTAAATGGGATGCGTCCGATCTAAGTCGTTTTATGATTTATGTAGGTCCCATCAGTTCTATCTTTGATATTATAACGTATCTGGTTATGTGGTACGTATTTAGCTGCAACAGCCCCGAACATCAGACACTGTTTCAAACCGGATGGTTTGTGGAAGGTCTGTTATCACAGACATTGATTGTCCACATGATACGTACCCGCAAGATACCGTTCATACAAAGCCGTGCCACATGGCCTGTGATGGGACTGACCTTCTTAATCATGGCAATAGGTATTCTTATTCCTTTCACCGCTTTCGGGCGTTCCATCGGATTGACAGCTCTTCCTTTGAGTTATTTCCCCTGGCTGGTTGGGATTTTGCTCTCTTATTGCATTTTGACGCAGATCGTGAAGAATTGGTATATTAAGAAGTTTGTGCGCTGGTTATAATCCACAGTATCATATTTTATTCAGAAATCATTAAGCGATAAATATCTAATATTTTCTTATATAGAATATTCTAACCTACAAAAAAGACAAGGTTGATATTAACCTTGTCTTTTTTGTAGCTCTCTCATTAATTCATCTACAATATATGCATCGCTCATGAGATATAGATCTCCAAGTCGGTGGACAATGCGCTGGTAGCTTTCGCTATTATAAAATATATCAAGTGCCTGTAGACTGGAAATATGCAGACGGGTAGCAAGAAGTTCTACAATGCTGTAATATTTGCCTTGCATTACAATATCAGCATTGGGGATTTCTTTTGAGAGAGATGGGAAAGGCAAAAGTATAGCATCCACAAAATGTAAGTGTTCGTCAATTACTTTTTGGTTCGTAATACAAATTTGATTGTTAGGCTCTTGATGAATCAAACGTGACAACGCTTCTTCACGAGTGTAATCACCACGCATATAAAGGTCAATAGTACGTATCACACGGTCATCTGCTATACCGCCTTCTATTATGTCATAATCCTGCCATATAACATTCCCTTGTCGACATGCTACAACAAAATCCAGCCAATGTGCATCGTAAGTGGTAAAGTGCAAATAATTAAAAGAAGAGTTGCGGCAGGCATCTATATCCAATGAATAAATATTGAGCCACACACTATTTTCATGGCGAATATCAGCTGTGCGAAGAGCCCAACGAACTGCCTGTTCCTTTAAATCAGTAAGATAAAAGCCCACTCCGAAATCAAGATTCGGTCGGCATACGCCAGCTAATGGTTGTTCTACACGGTAAGTAGAACCATGATAAACAGTTAACATGACTTATCTCC